>JACKQG010001944.1_pt1 | contig 27785 bp, 12 predicted proteins | sample 8237621 | NCBI WGS metagenome assembly JACKQG01 (sample SAMN15677084, study PRJNA649215) | marine metagenome | biome: marine; feature: Black Sea; material: saline water; isolation source: suspended particulate matter (SPM) from the Black Sea western gyre | collected 2013-06-09/2013-06-10 | depth... | reverse complement strand
AGTCGTGTAGTGCCTAATCATTTTTCGCAGCTTAACTTCTATAATATCAGTATGCTCTTTTTTGAAGAGCGGAAGTTGGGTTAAGGTTTAAAAGATAAAAATAAGGTTTTTAATAGCGCTACAACAACAAGTGGTTTCACAACATTTTTAAAATTTTACTTGCATATTAAAAAACAATGACTATATTACAATACAAACCGACTGGTCAGTATGTAATTTTAATTCCAACTAAATTAAATAATTTGGATTTGTAAAGTATTTTACAAGTAACTCGGTGTCTGTTGCCGGATACCGGATGCTTGATACTTGATCCCCCCTCCCGTCCTGCAACCGATTTCAAGCATCCATCATAAAAAACGTTTTTCAAAAATCAAATTTCATTTCCATGGGAGTTCGTTTCTGTGGGAGCGATTGATGCAGCTTCGACACAAAACGGCCATACTGTTGTAGCTTGTCCCGGCATCTACCGAGAAAATGTTGTCATAAATAAATCAATTACTCTTGGCTCCAAAGAAGGTAGAGATGTAACCACCATTTATGCAGAGGATAAAACTAAACCAGCAATAAAGATTGTATCAGATAATGCCAGAGTACATGGATTTACCGTGAACAACGGATGGGGACCTTCATCTGCCGGGATTTTAATTATTAATTACCAGGGTATCACTATTTCCGGTTGCAAATTTATGCAAATTTAATTGAATATAATAATTACGGATTGCAGTTAAGCAGAGCTGAAAATTGCCTTGTTAGGGATAATATATTTGAAAATAATAAATACGGAGTTGTTCTCTCGAATAATTCTGGGTCGAATACAATAGGCGGTATTTTAAGTTCTGATAAAAATATTATATCGGGACATGAATTTGATGGAATTTATATCTTCGGGAACGGAACCTCATTTAATAAAATAAAAGGAAATTATATTGGCTTAAATAAAGAAGGCACGGCTGAAAATGGAAATAAGCAAAACGGGATTCACATTGTAGATTGCGCATCAGACAATATAATGGCGGGGAAAAAAATGAAGAAAGAAATATTATTTCCGGAAATGAAAACTGTGGAGTTTTGATTGAAGGAACAGACAGCGACCGAAATAAAATAAAAGGAAATTATATTGGCTTAAATACAGAAGGCACTGCTGCCAATGGAAATAAGCAAAACGGGATTCACATTTTAGATGGCGCATCAGACAATATAATTAGTGGGAAAACAGTTAAAGATAGAAATATTATTTCAGGAAATGATAGCATTGGTGTTTTAATTGAAGGAGCAGGCAGCGACCGAAATCTTGTGCAAGGAAATTATATTGGAACGGGAAAAAGGCTGCTGACAGAAATCCCCAATATAAAATATGGTATTGAAATAAACAGCAGCGCGCGCAACACAGTTATCGGTGACTCTTTGGATGCGAATGCAAAAAATTATATTTATAATAACAAGAAGGGCGGCCTTTCCATTATCGGCACCGGCACTAATTATACAAAAGTTTGCCATAACCGACTCGCTAACAATGGGTGGTACGATATATTAAAGGATGATGTTTTATTCGGTATAGGAATGAAAGAAGGCTGCCAGTATACGCTTTTGTACAAAAACGAAATTATTCACAATGTTAGCCATGGTGTTTACATCATTGATTCTGATTATAATCAATTTATTTTGAATCAAATCAAAGAGACTGTGAAAAGTAATCCAAAAATTACTGATGATGGCTTTGGTGTAAAAATTGTGAATGGTAATTACATAAATCTGAAAAATAACATCTTTGAAAATAACAAGAGCACCGCTCTCATTTTGAAAAATTCATCGAATAATGATGTGTATGAAAATAATTTTGAAAATAATGGTTATGCGGGAATTGATATGTGCGGTCACGAATTTTGCGGCAGGAACAAAGTTCACAGCAATATCATGCGTAACAATGCGCATGGAATCTGCTGCAAAAATGGGCATACGAAAAACCGTATTGAAAATAATGATATTTACAACAATGAAAATGGGATATATATTTTTAGCTGTGATAGCAATATCGTTATCAATAACAATATTTATGGAAGCAATGATTCTTATAGTGGTTATGGTATTGAAGTATCGTTTGGAAAATGGCACGTTATAGGTAATAATCAGATTCATCATAATAAATGTGCAGGAATTTGTTTTGATCGTAGCAGTTCTAATATAATCGCCACAAATACTATTTATTCAAATGGTGGTGGTGGGATTGATGCGGGAGGTTCGGATCAGAATCTTGTAGATAGCAATGAAATAAAAGATAATGGAAACTATGGGATAGGTTTTGGTGGGAATTATAACCATATTATTAATAACAGGTTAATTGGAAATAGCGACACAGGCATATTTATTAAAGGTGACGAAAATGTTGTTCGCAACAACAACATTGATAAAACTAATAGCAATGCTCAACGAGGGGCAATCTTTTTGGACGGAGCAGTCCGGAATAAAATATCTGGAAATCATTGTCACAACACTGTTAACAAAGGAGCAGGGATATTTCTTTATGAATCGTCTAAAAATTCAATTTCAAAAAATATCTTTGAAGAAAATGACGGCGATGGCATTCACCTGCAGAAAAACTGTAGTAATAACCTGATTGAAAACAATCATATTGTGTCTAATAATAAAGCAGCCGTTACGATGGGGGCAGGCTATTACGGAATTCTTTTCTGGAAATCATCAAATTATATTGTGGTGCGCAGCAACAAAATATGGTATAATTGCGCTGGGATTAAAGAAAAAAACAGCCGCTGTAACGCATTTATCAATAATTCCATCCATTTTAATATTTGCTTCGGCACTGGCATCCATATTTTTGGTGCCAATTCAATCATCTCTGGAAATTCAATCAAAGGAGACAATGGTGTTGCGATTCATTGTGAGGATGGTGCTACTCCAAAAATTTTAAATAATTTCATTTCAGAAAACCATGGTGATGGCATTTTGACAGAATCCAGTTCCTTACCATTGGTTTATGATAATATTATTGTTGGGAATCACGGTTATGGTTTGCGTAATGCTGATTCATCTGTAATTCTGCAAGCAACAAACAACTGGTGGGGAGATGCCTCGGGTCCGGCTGGCGAAGGTTCAGGCTCTGGCGATGAAGTAGCCGGCTCGGTTGATTTTTCCGGTTGGCGTCTCTCCCCTGTTTCCCTTGTCGTATCGGCATTCGTAAATCCCTTTTTCACACTTTCAGGGGTAACAGATTCTGTTTATTGTGGATTTCAAAATTGGGAAAATTTAAATGATGTTATCGATATCATTATTACCGATTCATTGGGTTGGCTGATAGGATCAACAGACTTGACACTTGCTTTTTCTGACAGCATGGGCGCAGATACAACGATTCGTTTTACAATACCTACCGATTTAGCCGTTGGCACAACATATAAAGTGAAAATTGAAGCAACTTCTCAGGCTGATCCAACTGTTTCAGACATAGATTCATTTCTGATAATTGTCTATAGTCCAAATCTGGTTTCGATCGTGCTTTCACCAAATACTGTACAATTACGAGGCGGACAAACTCAACTATTTAATGCTCAAGGTTATGATTCTTCCGGGCAAGCGATGAATTTTAATGTGTCATGGAGCGCAAGCGGAGGTGAAATTACCAATGATGGTTTTTTTACTGCTGGTAGCGACACAGGGACTTTTATTATTATTGCTGCGGATCCTGTTACAGATATTCAAGGGACAGCAACAGTGAAGATATTTCCTATGTTAAGTCGTATTTCAATCTCTCCTGATTCTGCCATGATCAAACCAAATCAAACCCAGCAATTCACTGCTGCCGGTTACGATTCTGTTGGCAGCGAAGTGGCAGTTTTTGCTTTGTGGGAAGCAACCGGCGGTACAATCGATCAAACTGGTTTATTTACGGCGGGGAGTGACACCGGTTATTTTCAGGTAACTGCAGAAGATACATTGAGCCGTATTTATCAGACCGCAGTCGTTCATATTAAATCTATCACAGCAGTCGACCTATCGAATAAGCCCAAATTACCAAGAAAATTTGCACTTGGACAAAACTACCCCAATCCGTTTAATCCGGAAACAACTATTGAGTTTAGTGTCAAAGAAAAATGTAGCGTGAAGTTAAAAATTTTTGATATCACTGGCAGAGAAGTTGCTACATTAGTAAATACAAATTTTGAAACCGGATTTTATCGGGTAACTTTTGATGCCAGGAATCTGGCTACAGGAGTTTATCTGTATCGCATTCAGATGAAGGATTTTGTAGATGTGAAGAAAATGGTACTTTTGGAATAATTAAACATTTAAAACTTTAAATGAGGGTGGATAATGAAAAAATCAGTCATTTATGCACTTTTGTACTTTCTACCAACATTCCAAGTTTTTTCCCAACCCACAGAATGGACACCAAAAGGAATCGGCGGCGGCGGCGCTTTTTTTGCCCCTTCCATCAGCCCTTTTAATTCATCGGAAATCTATATTAACTCAGATATGAGTAATCTGTTTCATACAACGAATTCCGGATTGGAGTGGGATGTCGTTCCCTTTACACAAATAACAGCCCTTGTTGAAACAAATGTCCAGTTTACTTCGGATCCAAATATTTTATACACTGTTCACGGAGATTGGCAGCGCATTCCGGTAAAAAGCACAGATGGCGGAAAATCGTGGAATCCGTTACCGAATGATCCGACCTACATGGAAACATTTTACTTGTTTGCCGACTGGAATTCCACAGAAAGAATCATTTTAAGCATGTATTTTGATATATTTTTTTCAAACGATGGCGGTAACACGTTCAGTAAAATCTACACAAATACAGAAAGCGATGCAGCTCACATTGCAGGTGTATTTTGGAATAATGAAAATATTTTTGTGGCAACTGGTCGCGGGCTTCTAATCTCTACAGACAATGGAAACACGTTCAATTTACAATCAATTCCTGGTATTCCTCAGGATGAAGGAATAATTACTTTTTGTGGCGCCAAAGAAAATGAAACAATCCGCTTCTTTTGTGTCACACTGTGGATGGATTATATTTATCCCACACAAACAGGCGCTGACCACTGGGGCTATAAAAATGTTTATAAATTGGATTATGGGACTTCAAATAGCTGGGTAAAAACAACCAATGGATTAACTTCAGATGACCATCCATATTTTGTTTCTATGGCACGAAATAATATTAACACTGCATATTTAGCAGGTGGTGAAGTTGAATCCTATTTTCCCATTGTTTACAAAACCACAGATGGCGGCTCGTCATGGCAAAGTGTTTTTAAAACCCACAATAATGAAAACATTTACACCGGCTGGCAGGGATACGAGGGCGACCAAAACTGGTGTTATGCTGAATTTGCCGAAGGTTTTACTGTTGCGCCAACCAACCCGGATATTGCGGTGATCACTGATCTTGGTTATGCGCACATCACCACAAACGGCGGTGAAAGCTGGAAACAAATGTATCTCTCCCCTGCGGACGAAAACCCACCCGGGTTGCCAACGCCCGTAAAAAAGAGTTATCACAGTGTGGGACTTGAAAATACCAGCAGTTGGTGGCTCACCTGGTCAGATGAAAATAACATTTTTACCAGCATGGCGGACATCATGGCTATGCGCAGTGAAGATGGCGGCAATAGCTGGTCTTTTGATTATGAAAGCCCTTACATAAACTCGGTTTATCAAACTCTCAAACATCCTACCAACAATTATCTTTATGCCGCCACGTCCTCGGTGCATGATATTTACAATAGCCACCGTTTGTCAGACGACCCACTTGATGAGGGAACCGGTGATATTCGCTATTCAACGGATAAGGGAAAAACGTGGAGCTTGCTGCATGATTTCGGACATCCTGTCATCTGGTTAGCGCTTGATCCGAATTATTCCAATAAAATGTATGCAAGTATTGTTCACAGCACCCAGGGCGGCATTTACGTTTGCCAAAACATTCAGGCTGGTTCGCCATTGAGTTGGACAAAACTAACCAGTCCAACTCGCACCGAAGGACATGCTTTTAATGTTCACGTTTTAAATGATGGAACGTTGATTTGTTGTTATTCGGCAAGGTTAGACGAAACTGAAAGTTTCACCAACAGCTCCGGTGTTTTTGTGAGCACAGATGGCGGTAACTCATGGATCGACCGTTCCCATTCGGATATGATTTATTGGACAATGGATATTGTTATCGATCCCCACGATAATTCACAAAACACGTGGTACGCTTGTGTTTACAGCGGCTGGGGCGGCGCTCCCAATACTTTGAGCGGTCTGTTTCGCACCACAAACCGTGGATTAAGCTGGGCAAAAATATTGGATTTATATCGGGTTGGCTCCTGCACCATCGGAGCAGAAAATCCCAATGAAACGTACGTTACCACAGAACAAGAAGGATTGTGGTACAGCAGCAATTTAAATGAAACGAATCCGACGTTCAAATTAGTAGATAGCTATCCTTTCAAACACCCGCAAAGAGTATTTTACAATCCCTACAATAAAAAAGAAATCTGGATCGCCAGCTTTGGCAATGGATTGCGGGTAGGCAATACATCGGCAACTTCATCGGATTTAAGCGCTGTGAAAATTTCTGATTATTCACTAAAACAAAATTACCCCAATCCATTTAATAGTGGGACAACAATTGAGTTTAATATAAAAACAGAAACAAAAGTAGTGTTAAAAGTTTTCGATCTGCTTGGACAAGAAGTTTTGCAACTGGTTGATGCTTCCTATTTTCCCGGCACTTATCGGGTGAATTTAAATGCGGATAATTTGCCATCCGGGTTGTATTTTTATCGTATTCAGATGAAAGATTTTTTTGATGTTAAAAAGATGCTGCTTTTAGAATGAAAAATACACAGATCAAATATCAGTAAATTGAAGTGGGAACGATTTCCCAAATAAATTCGTTGAATTTGTATGTGGATAAATTTAGAAACGGTTCACTGAGCAGGCACAAAAAAGATGAGATTGCGTAGCTGAACTGAATAAGTTGTATTTGTGATTTTACCAAAATTTTTTTTACACGATTAGGCAGAATAATTAATAGCAGCCTGTCCGCCGTCTTTTTGGCGGAAATATTTAAAAGGAAAACACCATTTTTACAAATATAATGCTGCTTTCAAAATAAAGGTTTTCATTATTCTGCTATAAATCATTCTGCGAAATAATTGGTTTAAATTTTTTTCAATTTTGGATGCGGCTTTGCTGCATTAGGAATAAAGCAGGATAAATAACTCTTGGACAAAAAATAAAATTGATTTTAAACTACAATAAACAAAATTATTAAAATGGACATACAAAAAACATTATCTTTACCTGAAAATCGAAAGCTTGAATTCAAACGCGAATTTCCCCAAAAATCTAATTTACTAAAGACCATTGTTTCTTTTGCCAATGGCGCCGGGGGTGAGATTTTTATTGGCGTTTCAGATAAAAACAGGTATGTCGTTGGCATAAACGATCCTATGGAAATGGAAGAGAAAATATCAAACCTGGTTTATGACGGGATTTCTCCAATTATTTCTCCTTTTATCTCGATTGTAAATATAAATGATAAAAAACTTCTTCATATTTCTGTTCCGGCGGGAACAAATAAACCCTATTTCTTAAAATCTTCCGGAATGCAAAATGGCACCTTTGTTCGCATTGGATCAACAAATCGTAAAGCTACCACTGAAATTATTGAAGAACTCAAACGACAGGCTCACGGATATTCTTATGAAGAAGAAATAATTCCCTCACTTTCAATTAATGATCTTAATCGGGAAGCGCTTCTTTTTTTTCTGAACAAAGCTGGTATTGCTGATATTTCTGAACAATCTCTAACAAAATACCATATTCTAAAAAAAAATAACGGGGATTATTTCCCGACTGTTTTTTCTATCGCACTATTCGGCAAAGAAAAGCTTTCTCAATTTGATTATATGCACATCCGTCTAACACGTTTTAATGGCATTAATTATAATGACATATCAGAGTCAAAGGAGTTTTCCCTGCCATTGATAACAAAAGTTGATGATATTATAAATATTTTGCGATCATTTGTCAAGAGGGAATCAGTTTTAGAAGGCGCTCGCCGTTACGACACAACAATCATTCCGGAATTTGCATTAAGGGAAGCAGTAATTAACGCAATTGTTCATAGAGACTACAATATTAGAAGTTCATCAATTAAAATAAATGTACTGGACGATCGGCTTGAAGTGATAAGTCCAGGCATATTATTTGGAAATCTTGATATTAGTGACCTTGGAAAGGGCATATCTGAAAGCAGAAATCGGCGTATTGTAAAAATATTTCGTAAGTTGGACTATATGGAGGAACTGGGTACAGGAATTGTCAGAATATTATCTTTATATGAAGATTCAAACCTAAAAAAACCACAATTTTCAGAAACCGGACAATTCTTCAAAATAGTATTACCTCAAACAATGATAACACAATCTCTTAAAGACGCTGTTTATTATTTAATTAAACAACAAAAAGAAATTACTGCCTACACTTTGGAAAAAGAATTATCAATTCATAGAAATACTGTTCTAAATTATCTTAAAATTTTATTAAATGAAAATAAAATTACTAAACATGGGAATGGAAAAGATACGATTTATAAAATAAATCATTAGTTTTCTCACATGCATGTGAGAAAAAATGTGAGAATGTGAGAATAGCCAATCTATGATAAAAAATGCTTCCAGAAAATAGGCACAACGGATAAAAACGACCCAACGGATGGTACAAGAATTTTAAAACATATAACATAATAAGACTATTAAAAAACTTGACATATTTGCCAAAAAAAAAATTAGTATCCGACAAAGGCGGTGTTTAATGAGATTCATATCAATTTTTTTTATCCGTTTGGTAATTTCTATTCGTTAGCTTCTCATCCGCCAGCTGGCGGAATTTTTCAGTCTCATCTTTGCTGACATCTGGTAAACCCTTCTTGAAATCACAATTTTTCAATCCAATATTTTTTATTGCATCAAAACCAACTTTCTACCGTATTTAATTAAAATACACAATCCGCAAGAATCAAATTTTCATCCAAAAATATTTTATAATCTTGAAACAACCGGAGGCTAAAATGAAGTTGCACAGAATTTCTACAATGATATTACTTATTCTGATTTCACTACCAATTATTCTTTTCGGACAAAACCCACACCAACAAATCAGGAAAATGGAACGGGCTCGATTTGAAAAAATGCAATCCATCTTCTTGTCCAGGGTTTCAAAAATAGAACAGGATGATTTTGATGTTAATTATTACCGAATTGAACTTAATATAAATCCATCAACCAGAACTGTAGATGGAAATGTAACCACAACTGCAACTTCAACAGTGGGCGGTTTGGACGAAGTTACGCTCGACTTTTTCGACAACATGAAAGTTGACTCTATCCTATCCAACGGGACGCCAGTTGACTTTACGCACGAAAATAATGAATTATTTATTAAGCTGCCAGCGACTTACAATATTGATGAAGCCTTTGATGTAACAGTTTATTATAGCGGAAGTCCGGTCTCGGCAGGTGGATTTGCTTCTTTTACTTTTCGACAGCACCAGGGAGCACCAATCATCTCTACCCTAAGTGAACCTTTTGGCGCGCCAACCTGGTGGCCCTGTAAAGATGATCCTGCTGATAAAGCCGATTCTGCCGACATTATCATAACGGTTCCTGATACGCTCGTTGTCGCTTCAAATGGAATACTGGTCAGTGAAATCCGGAATTACAATAATACCAAAACCTTTCACTGGGCAGAGCGCTATCCCATCTCCACTTATCTCGTTTCGTTAGCCATTTCCAATTGCGAAACATTTTCAGATTATTATCACTATTCCGACACAGATTCAATGGAAGTTACGTATTTCGTTTACCCTGAACATCTCGAAGCCGCAATGGAAGATTTTAATGTTACTGTGGATATGATTGAATATTTTTCTGAAGTCTTTGGTGAGTATCCTTTTATTACTGAAAAATACGGTATGGCTGAATTTCCCTGGGGCGGCGCCATGGAACACCAGACCTGTACCAGTTATGGAACTGGTCTCATCCGCGGCGACCACTGGTACGACTACCTCAACGCCCATGAATTAGCCCATCAATGGTTTGGTGATTTAATAACCATGAAAAGCTGGGCACATATATGGCTTAACGAAGGTTTTGCCTCATATTCGGAAGCATTGTGGGCTGAAAACATCGGCGGCAAGGAAGCTTACCTCGAATATATGGATAGCTTTGATCAGGGTCTCTTCCCCACCTCCGTGTTTGTTTACGACTCAACAAATATTGGTGAATTGTTCAGCCGAACGGTTTATGATAAAGGCGCCTGGATGCTGCACATGTTGCGGCATGTAATGGGAGACACGTCATTTTTTAATGCTTTAGTAAACTATCGAAATACTTATGCATTTAGTAATGCAACGACAGAAAATTTTCGTGAAATTTGCGAGACAGAATATGGCGGTGAACTAAATTGGTTCTTCGATCAGTGGGTTTACGGACGTTATCGACCAAGTTTTGAATATGTCTGGTCAGATTCCGCAGTTGGCAATGGTTTTCTCGTAACTTTACATTTGGACCAGGTGCAAACAAATACCGGATTATTCAAGATGCCGCTGGATATTAAAACAATGACTGCATCGGAAGAAACAACCTTTGTTGTTTGGGATAGTCTTGCTTCACAAACTTTTCAATTTCTCCTGGCAGAAAAACCGACTGATGTGACAATTGATCCGGAAGGATGGGTATTAAAAGAATTGCTTTACATTGAGGAATTCGTTATCAATGGATCTGTAATCGAAGCAGATGGTAGTGCACCGGTAGCAGATGCAGCCGTCTACTTCGGAAGGATAGATGATAATTTTATTACCGTATTTGTTGATTCGGTTTTTACAGATGAGAGGGGAACGTTTGTGGCTCCGGTCGTCAGTGGTGTATGGGGATTGGCTGCTGTGAAGGATGAATATTTGCCATCAGAAACACAGTTTGTCGAAGTTACATCTCCTGTCACATCATTGCAATTGGTTCTGAATGCTCCCGGGATTTCTGTTAATCCAGATTCGTTTTTTGTATTTTTAGATGAAGGTGAAACCTATACAGATACATTAAATATTACAAATACCGGTTCCGGCCCACTTATTTTTAGTATTGCACCAATTGCAAATAATTTTAGTCCACCAAACAAAACAGAAAAAATAAATTTATCTCCCCTTTTGAAAAAGCCGGACCTGCATCTTCAAAATTTTAAATCCTTGGCTAAAAAAACAACAATTGCCGCGCCAGTCGATTCATTATGGCAGCTTGTTTATGCTGATCCTATCGATAATGAAAGTGGTGCAATCGACCTGAATGAAACTTGGTTGCAAATCCAAAACAACCAGTTATTTTTAAAAATAACTTCTTTTCATACATTCAGTGATCCGACGGATTTTGAATATGTGCTGATTATGGATTCGGATGGAAATCGAAACACCGGCTTGCCAACTCCATACCTGGGTGGCGACCACCTTATTGCTGTCAGTGATTATGGCTCGGTTTATGGAGTGTTATTAGGTTTTCGAAATGAAGGCTTTGAAGTAACAGGATTTGCTTCCTATGAAGATGTTGGAAAAAATCGAAAAGAATTCATCGTTGGTTTTCCGCTTAACTTAATTAATCCTGGTGAACTTATGGCAATGTTTTCGGTTGTACAAAACAGAACAGATCCTCTATTTGACCATGACTATGCGCCGAATGATAACCAGGGCTATTTTCTTTATGGGACAACGCCTTATCCCTGGTTCAATATTGAAACAAACATTGGTGTTGTGAATACATCGGAAACTATGACAAATCTATTTTCGATAAATCCGAATGAGATGATGGCTGGTCGTCATGAATTCCAATTATTAATTGCTAACAATCAACCTGGCTTTGTGCCAAAACTTATTCCCATTACATTTGATTACATCACACAGGTTAAACAAAACGATAGTTTAATACCCAGGGATTTTTTAATTTCCCAAAATTATCCAAATCCATTTAATTCCGAAACATTGATTCATTATAGCTTACCGGAACAAGGTCAGGTGTCTTTGGATATTTACAACCTGTTGGGACAAAAAATCAGAAAGTTAATTGACGAACACCACACTGCCGGCAGCTATTCGATCAAATGGGATGGCAGTGATGATACCGGGAAAATGGTTGGCAGCGGTATTTACTTTTACTTGATAAATTTGAATAATCAAGCTTTACCTGCACAGAAAATGATTATATTAAAATAAAACGATATCCTTTTCTACCTCTACTTACCTTTACTAAACCTTCAAGGTTTAGTAAAGGTGATATTTAAAACATCAACACACATCTCTATTCCGCGGGAGTTCAAAAATGATATTTGTAAAAGCCACCCATTTTTTATGCAAACTGATTTTAGTTTTGTTAATAATATCCATACCCAGTTTAGCTGTTTCTCAACACCGCAATATTAAAGTCGGAGGACAGCTTTCCAGTAGTTACCCGGAAGAGCCGTCAATTGTTATCAATCCAAAAAACACAGATCACCAACTCATTGGCGCCAATAAAGACAATTATTATTTTTCGACTGATGGCGGTGAAACATGGACTCACGGTGTACTGACAGACAAATTAGGAGTTTGGGGCGATCCATGCGTTATTGCTGATACTGCGGGTACTTTCTATTTTTTTCATTTATCCGACCCACCAGGTAGTCCCTGGGTTGACAGAATAATGTGCCAAAAACTTGGACGTTTAGGGGGAACCTGGTCTGACGCTACTTATATGGGTTTGAATGGATCAAAACTGCAGGATAAGGAATGGGCAGTTGTTGATCCTTGGAACAATAATATTTATGTTACCTGGACACAGTTTGATCAGTATGGAAGTACTAATCCAAAACATTTCAGCAATATCAGGTTTTCCAGATCCACTGACGAAGGCAATTCGTGGAGTGAAGCAATAAAAATCAATGAAATTCGCGGTGATTGTTTAGATGATGACAATACAACCGAAGGCGCTGTGCCAACTGTTGGTGCAAACGGAGAAATTTATGTTTCATGGGGCGGTCCTGCCGGGTTGGTATTTGATAAATCATTGGATGAAGGGCAGACATGGTTAGCAAATGATATTTTTGTTTCGGACATCCCCGGTGGTTGGGCTTTTAATGTTCCCAGCATTAATCGTTGTAATGGTATGCCAATCACTGTATGTGATGTCAGCAAAAGTCCTTATCACGGTAATATTTATATTAACTGGTCCGACCAAAGAAATGGTGTTGATAATACGGATATCTGGCTCATAAAGTCCAGTGATGGGGGTGAAACCTGGAGTGAGCGGAAGCGCGTTAATGATGATCCACCCGGTAAGCATCAATTTTTCTCGTGGATGGCGGTTGACCAGACTAACGGCAATATCTACATTGTGTTTTATGACAGGCGAAATTATAACGATACGCGAACTGATGTTTATTTGGCTGTTTCCAAAGATGGTGGTGAGTCATTTCAAAATTATAAAATTAGCAACACACCGTTCAAGCCAAATCAAAGTGTGTTTTTTGGCGATTATACTAATATCTGGGCGCACAACAATGTAATCCGTCCGGTTTGGGCTCGATTGGATGATAGAACATTAAGCATTTGGACAGCGCTTGTTGATACTGAATTATTCACCGGCATTTCTTCTCCATCAAACAAAGCGCTGCCCAATTCATTTGAGATCACTTCCATCCATCCAAATCCGTTTAACGCAACAACAATTATTCAATATCGACTTCCCAAAACAGGATTAGTTGAAATAAAAATGTTTGATGTTTTAGGCAAAGAGATGGCAACACTGTTTTTTGGAAAACAAACACAGGGCGCTTTTGAAATAGAATGGAATGCAGAGGAAGTTGCCAGCGGCGTTTATTTTGTCCATATTAAATTTGGCAATGATTTAATTTCAAAAAAGGTTGTGCTTTCGAAATAAAGAAATACTACTATCATTTCTAACCGTCTAAACTTTTGTATTATTATCATAGCGCAGCAAGCTGCAATTAAAAAAAATATTAACGCCACGAATTTTATTCGAATAAAAAATTTAATTCGTGCATTCGTGGCTAATTCTTTTGCACAAAAAACGCTTGTATAGTTTTACCTTTTAAAATTATAAAAAAGAACTATGAAGATTTAACTGACAATACTATAGGATTAGAAAAAATGATCAAATTAAAAATAAGTGATGTTTTTAAAATTGGGTTCTATTTTTTCACCCTGCTATTTATTATTAGTCCAACCACCGCTATTTCACAAGAACTTTTCATCAATGAATTTTTAGCTTCAAATTCAGCAATAAATAGTGATCCCGATTTTAATGGATCCGGAGATTGGATTGAAATCTACAATGCAAAAAACAACACCTTCGACTTATCCGGCTATTTTCTAACTGATAATTTAAACGATACAACAAAATGGCTAATCCCGGATGGTGCTTCTATTGCTCCAAATGGTTTTTTATTAATTTGGGCAGATGGAAAAGATGCTGCGTTAATTGATCTTCATGCAAATTTCAAATTATCAAAAAGCGGAGAAGAAATCGGATTATTCAACCCGGAAAAAATACTGATTGATTCAGTGATTTACAAATTCCAAATAACTGACATATCCTCCGGACGCAAACCTGATGGTAATTCTAATTGGTATCTTTTTGATGAACCCACCCCAAATAGTTCAAACATCACCAATGTTTATTTAATGGCTCTTCCCCCACAATTTTCATTACAAGAGGGATTTTATACCGAAAGTCAGGTTTTGGAATTGAGTAATGATTCACCATCTGCAAATATTCATTATACCTTGAACGGAGACGATCCAACAGAATTTTCGCCGGTTTATTCTTCTCCTTTACAGGTAAAAAGCAGAGCCGGGGATGCTAATGTAATATCACTAATCCGAACAAACAAAGACCCGCATGCATGGTTGCCGGATTGGGTCCCCCCTGCCGGTGAAATTTTCAAAGCAACAATTGTCAGGGCTAGAATTTTTGAACCAGGCAAAAGTCCCAGTAAAATCATCACCAAAACCTATTTTGTTGATCCTGTTATTTTTCAACGTTACCCAACCATACCAGTCATTTCATTGGTAACGGATAACAAAAATTTATTTGACGAGGCTACAGGAATCTATGTCCCGGGCAATTCTTTTCGGGCAGGAAATAGCCAGAGTGGTAATTATTTCAAAGATTGGGAAAAACCGGCTCACATTGAATTTTTTAAACCTGGCGGTGAACCTGGTTTTGCCCAGGACGTGGGTATTAAAATACAGGGGGGCACTTCTCCAGCCAGTCCGCAAAAAGGATTGCACGTTTTTGCGCGCAGCATTTACAGTAAAAATAGAATCGACTATCCACTATTTAAAGACAGCAAATCCAAAGCAAACAAACTCACAGAATTTAAACGATTCATAATTCGAGCCTGGGGAAGTACCATAAATGCAGCTCTATTCAACGATGCTTTTGCCCATCGTTTAATGGAAGAATCTGACCTTGATATTCAAGCTTATCGCCCGGCAGTGGTTTTTATTAATGGTGAATATTGGGGGCTGCATGAAATTAGAGAAGCGAATAAGAACTCCTGGTATTACCATTTCCATTACGGAATAGACAGAGAAGATCCGGGTTTTGATATTCTTGAGCATGTTTATTGGGGTGATCTACCTTATGCAGCCATCGATGAAGGAGATGCGATCCATTGGAACAATATGAGAACATTTCTGAATACTCATGATATGAGTGAACAGGAAAATTACGAATATATCAAAACACAAATTGATGTGGATAATTTTATAAATTACCTGGGACATTGTGTTTATTGCGGTAAGTGGGATTGGCCAAATAACAATGACGCCAGTTGGAGACCAAGCACAGCGGACGCTAAATGGAAATGGGTGCAATATGATATGGAAACCGGTTTTGGTGTTGCAGCAGAGTTGGGCTCCGTTTTTACCATGTTAGGTCCCCAATTCAATATGATTAAACACGTTATTGATGGTGTATTTATCCCCGGATTTGGAACTTATGGTCCCCATCCTTTATTGCCTAAGCTTTTAGAAAATGATGAGTTCAAGAATTCATTCATTAATTGGTTTGATGTCCACCTGGATTTAGAATTTGCTCCAACGCGAGCGATTTCCCTGCTCAATGAAATGGCTGCCGAAATTGAACCTTACATGCAGGAATACAAGCACAGGTGGCCATTTTCAACTGACATGAACAATGATTGGCACTACCATTTAGACCTCATCAGGAATTTTATAAACGTTCGCCAGGATATTGTTCGCCAACATCTGCTTGAACAATTTGGTTCAACAAATACCAATAACGGAAAGCAAGATTCATCGACTCCAAAAGAATATACCCTCAGCCAGAATTATCCGAATCCATTTAATAAATCAACAATTATTAAATTTCAGTTGCCGAAAGCATGCAATGTTGCAGTTAAAATCTATAATACATCAGGACAGGAAGTTGCAACATTAGCTGATAAATTTTACCCGGCAGGATATTTTGTGCTGAATTGGGATAGTAAAAACTTTGCAACCGGATTATATTACTATTCAATCCAAGCCGGTAAGTTCAAAGCAATCAAAAAAATGGTTATAATCAAATAATGCGCTTCAACACGCTATTAATTATTTAGGAGGTTAATCAATGAAATCCAAACAAATCATTACCCGCTTTGTTACTTTGTTTCTTTTCCTGGCTTTTTCTCTGACAATAATTTTAATTGATGTGAACATTTTTCACAAAAAGAAATCAAGTTTACCATCCATGTCCGGTGCCATGAAAGCGCTTACTTTTTGGACGCGTTCGCGCGCTTACCCGGAAAAAGATATTCCTGCAGCAAAATTCTACAAAGAATACGATAAGGCAAAATTAGCTCTGCGAAAAAATTCCGGATCATCCGCTTCCAACACAACCTGGGAAACGATGGGTCCTTACAATGTTCCCGGTAGAATAATTTGCGTTGTTGTGAACCCTCAAAATCCACAAACTCTTTATGCAGGCAGCGCCAGTGGTGGTTTGTGGAGAACATATAAAGCATCAACCGGCGCTAACTGGCATCGCATTTATACCGGTTTCCCGGTCCTCGGCGTGATGGCGATAACAATTGATCCGGTTGACACAAATAAAATCTATATTGGTACGGGCGAAGTTTACGGATTCAATCAGTCATTTGGCGGAGAAGTCATTCGTACAACCCGTGGCAGTTACGGAATTGGTATTTTGAAAACATCGGACGGCGGTGTTACCTGGGAAAAAAGCCTGGATTGGTCCTATCACCAGGAAAAAGGCGTTCAATGTATCAGGATGAATCCATTGAATCCCAACACTCTTTATGCTGCTACGACTGATGGAATTTACAAAACTGTTGATGCTGGTGAGAACTGGCAATTGGTTTTAAACATTCTCATGGGTGAAGATATTGTTATTCACCCGGCTGATACTAACAAAATAATGGTTTCATGCGGAAATTTAGCAAGTACGGGTACAGGATTATATCGTTCCATAGATGCCGGTCTTAATTGGGAAAAACTAAGCACATTTCCGCCATTCACAGGCAAAACATTATTGGAATCTTTCGCATCAAATCCGGAAATTGTGTTCGCAAGTATTGCGGATAGTCTCATGGGAAAAGGGCTGTTTAAAACGACTAATTTTGGTACAAATTGGACACGTGTACACCGTACCGATGTTCAACGCTACCAGGGCTGGTTCTCTCATTGGGTTGCTGTTCACCCGAATGATCAAACAGAAGTTGTTCATGCCGGGGTAGAATTGTATAAATCTCATAATGGCGGCTCAAGTTTAAGTACGATTGGCGGCGTCCATGTGGATCATCACAATTATGCACACGATCCATCGAATCCAAATATTCTTTACATTGCGTGTGATGGTGGTATTTACCGGAGTACGAATTTTGGCAATAGTTATCAAAGTATTGGATACGGTTTACAAACAGCACAATTCTACAACGGCTTTTCCAGCTCAACCAGTGATTCTAATTTAGCAATCGGTGGTTTGCAGGATAATGGTACAAATCTTTATTCAGGAGGTTTGGGCAATTGGCGTCATGTCATTGGCGGTGATGGCTGCTGGACGGCAATCAATCCGCTTAACGATAATATTATCTATGGTGAGTGGCAAAATAATAATATCAGTAAATCTGAAAATCGCGGTTTGTCTTTTTCAAATTCTACTAATGGAATGTATGGCAGCGCTGCATTTGTCGCTCCATTCGTCATTTCACCTTCCAATCCATCAATTTTGTATTCAGGCAGGAAAGTAATTTTTAAAACAACAAACAATGCCAACAACTGGTTTCCAACCAATAATAATCAACAACTCGATGGGAATTATGCGTTATCAATAGCTGTTGCTCACAAAAATTCAGACATCGTATATGTGGGAACAGCTCCGCTTGCTACAAGAGCTCATATCTTCCGCACGACAAACGGCGGTGATTCATGGGTAAATGTCACTCAATTTTTGCCCGACCGATATCCAATGGACATTGCTGTCGATCCTCAAAACGATCAGACGGTTTTTGTCGTATTTGCCGGGTTTGGAACAGGACATGTTTTCAAATCCACCAATGCAGGAGAATTTTGGTACGATATTACTGGTTCACTGCCCGATGTGCCAACCCTGTCAGTTATTGTCGATCCGCTTAATTTAGATCATGTTTATATTGGTAACGATCTTGGTGTTTACTTTTCCAGTGATGGCGGAACCACCTGGGAAGAATTTAATAATGGTTTGCCTGAAGCAGTTTTTGCCATGGACCTGAATATTTCTCCGGCAAACAGAAATTTGCGAGTGGCAACGCACGGGAATGGCGCTTATCAAAGATCGCTTGTTTATGAACCCTTGGTATATCTTGTTTATACAATGAGCCCGATTCCAAATGTGGTGATGGTTTCAACCGGTATCCAATTTTCAGCAAATGTTACAAATTTCGGAACCCAGGCGCAAACAGAACTATCAACTGTCGAGTTACGCGTTTTAGATGAACCAGGTACTGAACTATATAATGACTCACAAAATATTCTTGGTTTGAATCCCAGGGAAACAAAAACAGTTACTTTTACAGGTACATTTACGCCACAAGAAATTGGTGAATATGAAGTTCAATTCATCAACCTAGGATATTCTTCTTTACCAAAAAATGATACAACTCGCCAGGTTATTCGGGCAATTTTGCCGCCAACTATTGCCCATTCAACTGTAACACAAAAACAGCAAAGCTATCATGAAATACGAGGCGGGCATTCATTCTCCTTTGCCGATGACAGTTATCAAACAGTCAATTTACCATTTCCCTTTGCTTTTGATCTTTTTGAATATGATAAAATTCAAATCTGCACCAATGGCTGGTGTGAATTTGGCACTGGACCTACAGGCTCTGAACGTGGTGTATCAACACCAGCACAAATTGGAACAATCGGAGCAAATGAAAATGGCAGAATGGCTTCTACTTCTCGTCCGAATAAAGCATTGGGTCCCTGGTGGGAAGATCTGAATACGGAAGGTGGCGGCGTTGTTTCGTATAAGACAATTGACAGTTCTCCAAATCGTGTATTTATCATCCAATGGAAAAACGTTCGCGCATATTATGATGCAGCAACAACAACCCGGTTGAACTTTCAAGTAAGATTATATGAAACAACAAATATAATTGAATATCATTACGGTCCGATTTCACGGGGAACTTTCATTGGCGGAGATCTTGGTGCAGCAATGGGCTTTAAGGATCACATCGGTGGAGATTATCATTTTTTTGACATCACCCAGGGAGGCATTGTTCCGGTCAGCCATCACCGAACCGATTTAAATCCATTGACAGATTGGCCAGGACCGAATGGCACTTTTATCATTCAAACACCTTTAACAAACATAAAGGAAGACAAAAGGGAGATTCCGACTGAATTCGCTCTTTATCAAAATTATCCCAATCCGTTTAATCCAACAACGACAATTTGTTTCGACCTGCCAAAAACTTCACACGTACAATTAAATATTTACAATTCGATAGGTCAGGAAGTGCGAACATTAATTGATCAAAATCAGGCTCCGGGCAATAGAGCCATTGTCTGGAATGGAAGAGATAATCTTGGAAATGTTGTTGGTTCGGGATTATATTTTTACAGTCTCAAGGCTGGTAACGAAATTCAAATGAGGAAAATGGCAGTTGTAAAATGAGGCCATATGGCCTCATCGTAAATAAGGAAAAATAATACAGGCTTTGAACAGTTGCCTCAAGATAGCTAACAATTGGAAGCATACTAACCGGATTGGATGCTTCCTTTTATTTTGTCAATTAGTCGATAAATGTTTGGAAGACATTTTTTTTATATGTTAGAACTCAATTACCAGTTAAATATTTTGCAGATTTATTTTATACAAAATACGATATCAAAAAACAAGCCGTTATTGAGTGTAAATTTATTACAATAATTTTTTCAAATTATTGACTAACATTCTCCAAAATAACCTTACAAAGCTTCTCAAAATGGATTAAATTTCAATAGATCATAAAAACAACCGATTTTCAAAACTCTCTCCATCTTCACAATAACGATTCTTTGCTCAACAACAATGAATTACTCATTTTTTATTATTATTAACAATAAAAAGATGCTAATATTTAATAAAGTACTTGACTTTTATAATAATTTGCTTATATTATATATATAAAATATATTACGAATCGAAGCATTTGGACGGAATTAGTTAAATAATTTTGGACAGATCCGGAACCCGAATCGGAATCTTAACATTGGTTATTTTATAGAAATATGATTTGGGTTTTTTTTATTTATGATGAGCGTTTTTTTAAATTGAACTAATTCTTCTATGATTTAATTAATAAAAACTAATAATCAATCATATCTTATAATTTCCAATAATAACACGAACAAATAATAAGAAGATGAATTATGAAATCATTATATTTTCTACTTACAGTTTATTTACTATCCATAAGAATTTGTTTCTCCCAATGGTCAAACGACCCAAACGAAAACAATATCGTTTGTTTGGGGCTGTATAATTTAAATTATGTGTCTGACATGAATAATGGTATTATCGCGGTAGGACAAACACACCCGGTTGGTGCCAAAATTTATGTGCAACGAGTGACAGTGGATGGCAGGCTGCCATGGGCAGGTTCTGTATATGGAGTCAACGCCGTTGATTGTTCACATCAACAATGGCTGACACATGATGGCCAAACTGCTGAAGGAGAATTCTTCCTCCCTGATGGTGAAGGAGGGTGTTTTATGGGCTACGGACACGCAAAATTCGTCGGGTATTTTGATTGGGAAGAATTTGAGATATATGATGTGGATGCTAAGATTCAACGTATTGATTCTCTTGGCAACAGGTTTTTTGGTCCAACCGGCATCAAACTAATGCCAGGCGAACCGGATAGTACAGGACGTTCTCAATTTATCAGTCATTGGTGTCTGGACGGATATGGTGGGCTTTATGTGATATGGAAACGTTATCATGGTGTTTGGGGAACTGATATGGAAAAAAATGGAGTCTATATCGCAAGAGTAAATAAAAATGGACAACATGTTTGGGGACCTAATAAATTATCTTCATCGACCAGTTTAGAATATATCCCCTATCTTGATTCAAACTTGAATTTAAATCTTTATTATTATCCAGGCGAGACTCATACTAAAATACCTGATCAATTTTACAAAATTTCAGCGGAAAATGGCACTATAATAAATGAAAAGGAAATAGAGATAGGTACGGGAGAATACGGTTTTAATACTTTATATGATTACTGTACAACAAATAATTATTCTGCTATTTTTGCTTTTCGAGATTTTCGGGCAAGTACTTTGAGGATTCAAAAACTGGATTCTGACGGTGATAAACTCTGGGGAGATGAGCCGATTATAATTACTCAGTCAGTAAAAGGATATTATGGATTTGATGTCGAGTCAGACAAACATGGGGGCGCTTATGTTTTTTACATAACCCCTGATGATACCTTTCATTTGGTTCATTTAAATCATGATGGTATAAAACTATGGGAGAAAACATTTAATTCCATATTGGGATTTTACAAGGGTATTGAACGCAATAATGAAATGATTTCAGTAGCGCCCAATGGCGATATTTTTGTTCTCATCGACCAAAAGCGGTTTTTAACCAAATTAAGCTTTGAAGGAGAAGTACTCTGGGACACAAATGTTACAACACGGAATCTTCTTACCTGGTATTTTGGACTTCAGGCAGATAATATCGGCGGCTGTATTGTTATGTGGCATGAGCTTGGTGGTGGATTTTTTGGTTTTAGAGCACAACGAGTTAATAAAGATGGAAAGCTGGGTGGTCCCACATCAGTACAATATCTGCCAATTTTTAATTATTCAGAACAAGCTGTTGTCAAATCTATTTATCCTAATCCATTTAATAATTCTACAACAATTAAATTTTCAACGCCACACTTAGATAAACTTTCAATCAAAATCCATAACATTTTAGGGAAGGAGGTGAGAACACTAATATCAGGAGAAATAAATGAAGGAGAGCATTCAATTCAGTGGAATGGAACAGATGCTAATGATCAACAATTATCGAGCGGAGTTTTTTTGGTAGTACTTCAAGCAGGAAGCTTTAAGTTAGTTAAGAAAACATTACTTATTAAATAATTTAAGGAGGCGCATCATATTTTTTTTAAACAGATTTAGTAAATTGGCTTTTATATTCATTTATACGTTATTGTCTATTTTTTTATTTTCGAGTCCAGCTTTCCCAATGAAAGAGGGAGGGACTCCAACCACGACTATCTATAAACCAGATACTGTAAAAGTCGTACTCGTTCAATTTGCAGATGTGACATCGGACAGTTTTTGGAAATCATCGATATCAGATTGGCAAGATTTCACTCATACACACAAATTAAGCAATTTCGATTCGTTGTTGACAAGTTTTGGTATTTATAATAACAAGATTAATTGTGATGGGGATAGTGTCCATGGCAGTTTTCGGGATTATTTTTGGGACATGTCCAAACAGCAATATACGCCATTTGTAACAATCTTAAATTCAGCCGATGGAAATGGATATCCAATTTGGGTTGAACTGCCTAATAACAAAACAACTTATTCCTTCGATGCATTTAATTCGGCAGCCAGGGATTCTGCAATTTCTCAACTTGGATTATCCTCATCTGAATTACCAACTACCGGTGGAGGTCAAGTTAGAATATGTTATATATACGCGGGGCAATATGACGTAGATATATCGGTTAGAGTAGATGATTTCAATGGAGCAGTAATGGTTGTTCCGGAAAGAAGAGTTAATACGCAAATATCTGGAGAGGATATTGATGATAAATTGGGGCACATTGGCTATTATTGCCATGAGTTTGGTCATTTGATGGGAACGTACCATCCAAATTCAAGCGCATCTCGAATGACTTTAATGGGTGGAGGACATAAAAACGGTGATGCATGGGCAAACAGGCCAGCTCCCATGTCTCCATGGTTTTTATACAAAGCAGGTTGGGCAAATATTAGTTTAATTACTACTGATAGTCTTGAAGCGGACATAGATTACAATACGTCTCCCACAACTGAAAACACCTATTTTGTGCGGGAATTCTATGGTAATCGTAAATATCTTATTGAAAACCGCCAGGGTGATAACAATTTTGATAAAGGTCTTCCGCATATGGTTTCTGAAATGGATGGTGGAATTTTAATTTGGAAAATCACTAGTCCTTCTTATGCCAGTGGTTACAGTCTTGTGCTGGCAGATAATGATCCTGATGCTTCGGATATGACCAATATAGCAAATAACATGTTTAGACCGGATGGCTCTTACCCTTATAATGATATATCAGATTATTCTTCACCTGCAAATTTAAAATTAGGTTCTACAGAATACAGCCATTTTGCAATCCTTGATTATACACAAAATTCAAATTCAATAACGGTTGATTTAAGGATCAATTATTGGGAAGACGATATAACATCAAATACTACCTGGTCTTCGGCAAATAGCCCATATTATATTGGCGGTGATGTGGTCGTATCGTCCGGAGCAACACTAACCATACAATCCAATACAGAGGTCATTTTTATAGAAAATACTGATAACCAAAGCAGTGGTCTGGATGCCAATCTATCAGAACTTACAATCGAAGGAGAAATAGAAGCAGATGGTGTTACATTTACCTCCACGTCATCCGAAGCCAATTCATGGTACGGTATTATTTTAGATGGTCCTACATCTAGTTCTGACTTAAAAAATTCAACTATCGAATGGGCAAAAAGGGGTATTATTGTTGATGATTGTTCGCCCAGAATAGAAGGGAACGATCTCGATAATAATCAATATGGAATCTGGGTATATGGGAATTCAGCCTATCCCATAGTTGAAGAAAATGATATCAATAACGGTTCTAATCCGATAGTTGTTAGCTCGGACGCTGAACCATACATTTATGACAACAAATCCCGGGGGCTGAACAATTGTTTGTATATTGCCAGCGGCGGTTATCCCGAAGTAAGAAATAATACACTTTATGGCTACGCAAGTGGTACTTACCAAATATACATTACGGGATCATATTCTGGCATTAATACAGCATCTTCATCAGGGGACGGTAATTATTTTACTGACGACGTTACTAATGATATCGTGTTGATCGATGGCGGATGTGATTTTGTGTTCGAATACGATGTTTTTGAAAACGTCAGTTCTGGGTCCTACGACTACATAGATAACAACGATGCCACACAGTGTGAGGCTGAGAATTGTTATTGGGATGATGGCGGTGTACCCTCATCAAATTACTTTGATGGAAGCGTGGATTATACTCCCGTACTTGCTTCAGAACCGAGCGCCGGCGTTACCTGGAAATTAATTGCCTCAAATCCAACACCCTTTGAAGATGGTTTCCAGGCATATAAAATTAAGAATTATGAATATGCAGCATCAGAGCTAAAAACTGTTTTTGTAAATAATTACGATCATAAAGATGCACGCCGAGCCCTTTACTTCATGAGTCGTGCTGTTATGAGAATTTCTGATAAAGCTACTTACCTGACATTCTACGAAGACATTATAAACTCTCAATATGATGAAGAATTAAAGCAAATTGCCAGATCAACCCTGATGAAACACCATGCCAAAAATGGAAATTTGTCAAAATCTGAAAGTTATGCCATGAAAGTGCCACGAGGCACATTATATGACAGAGAATTACTCCTGGATATGGTTTATTATTATTCATTATATGAGGATGAAGTTGGCGAGGCACGAGTTATTTCAGTGCTTACGGATGTTTATGGCAACGATAAATCAATAGATGAGGCTATTAAAAATGTTAAATTTCTGGTAGAAGATGAACGCAGGCTCATGAAAAGGTCTCAACGAAGTGAGGAGCCAGCAAACTTTGGTAGTGAAAATGATTCAAATGAAAATTTAATTACTGCCTACCCAAATCCATTTAATCCATCAACAACAATTCGTTACACATTAAATGAACAGGGGAATATGACGATAAAAATCTATAATATAAAAGGGCAGCAGGTTGCAGCGTTAGTTGATGGACACCAGGATGCAGGTAAACATGAAATTGTGTTTAATACTACAGATCTGCCATCCGGAGTCTATTTTTATCATTTATCAGGGAAAGATGTCAATGTTGTTAAAAAACTCATGTTACTAAAATAGTATCATATGACCACCCAAGGTAGATCATATGATACTATTGTTGGTTTAGAACAAATGACACAGAGCAGAAAAAAAAAGGAATTATGACCATTGAAATTCTCCTCTGGTCATTTGAACCAAACATTAAATGAGGAAAATTGGGGCTGTATCATAAGTCAGAATTTTGTCATTCCGGCTGAAGCGAAGCAAAATGCCGGAATCTCCTAACACTTTGATTATTAGGAGATTCCGGGACAAGCCCGGAATGACATTGTCAGCAGAATTAGGACTTTTGATACAGCCCTGATTACATTTTATTGTGTAACAAGAAAAATCTGTATAGTTTTTATTTATTATTCTCTCCCATAAATTTCAACCATCTCCCGGAGCCTCCCTGTCAATGAGAAATCGAGTTGATCAAGCTTAAGCTGCCAACGCCAGTTTCCTTCACATGTGCCTGGTGTGTTCATTCGATCTTTTAATCCCAATCCTAAAATATCCTGCATAGGTATAATAGCTGTATTGGTAACTGACATCATTACCAAACGAATTAGCTCCCAGGGCATTTGACGGTTTGAAACATCTCTGCCTAAATATTGTTTACAGCGTGCTATTTCATCCGGACTTGCTTCATTTTCCAACCAGCCACGAACCGTATTGTTATCATGAGTGCCTGTATATAGAATGCAGTTTCTCAATAAATTATGTGGAATATATGGATTTGCACCAATATCTTCTCCAAAGGAAAAAAGAAGTATTTTCATCCCGGGTAAATCGTAATGGTTTATTATGTCAACCACCTCCTGGGTAATCAAACCAAGATCTTCAGCAATAATGGGCAAATGTGAGAGTTGATCTTTAAGTGTGTCAAAAAAATCTCTTGCCGGGACAGTAATCCATTCCCCCTTTATTGCCGTCTTTTCAGTGGCAGGAACTTCCCAATAAGCCACCAATCCCCTGAAATGATCAATTCTAACAATATCAAAAAGCCCAATGTTATGACTTATTCGTTTGATCCACCAAGCATACCCTTTTTCTTTCATCTTTTCCCAACGATAAACCGGGTTTCCCCAGAGTTGCCCGGTTTCACTAAAATAATCCGGCGGCACACCTGCTACAACGTAAGGTCTTTTTTTCTCATCCAATTTGAATATATCCGGATTTGTCCAGACATCAGCGCTGTCAAAATCCACATAAATCGGGATATCCCCAATAATTTGTATGCCTTTTTGATTACAATATTCCTTAAGCGAAATCCATTGTTTATGAAACTGGAATTGAAGAAATTTTTCCATCTCAATACTATCTTTTAATTTGTTCTCCAATTCTGATAAAGCTTTCGGCTGCCTATCTCTTATTTCGATGGGCCAATCGCTCCACACTTGTTTATTAAAGTGATTTCTTAGTGAAGAAAACAGAGCGAAATCGTCAAGCCATATCGAATTATTTGCACAAAATTTTTCATATTCGTTATCATTCTTTTTCGTTTTGAAAGTTACAAAGGCTTTTTCAAACAATTTTGTTTTGTACGAGATAACAGTTCGAAAATCTACCCGCCCTTCCGGATTTTTTGGTACCGGGTTTAAATCATCATTTTCTACTAAACCATCCCTCACCAAAAATTCAGGACTTATTAGCAAGGGATTGTATGCCATCGCTGATAAACTATGGTACGGAGAATTATCAAAAGCAGGGTCTGTCGGATTCAATGGTAGAATTTGCCAGTACCGCTGTTTTGCCTCTGCTAAAAAATCAACAAACTTGTATGCCCACGAACCCATATCACCTATACCATACGGTGAAGGAAGGGATGTGATGTGAAGCAGAATCCCGCTTCCTCTTTTATTCATTCATGTACCTCTCTTGCTATGTTGTTAATAAATCTTCAGGTTATTGTTTGATTATGTATTTGGGTAATTAGGTTAGTAGGTAATTGGGGTAATAGGTAACTGGGTAATTAGGTAATTGGATTAGAAGGTAATTAGTGTCTGTCCGAGAAGTTGGTAATCATTTGAATTATAATAAGTTAATGGTGTTATAAATTGTTCTTATTTAACT
>JACKQG010001492.1_pt1 | contig 27807 bp, 20 predicted proteins | sample 8237621 | NCBI WGS metagenome assembly JACKQG01 (sample SAMN15677084, study PRJNA649215) | marine metagenome | biome: marine; feature: Black Sea; material: saline water; isolation source: suspended particulate matter (SPM) from the Black Sea western gyre | collected 2013-06-09/2013-06-10 | depth... | reverse complement strand
CTGCACAAAACGCCAACGACTAAAATTCAATACCTGGAAAACCTTTACTATGTCCGACGAAAAAGAACAGATCGAAGAAGTCGTCGAATCGCATGAACTCGACTACATTATCGGCGAACTGAATGCCGATCATGATGCGGAACTAAGCGCGCATCTGGAACAGCAACATGCAGCTGAAATCGCCGGCACGCTGGAATCCCTGCCACCCGAGTTACGCCAGCATCTGTGGAAACAGGTCCCCGCTGAAAAACACGGTGAAACGCTTGCCTATCTGGGCGAAGAAGTGCGTCACAGTATCATCGAAGAGATGGAAGACGACGACGTGGTCGCCGCCACCGAAACGATGGATGTGGAAGATCTGGCCGGGGTTATGGATGAACTGCCGCCACAGGTTATAGAGGCAATTCTTAAATCGCTCGATGGCGATCGACTGCAGCGCCTGGAAACCACTCTCGCCTTTGCCGAAGGCTCAGCCGGACGTCTGATGACCACCGATGTTATCAGCGTGCGTAAGGACGTGACTCTGGCGGTTGTAATGCGCTTTCTGCGACGCCATAAACCGTTGCCGCTGCACACCGATGCTTTGATGGTCACCGATGAACAAGGTCTCTACCTGGGCAAACTGATGATCGCGGATGTGGTTTCAGAACTACCTGCTACTCGGGTTGAAGATGTGATGCAAACGGCCGCTGAATCGGTGTTGATAACGGCCAAGGAACATGAGCTTGCGGTGCTGTTCGAGCGCCGTGACCTGATCTCGGTCGCGGTGGTGGATGAACAGCAAAAGCTGGTCGGCCGGATTACCATCGATGACGTGGTCGATATCATTCTGGCAGAGGCCGATAAGGCCCTGCTCGCCAGCGCCGGCCTGGATGAAGATGAAGATCTATTCGCCCCTGTTATACCGAGTGCCAGGCGACGTGCTTTCTGGCTCGGCATCAACCTGATTACCGTCTTCATGGCAGCCTGGGTTATCGGTCAGTTTGAAGCGGTGCTGGATAAATTCGTTGCCCTTGCCGTATTGATGCCTGTGGTCGCCAGTATGGGCGGTATTGCCGGTAGCCAGACCCTGACCCTGACCATCCGTGGTCTGGCACTCGGTCAGGTCAGTGCATCCAACCTGCGCTGGCTCGCAAACAAGGAGCTGATGGTCGGTTTTCTGAATGGAGTCGCGTGGGCGGTTGTGGTTGCCGTGGTGACCTTTGCCTGGTTTCAGGATGCGGGGATATCGATAATCATTGCCTCTGCCATGCTGCTCAATCTGGTTGCAGCTGCTTTTTCCGGAGTTCTGATTCCGGTGCTACTCACGCGCATGGGGATAGACCCGGCACTGTCCGGAGCGGTGGTACTGACAACCGTTACCGACGTGATTGGCTTCCTCAGCTTTCTCGGCCTGGCCACATTATTTCTGTTGTAAACAGCCGATCATGGTGACTTCAGTGCTCCTTAAGCTCATCAAGATCTACTTTATATTCAAACAGTTGCAGCACTTTCTTAATCAATTTTGTACGCGCACTGCGCACTGCAAATACCGCATAAACTTCGAGTTCAATGGTGCGTGCGGATTCAACCATCTGCAACTGGCCGGTGGCAATATCATCCGCCACCATACGTGCCGGCAGATAGGCACTGCCACCGATACTCAGCAGATGCGCGAGAGCGATGCTGGCCTGCCCGGTGCGCACATGGGGTTCCGCTGCGTCCGGATACATGCGCCGATGTTCGACCGCATGGGCGAGCCCCCAGTCCACCATCAGATAACCCTCGCCAAGTGCCTGTTCGACACTCTGCTCGGGTTCGCTCGACACCAGTACCAGCTGCATCAACGCCACTTTCTGTACCTGGAAAATATCCAGTTGCGCCGGCTCCAGCATAAAAGCCACATCCAGCAGGCCATCCAGCAAACGTCGCGTGAGCAGATCCGGGGTGTGCGATTCAGCAATGATCGCAACCTCCGGCATGTTTCTGCGCAGTTGAATAAACCAGTCCTTAAGCACCACGTCCCACAGACGTACACTGCCGCCAATCGTAAGCTGCTGGGCAGCACCTCCAGCCGACACATCCTGACGTGCCTTACGCCAGCCGGAGATCAGCATGTCGGCATAGCGCAACAGCCTGTGTCCTTCCGGCGTCAGGCGAAGGTCTCGCTTCAGGCGCTCAAACAGCTTCACCCCCAGCACCGTTTCCAGATTTTTGATGCGAGCACTAACTGCAGCCTGGGTTAAATGCAATGCCTCAGCCGCTTCGCCGAAATGACGGGTTCGGTTGAGCTCTAAAAAAGTTCTTAACAATTCAATATCCATCGGCTTATGATAAATATTATTTTAATAATCGACAAATAATTTTAGTTTTATTTGTTACTCACCATCCCCTAAAGTGCCTCTATTGAAAAATTTTATACCGAAATTTATACCAATAAGAATAAGAGGTTTTTATGAACTCCAACTGTTTAGTCAAGCTAGACCCTCGTTTAACTGTTAATCAAGGTATGTCGTGCTGGCAGGATGAAGCACTGATTAGCTGGATCTCCCACAATCCTGCCAGAGCCTGTGAAGGGTTTACCATTCTGGCGCAAAGACACCATCCTAAAATTTTACGCCGTTGTGCGTTTCGACTGGGTAATCAGCATGATGCAGAAGATGCCACTCAGGATATTCTGTTGCGCGTACAGGCCCGCCTGGAGCAGTTTGAAGGACGCTCAAAATTCACCACCTGGTTGAACACAGTTTGTGATAATTATTGCAATACGTTTTTACAGCGACGTTCTAAATATGTGTACAATGAGCGCATGGATGAACTACTGGAAACTCTCGAACTGGATGTATCATCGGATGATCCCTATATAGTGCTATCGGATACCGAAATCGTTGACAAGGTGATGTCGAAACTGAGCTCAAACGATCGTGAAATCATCAATTTGCGTTTTTACCATGATTCTTCACTGGAAGATATTTCTCGCACCCTGAGTATAAAACTGAGTGCTACCAAGGCGCGTCTGTATCGCTCTATAGATCGATTTAAGCAGCTATATGCCCAACTGGATGGCTCACAGGCTTGCGTAGAAATCGTCTGATCAACTTGACCGCTAGCTCATCTATAAACCTGTTACGATTTCAGGAGTTTTCCTGCCTGTAACTTTTTTAACCTTTGCCGCGTCTATAGTGCATACCTGTTCAACATGGAACTAAACTGCGCTTAAATGACACCGCATCGATATTTTTAATTTCTTATTGAGAACCCAAATGAAACAAAATACAGGACTGTTAGCTCTCAGCTTGTGCATAGCCACACTGTTTATCGCCGGTTGTGCATCCCAACCCAAAGCACCTTCGGATCAAATTCTCAAACAACACCCGTCGATCGCCAGATTGAGCAGTGAAATCGACAGTGCAAAAGCCAAATCGGCTGCTCTGCTGGCACCACAGAGCTATGAACTGGCCAGTGAATCCTTACAGTCTGCGCTTAAGTCAGCCGAGAAAAACGATACCGAGTCGTTGCAGGAAGAAACTGCAACGGGTATGAGTGCCATCAAAAAACTGAACAGCGATGTTGAAAACAGTCACCAACTACTGGCTGAAGTGCTACAGGCACGCGACCGTGCGCATGCAGCCGGTGTTAAAACTCTGGAAAAGGACAAGATTGAAGATCTCGATCAGGAACTTAAAAAGACCGCAGCGCTGATTGAGGATAGCAAGTTTGAGCAGGCTAAAAAACGTCGCCCCAAATTGCTTGAAGGTTACACGCAGCTGGAGCTGATGGCGCTGAAACAGGGAACGGCAAACCTCGCCCGCTCATCCATCGAAAGTGCCAGACAACAGGGTGCAGAAAAATACACACCGAAAACACTGACTAAAGCGGAAGAAAGTCTGGCTCTGGCGACCACCATTCTGGATAACGATCGTACCCAGACCGAAAAGGCTGACCTGCAGGCCAGAAAGGCAAAGTGGCTGGCCGATCAGAGCGCCGCTATCACCGAGACCATCAAAGACTTTAATCGACGTGATTACAGCCTGGAAGACATCGTGTTATGGCATCAGCTACAACTGTCACAGGTGAATCAACCACTCGGTGGCGAACTGGCCTTTAATCAGTCCAATAGTAAAGCGGTACAGGATCTCAGAGATGCCGTGTTTAATCTGGTGAATGAAAAGGATCTGGCACTGGAAAATAGTCGTCTCACCGAACAGAAGCTGGCACGTCAGCTTGCATTAAGCGAAAAAGAACGCCAGTCAGAGCAGCTTAAGGAGCGTGAATACAAGCGTAAGTTCGAGCAGGTTCAGGCCATGTTCAACGGCAACGAAGCGAATGTTTACCGCCAGCGTGAAGATATCCTGATCTCTGCGCATGGATTCCAGTTTGCTTCCGGACAAAGCGAAATCCTGACCGTCAACTTTCAGCTGATGAGCAAGATAACACAGGCTATCAAACTGTTTCCGGAAGCTCAGATCCAGGTGAGTGGGCATACCGATGCTACCGGTGATGATGCAATCAACCAGATTATTTCTGAAGCGCGCGCCCTTAAGGTTGCCAAATTCCTGGTCGATCTAGGTGGTATCCAGATAAAAAATATCACTGCCCGCGGGTATGGCGAAACCCGTCCAGTCGCTTCTAATGATACCTTTCTCGGCCGAGCTGAAAATCGCCGGGTAGAAATCAAAATCATGAATAAATAATACGCCTTCCTGAAACCGGTTCGGACTCAACCCTGAACTGGATTCGGCCCGTTAAACGGCCTGACTGGGCAATCCCTCGACTGATCAAAGCACTGGATGGCACTCAGACTAAGGGTGTAGTATTGAACCAGACTCAAGCATCTGCAGAGGCCCCATGTGCAGACTTCCCGAGTTTTAATCCAGTATTCTGAGACAGGAAAATTTCGCTAGCGCATGACAACTGACAGCCTGACCATCAACGGTACTCTGATTCCAGCGGGCACCAATATAACCATCGACCTGCCCGCCGGAAAACTGTATACCCATGCACCCATGTCGATCCCGGTGCATGTAATCCGCGGCAAAAAAACCGGGCCACGCCTGTTTGTCAGTGCCGCCATTCATGGCGATGAAATTAACGGCGTAGAAATTATCCGCCGCCTGCTAAAACTACCGGCCCTTAATCGTTTGCGCGGAACCATCATTGCAGTCCCCATCGTGAATGTTCATGGGCTGATACACCATACCCGTTACCTGCCCGACCGACGCGACTTGAATCGCTCATTTCCGGGTTCAGAAAAAGGCTCCATCGCATCCCGTCTGGCCCATCTGTTTATGAATGAAATTGTCTGCCAGAGCACCCATGGCATTGATCTGCATACCGGTGCGATTCATCGCAGTAACCTGCCCCAGATTCGAGCCGATCTGGAACACGAAGAAACCGACCGCCTGGCGCGTGCTTTCAATGTACCGGTGATTATTTCCTCTAATCTGCGCGACGGATCACTCCGTGAAGCGGCCGCTGAACATGGCATACCAATGCTGCTGTATGAAGCCGGTGAAGCGCTACGCTTCGATGAAGTGTCGATTCGGGCCGGGGTCAAGGGTATCGTTAATGTGATGCGCGAACTCGGTATGTTACCGCGGCCTCATAGAGCATCATCAAGAATTCGTAGCGAACCCGTTGTTGCCCGCTCCAGTACATGGGTACGTGCACCGGATAGCGGTATCCTGCGTTCGATGGTGCCGTTGGGCGGCAAGGTCAAAAAAGGCAGTATTCTGGGCGTAGTGTCGGATCCATTTGGAGAAAGTGAAACGCTGGTAATAGCCAGTTTCAGTGGCATTGTTATTGGTCGGACAAATCTGCCACTGGTGAACGAAGGGGACGCGCTGTTTCATATTGCGCGTTTTGAAAGCGTGACCGATGCGGCCAATATGGTCGATGAATTTAATGAAGAGTTTTCACCGCAATCCGGTTCATCTCCGCATAGCGAAAGTCCGATTATTTAAACCATTATTTTTGATAGTATGGGTAGACCCGCGGGGTAAAATAATCTCAGATGGCTGTTTAATTTACACTGACATCTCTCTCACTCAGGAGAATCTGTAATGATCGATAGAAAATCCATCACCTCTATAGCCTGGCATAGTCAGAGTTCTGAAGCCGCTTTTGAGCAATTATCCTGTAGCGCAGAGGGTCTGACGACCCCTGAAGCACAGCAAAGGCTGCAACAGTTCGGTCCCAACCGCTTACGTCCCGCCGATAAACAGGGACCTTTGATGCGCTTTTTACTGCAATTTCATAACGTTTTAATCTATGTATTGCTGGGTGCCGGCATCGTAACAGCATTACTCGGTCACTGGGTCGATAGTGCCGTTATCGTGGGTGTTGTGCTGATCAATGCGATCATCGGCTTCATTCAGGAAGGCAAGGCGGAAAAAGCACTCGACGCCATCCGTAACATGCTTTCACAACATGCGATGGTCAAGCGCGATGGTAAATTCATCAGCCTGTTAGCCGATCAACTGGTGCCCGGCGATGTGGTATTTCTGCAATCCGGTGATAAAGTACCCGCCGATCTGCGTCTGTTTAAGGCACGCGAACTGCATATCGATGAAGCGATGCTAACCGGCGAATCGGAGCCGGTGGAAAAAGATATCGAGCCTGTTCCGCAGAAAGCCACCATCGGCGACCGCATCAACCTCACCTATTCCGGCACGCTGGTTACCTTTGGCCAGGGCTATGGTGTAGTTATTGCGAGTGGTGATGACACTGAAATCGGGCGTATCAGCGGCATGCTGAGTCAGGTTGAAACGCTGACCACGCCATTGCTGGTGCAGATGGCGGTGTTTGCCAAATGGCTCACCATCGGCATCGGTATTTTAGCGGCGGCTACCTTTGGGTATGGGGTGTTACTGCAGGACTATTCGGCTGGAGATATGTTTCTGGCCGCAGTCGGGCTGGCTGTTGCCGGTATTCCGGAAGGTCTGCCTGCCATTATGACGATTACACTCGCGATCGGGGTCCAGCGCATGGCGAAAAGGCAGGCCATCGTACGACGCCTGCCGGCGGTCGAAACGCTGGGCTCAGTCACGGTAATCTGCTCCGATAAAACCGGCACCCTGACGCGCAACGAAATGACCGTGCTCACACTGGCGACTGCGGAAGGTTTATACGATGTCTCCGGTGTCGGCTATGACCCGCATGGTCGCTTTACGCAGGATGATGGTGAAGTGAGTGCAGAAAAATTTGCGTTGCTGCGCGAAGTCGCGAAAGCCGCTCTGTTGTGCAATGACTCATCGCTTAGCGAAGTCGGCAATCAGTGGCAGATGCAGGGAGACCCTACCGAGGGTGCACTAGTCACCATGGCACTCAAAGCCGGACTGATCCAGCAGGAATGCCAGTCTCAGTTCCCGCGCACCGACACCATTCCATTTGAATCTCAGCACCGCTTCATGGCGACCCTGCATCATGATCACTTAAAGCAGGGTTATATCTACCTGAAAGGCGCACCGGAACGCCTGCTCGAAATGTGTCAGCAGCAACGTACGCTAGCGGGTGATGTCCCGCTCGATAAAAGCTACTGGGAAGACATCATCAATAGCGTTGCCGGGCGTGGTCAGCGCCTGCTCGCGATCGCGACTAAACCCTCTGTCGCGACCCATCAAAATCTGAGTTTTGAGGATGTTGAAGACGGCCTCACGCTGCTCGCCATCGTCGGCATTATCGATCCACCGCGTGCAGAGGCTACGATTGCCGTGCGCGACTGTCAGTCAGCCGGTATACGGGTCAAGATGATCACCGGCGACCATGCCATCACCGCACGTGCCATCGGCCTGCAGATGGGCATAGGCGATGGGGTCACCGTGATACAGGGTTCAGAACTTGCGAACCTTAACGATCAACAGATTCAGCAGGCCGTACAACGCTCGGATATCTTCGCGCGTGTCTCTCCGGAACAAAAGCTGCAACTGGTCACCGCCCTGCAGGCCTGTGGAGAAGTGGTGTCGATGACTGGTGATGGTGTCAACGATGCCCCTGCATTAAAACGCGCCGACGTCGGTGTCGCGATGGGCATGAAAGGTACCGAGGTCGCCAAGGAGTCGGCGGAGATGGTACTGGCAGACGATAACTTCGCCTCCATCGCGAATGCGGTCGAAGAAGGTCGCACCGTGTATGACAATCTGAAAAAGGCGATTCTTTTTATCCTGCCGACCAATGGCGGTGAAGCACTGATTATCATCGCTGCCATCGTGATGGGAAAACTGCTGCCGATAACACCGGCGCAGATCTTATGGATCAACATGATTACCGCCGTAACTCTGGCCTTAACGCTGGCGTTTGAACCCTCGGAAAGCAATGTGATGCAACGTCCACCTCGCAACCCAAAGGAACCCATCCTGACCGGCTTTCTGATCTGGCGAATCATCTTTGTCTCGCTAATCCTGGTCACCGGCACCTTCGGCCTGTTTCTATGGGAACGTGATCATGGCGCATCGATCGAACTGGCACGTACGGTTGCAGTCAATACACTGGTGATGTTTGAAATCTTTTACCTGTTTAATTCGCGTTTTCTGCTTGCACCATCGCTCAATTTTAACGGCCTGTTCGGCAGCCGTTATGTGCTGTATGCCATCGTACTGTTGATCGGTTTTCAGCTCGCACTAACCTATCTGGGCCCGATGCAGGTTATGTTCGCCACCACCGGGATGAGTGCTGAAGCATGGTTGAGAGTGGTGGTGGTCGCCTCATCGGTTCTGTTTCTGGTAGAGATCGAAAAATACCTGCTAAGAACCTTTGTATTCCGTAAAAAAGAGGACGCATGAGACACACCACAGACACTAGGCGACCCGTACCCTGGCGCAGTATTCTTTTCAGGGGTCTGTTATTCAGTTTGATCTGGTGGAGTCTGAGTAATGGTGTCGCTGCATCCTGGTGGGTTGGAGTCCCTGCCGTGTTACTCGCCCTGATCAGCAGTCTTTATCTACTGCCCCCGATGACGATGGTGTGGTCTGCATGGCTCAAATTCATTCCTTTTTTTATCAGTCGCTCTCTGCATGGCGGGATCGATGTGGCGCGCAGAGCGTTTCATCCGGCACTGCCGCTGGCACCAGATATTATCAACATCCCATTACGTTTACGCGCTGGTCTGGCGCGGGTTTTTATGATCAACACCATCAACCTGTTACCCGGAACATTAAGCGTTTCGATCGATCAAAACCAGCTCAGGATTCACGTACTGGATAGACATCAGGATTTCATGTCTGAAATCCTGCAGGTAGAAGAGTACGTATCCCGTCTGTTTGGAATACCTCTACAGACCGCTGATCAGGGCGAATAGTATGCAAAGATTTAAAAATATTCTGTGTATCATCGATACCGAAACCGGTTCAAGTGCGGCGCTACAACGAGCTGTCACTCTGGCCCGAAATAATCGGGCGACACTGACCGTTGTTAAGGTAATAAATCGTGTTAGCGCAGGCATCGGCATGCCGGATGGTGGGCCTATATCGATTGAACTGCAGAATGCGCTGCAACAGGAACAACAGGTCAGGCTGGAGAAACTGATCGAGCCATTCGTTAATCAGCTTTCTATCTCAATTAAGATCCTTAAGGGCATCTTTTTTGTTGAAGTCATACGCGAGGTTTTACGCAACCATCATGATCTGATAATCAAGACTGCACACAGTGAAAACTGGCTGCAGCGATTATTCAGCAGCGATGACATGCACCTGTTACGTAAATGTCCCTGCCCGGTCTGGTTGCTCAAACCACAGCGCAGTAAAGCCTTTAAACGCATTCTGGTCGCGGTGGATGTGGATGATTCCTTCCCTTTACAGGAAATCCAGTCCAGACAGCAGTTGAACCTGCAGATTCTACAGATGGCAAGCTCCCTCGCGCTGGCAGAATCTGCTGAGTTGCATATCGCTCATGTGTGGCAGGCCGCTGCTGAAATCACCATGCGCAGCACCTTCATGGAGGTTCCGGAGGAAGCGATTAGCGCCTATGTGGAGCAGGTCAGACAACACCGCTCGAAGCTGCTCAACAAGCTGGTCAACGAACTGGAGCTGAACAGTTCGAATGACTCGCAGGATTATCTAAAACCGCAATTACATCTGCAGCAGGGCTCTGCACAACGGGAGATTCCAGTCATTGCCAATCAGATCGATGCCGACCTGGTGGTCATGGGCACGGTTGCGCGCACCGGTATTCCCGGCTTCATCATGGGCAATACCGCAGAAACCATCCTAAATCAGCTCGACTGTTCGGTACTGGCCGCTAAACCGGCAGCCTTCGTTTCGCCGGTTACACTGGAACAATAAGCTGGATATGCACACACTCTATTTTGCCGTGGCCCTGTTTCTGCTATTAAACCTTTCGATCGGGATGTGGCGAGTTTTTCGCGGCCCCACCGATATCGACCGCATGCTGGCTTCCCAGCTATTTGGTACCACTGCCGTGGCAATTCTACTGCTGCTGGCAGCTTCCACACAGACCCCTGCGCTACGCGATATCGCACTGGTATTTGCATTACTCGCAGCCGTCACCGCAGTTGCCTTTGTACGAAGGGATACACAAGCCAGGCATGATCATGCTGATTGAACTTGTTTCCGGCCTGCTGATACTGTGCGGAGCGGTATTCTTTGCCGCCGGCACTGTGGGACTGCTGCGTTTTCCGGATGTGTATACCCGCCTGCATGCACTGACCAAGGCCGATAATCTGGGTCTCGGCATGATTGTGCTCGGCCTGATGTTGCAGGCAGAATCTTTAGCCGCCGCCAGCAAACTATTGCTGATCTGGATACTGGTTTTACTGGCGGGAGCCAGTGTTGCACAGTTAATTGCCCGCAGTGCATTTCAAAAGGGGATACCACCCTGGAAACGCTAACCCTGTTACAGTGGATTTTTGATAGCCTGCTGTGTTTCTCAATCTTACTCATCGGCTGGCGCGCCGTTGCCTGCCCTGAACTGTTCAAGGCTATCGTGTTCTTTATTGCCTTCGGCCTGCTGATGGCACTCGCCTGGGTGCGCCTGCAAGCCCCGGATGTGGCACTCGCAGAAGCTGCCATCGGAGCCGGCCTGACCGGAGCCCTGTTACTCGCAGCCCTTTCAAGGTTAAACAGCATTGAGCACACCACTGCAGCGCCAGCTTACCCGCAAAAATCAGCGCGGGCTCTACAGCTGCAATCATGGCTGGCAATGGCTCTACTGCTGATACTCAATGCGGGACTGGCCTACAGCATATTATCCCTGCCCGATACAGGTGCGGGCCTGACCCCGCTGGTGACCATGCAGCTGGAACATAGCGGTGTGAAAAACCCGGTGACGGCGGTTCTACTCAACTATCGAGGTTACGACACCCTGCTTGAAGTTTTTGTATTATTACTCGCATTACTCTCGGTGTGGTCGATGGGAACCAGTCAGCAACAGCCTGAGGCCTCGCCCGGCCCGGTACTGGATAATCTGATGCGCCTGTTAGCGCCGGTACTAATCCTGGTTGCGGCCTATCTGTTATGGGTTGGGGCCGACGCACCGGGAGGGGCATTTCAGGCTGGCTCGGTACTGGCTGCAGCAGGTGTATTGTTACTCTTATCCGGCTGGCGTCTGCCGACCAGGCTGTTAGACAGGCCTCTTCGAATTGTCCTGATTGCAGGTCCCGCCGTCTTTATCGCAACCGCACTGGCTACCCTGCTGTCAAGCGGTCGGCTATTGCAATTTGCGCCCGACTGGGCTGGCGTACTGATCCTGCTGATCGAAACCTTTGCCACACTTTCCATTGGTGTCACCCTCGCGGCGCTGTTTGCCGGTGGTCGCCCGCACCACCCTCCAGACAGATCATGATCAGTAGCGCGAACCTGTACGCCCTGACCGGTAGCGGCCTGTTTTCACTGGGTCTGTACGGACTGATTATGTACGCTCATCTATTACGTAAAATTCTCGCGATTAATGTGATGGGTAGCGGCATTTTCCTGCTGCTGGTGGCACTCGCCTATCGCAGCCCGGGGCAACCCGATGTAGTGCCGCATGCCATGGTCATCACCGGTATTGTAGTCGCGGTATCGGCGACTGCACTGGCACTTGGCCTGATGCTGAAACTGGCCACACATTCCAGCTCTACTCAGCTTCCGGATGAGGATTGAGTCGAGTTCGATGGCATCACTTATTAATACATTTATTAATACATTAAACTGGCCTGTGCTGCTGATTCTGCTTCCGCTGATCGGCGCGATGATCTGTTTCATCTGGCCACGCAGCGCTATTCTAACTGGACTAATCACGCTTTCTGCAGTGCTCTGCTGTGTGGCCGGTCTGACATGGCAACTGCTGGAACATGGCGTTTATCGTCATCCGGTCGGCGGCTGGGGCGCACCGCTTGGTATCGATCTGTATGCGGATGGCCTGAGCCTGATCATGCTGCTAACCACCGCACTGGTAGGCAGTGCCATCAGCGTTTACTCGACCGCTTATCTGAAGCCGCAGGAATCCACCCGCTTCTGGCCGGTCTGGTTACTGCTGCTGGCAGCACTGAATGCCCTGTTTCTATCGGCCGATCTGTTCAATCTGTATGTCACGCTGGAACTGATGGGACTGGCAGCGGTAACTCTGACCGCACTCAGTGCAACCCGTCAGGCCTACAACGGAGCCATGCGTTACCTGCTGGCAACCCTGCTCGGCTCTCTGTGTTACCTGCTGGCCATTGCCCTGCTGTATCACGCCTATGCCACGGTCGACATCTCCCTCCTCGCGCAGCGCGTTGACAGCTCGCCGGTAAGCTGGGCAGCGTTTGGACTCATCAGTGCCGGTCTGGCGCTTAAAACAGCGCTATTCCCGCTCCACTTCTGGCTGCCACCGGCGCATTCGAGTGCGCCCGCCCCGGTCAGCGCCCTGTTATCGGCACTGGTTGTGAAGGCGTCCTTCTATATTCTGTTGCGCGTATGGCTGGAGATCTTCGCCCCGCTTGGCGCTGGTGCGGTCGAACTGTTTGGCCTGCTCGGTATGCTGGCCGTGGTCTGGGGTTCAATTCAGGCTTTACGTCAAACCCGGCTTAAACTGCTGATTGCCTACTCAACCGTGGCCCAGATCGGTTATCTGTTTATGGCCTTCCCACTGGCCAGCAACCGTCCGCAACTGTGGGCTGCAGTACTCTATCTGGCGCTCTCACATGCACTGGCCAAATCGGCGATGTTTCTATCTGCAGGCAATCTGCTGAAGTATGGTGGGCATGACCGTATCAGCGATCTGGATCGTGTCGTACAGCGCCTGCCTTTGACCGCAGCGGCGTTTGCACTGGCCGGTGTGAGTATCATGGGGCTACCACCCAGTGGAGGTTTTATCAGCAAATGGCTATTGCTGGAAGCGGCCATTACCCAGGGTCGATGGGATCTGGCTCTGGTGATGATATTCGGTGGACTGCTGGCAGCCGCTTATATCTTTAAGGTTCTGGGACGCACCTTCACCCAGGCCGCCACAACCCATGAAGCCAGAGCGGTGCCGGCGAGTATGGAATGGCCTGCCCTGCTGCTGGCGCTGGGTGCCATCGTACTCGGTTTTATCGCGATACCGATGTTCGGCCTGATCCATATCGGTGATGCCTTTGGCTTAGGCGGGGTTCAACCATGACATTGAATGAATCGATACCCTTGCTGGTCGTGCTCAGCTCACTGGTGCCCGGTTTGATCATCTTCGGTCTGGCTGAAGAACGTAGCACCCTGCGTATCGTGCTCAACCTGCTCGGTGCCGTAATCAAGTTTGCACTGGTGATCTGGATGCTATGGGGCGTCTATAACGGGCAGCATTATGAGCTACGCATTGCGCTGTTAACGGATCTGGAGCTGGTGTTACGTGCGGGGCCACTCGCGCTGCTATTCGTTATCCTGTCTTCGGTGCTCTGGCTGGTGACGACCGTATACGCGATCGGTTACCTGGAAAATTCGCCTTTCCGGAGTCGTTTCTTCAGTTTTTTCAGTCTGTGTGTGACCGCCACCGTGGGTGTTGCGCTGTCCGGTAATATGATCACCTTTCTGCTGTTTTACGAACTGCTGACACTGGCTACCTATCCGCTGATTGTACATCGTGGAACCGAACAGGCGCGTAAGGCAGGACAGACCTATCTGATCTACACGATTTTTGGCGGTGCTTTGCTATTACTCGGTACCGTGTGGCTGTATACCCTGACCGGCACCCTAGAGTTTACGCCGCGTGGATTTGTCAGCCAGCTCGATCCGTCTCACTATCCGGCGCTGATTATGATATTCATCCTGTTGATCGGCGGACTCGGGGTCAAAGCGGCGCTGTTTCCTCTGCATGGCTGGTTGCCACAGGCGATGGTTGCTCCAGCCCCGGTGAGCGCGCTGCTGCATGCGGTCGCCGTAGTCAAGGCCGGTGCCTTCGGCATTGTGCGCGTCGTGTATGAAGTGTTCGGAGTTGAGTTTGCGTCCAGTCTGGGTGTGACCACACCGCTCGCGATTCTGGCCGCTTTTACCATCATCTTCGGTTCCCTGCGTGCGCTGTTTCAGGACGACCTGAAACGCAGACTGGCTTTTTCAACCATCAGTCAGGTGTCCTATATTACTCTCGGCGTGGCCATTGCCGGGCCGATCGCCACCATCGGCGGTGTGGTGCATCTGGTCCATCAGGGCCTGATGAAAATCACCCTGTTCTTCTGTGCCGGTAATCTGGCAGAAACGCTGGGCATCCATAAGGTCAGCGAGATGAACGGTGTCGGACGACGCATGCCGTGGACCATGGCCGCTTTTACCATCGGTGCGTTTGGTATGATCGGTGCCCCACCGGTGGCCGGCTTCATCAGCAAATGGTATCTCGGACTGGGCGCGCTGGATGCGGATCAGGGCTGGGTGATCTTCGTGCTGGCTGGCAGCAGCCTGCTGAACGCCGCCTATTTTCTGCCCATTTTGCATACTGCCTGGTTTAAACAGCCGCCTGAACACTGGCATGCAGAGCATGATTTTGGCCGACATGAAACCGCTCTTGCGCTGCTGATACCACCCATTATTACCGCCCTTCTCGCGCTTGGAGCTGGGCTACTCGCCTCGGTTGCAGTAAGTCCACTGGAATGGGCCAAGATCATTGCAGCCCGTGAGTTCTATCAGCCATGAGCGAAACTTTGTTCAATTCTTTGCTCGGCGTAAGCGTAGTGTGGCCACTGCTACTGGCATTACCCGCATTGCAGAAACGGCTACGCTGGTCGTTGATTCTGGCTTTACTACCGCCAGCCTGTGCGCTTGTTTTACCGTTTGAATTATCGCTTTCACTACCGGCAGTTCTGATGAGTAGCGGTCTTGAACTGGATCACAGCAACCGCTGGTTGTTGCTGGTGAGCCTGATCGGCTGGTTTTTCGTAATGCGTTTCGAGAGCCGCTCTGGAGATCAACCGGATAGCACCAGGAATACCCTGCTGCTGCTGACACTGAGTGGAAATCTGGGCGTGATACTGAGTACCGAACTGACTGGTTTTTTCAGTTTCAGCACACTGATGGGCTATGCCTACTTCGGTCTGCTGCTGGAAAATGGAAAGGAACAGGTCAAAAGTTCTGCCCAGCGCTATCTGATTCTACTCATCATCGCCGATTTGCTGCTGTTTGAAGCCCTGCTACTGGCCTCCTTCAGTACTGAAAACCTGCAATTCGGTCTGGTCCAGCATGTGATGTCTAAAGCGGCGTCTGCAAACCTCTATCTGGGACTCGTCCTGTGTGGGTTTGCATTAAAATCAGGGATATGGCCAGCACAATTCTGGCTGCTGGCACAATATCAATCCTCGCTAGCGGCTAACAGACTGCTAGTGACTCTGGTACCGCTCAGCATCGCCATGCTGGGCGCGATACGCTGGCTACCGCTCGCAGATCAGGCTTTTACTCAGGTCGGTCTGCTGTTACAGATTGCTGGTGCTGTGACTCTGCTGTATGCGCTATTCAGGCTGCGTTCTGCGTTTAATCTGCCGCGACTGAGCGGCTGGATCAGCGTCGCGAGTGCAGGACTGCTCGCTATAGTACTCGGTAGCGCTTTGTCAGACCCACTGATCTGGCGTGAATACACCAATGTCAGCACCATCCTGATTGCAGTTACAGTGTTGCTCCTGATACTGCTCAGCCTGGCGGGTGCCAGACAGTCGGCAACTAATTCTACCACCACCGCCATCGCGCAGATAACGAGTACATGGTTAAGCCAGCTACAGATTTACAGCGCCAGCCTACTCCTGTTGTCGAGCAAGCGCCTAAGCCTATGGCTTACCCGCTCTTATCAACAGCTCTCCAGCGCCGGACTATGGTTCCAATCCATCATCCATCGTCTGCATATTTTTAACGGCTGGTCCGGTAGAATGCTGCTGCTTTTGCTGATCGGACTTGGTTTCGCCTGGCTGTCGATGGCGTCTAAGTAATCCGCATCATTTCACTTTAAACTAATCAAACTAAAGTCAAAAAAAATAATCCTATGAGTAGCTTTGATTTTACAGTTCAAACATTAGTACTTTCTGATGTATGTTCTGACACACTCTCACGAGGGAAATTATGACGGCCAATGTTGCTCCCGCAGAAACCTGGTGGGGTAGTTATCAGCTGGGTTTTGAAACCAGCCGAATCTGGACTATCGGGCCACTAACCCTGATTGTGCGCTGCCTGAATAATGAATGGCAGATCGGACAGGAGCGTAAGACGGATAATCTGGTTAACTCTGATCTCTGTGAAACCCGTATCACAGATCAATTACCGGATATACTGGCAAAAAACTCGCGCTATGTGTTTCACCAGACTTCGGGGCTATTAACCCTGCTACCGTTAATGGCGGATCGGCCAATAATTACCCGCCCCCAGATACCGTTCTATCTGACCGCTGGAGAAGAAGTGACCGTGTATGTGAGTTCATCCTTATGGCTGGAACTGTGGGTCGGTGCAAGCCCTAGAAAATCTCTCGAACGCATCGCGATTCAACGACCATCGGATACCTGGTTTGGCCCGTCGACCCGAAGCGGAGAGCTTTGCTATGCCTCGACTACGCACTGCCGCCTGAGTCTGAAAGATCAGCCGCATCGTCCGCATCGTGCAATAACACCGGTATTGATACGCAATCAGGCGGATACCACACTGGCGGTGGAAAGACTGAATATGCCCGCGCCCTCATTACCGATCTATGCGTCGGCCAGTGGGCAGTTATGGACACCTAAAATCACCCTGACCCGAGACAAAGACGGCGATATGGCAGCATTGAAAATCGATAAGAAAGCACCGAAAGAGGCCGAGTCAGCGCTACGCATCAGTGAACCGCTGAATAAAATCGAAAATGGACTACTGTTCCGGGCCTTTAATGCCGTATTCAGCTAACACGCATTGCGGAGACTGGTATGCCTGAAATCTGGAATGACATGGTTAATTTTTTTATCAGCGACAAAATGTGGAGCCTGCTGCGAGCTTTCGTGCTGCTGACGATTGGCATTATGCTGGCCAAACTGGTGAGTGCAACAGCCGTCAAAATTGTCGGCCAGAGCATGGATAGCCATAAGTCGATGCTACTCAAACGCGGTAGCTATTATCTGATCCTGCTGTTATTTCTGATCTCCGCACTGCACGAACTTGGCTTTAATCTAAGCGTGCTACTCGGCGCAGCGGGCCTGCTCTCGGTCGCCATCGGCTTTGCTTCGCAGACTTCCGCATCAAACCTGATCAGTGGCCTGTTTCTGGTTGCAGAACGTCCGTTCAGTGTGGGCGATGTGATTCGCGTCGGCTCTACCACCGGTGAAGTGCTGTCGATCGACCTGCTATCGGTCAAGCTGCGCACCTATGATAATCTGTTTGTGCGGTTGCCGAATGAATCGCTGATCAAATCCGAAGTCACTACCCTGACCCGGTTTCCGATACGCCGACTGGATATCAAGGTAGGTGTCGCTTACAGGGAAGACCTGAAAAAAGTGCGCTCGATACTGGCAGAAGTCGCCGATAAAAATCCGATCTGTCTGGAAGAGCCCAAACCGCAGTATATGTTCCAGGGGTTTGGCGAGTCTTCGATGGATATCCAGTACTCGGTGTGGGCAAAGCGTGAAAACTTCCTGGATTTAAAAAATTCCATGCATGAAGAAATCAAGCTGGCTTTCGACGCAAATGGTATCGAAATTCCATTCCCGCACCGTACTCTGTATAGCGGCAGTGTGACCGATCCTTTTCCGGTTAAATCCGTCAAGTCGCGCTAATCCGATGCTCATCCCTGAATCGCTTCCATCCGTCTGGTTTCTTCATGTTTAAAGCCCGCGCTCTATGGCTGTTATGCCTGCTGCTATTCAGTCATTCCGTGTGGGCGCAGGTTCTGGTTAAGGTTGATATTCCCGGCCTGGAAAAAAAACTGGAAGACAATGTACGCCTGTTTCTGAGCATTGAACAGCAGAAGGATCATGCCCTGATGAGCGAAGGCCGCTTGCGCCGGCTGCATAAAAAAGCCCCTCAGGAGATTGAAAAAGCATTACAGCCATTCGGCTACTACCACCCTAATATTGAGTCCTCGCTCACACAGTCTGCTACAGATCAGTGGCAGGCCCAGTATAATATCGACCCCGGACTGGCCCTGCCCGTGGCCGAGTTCAACTTCACCCTGAGTGAAGAAATGAGCAATGATCCAGAGTTTCAGCAATTGATTGAAACCCTGCCATTCAGTAAAGGCAAAGCGTTTAATCATCTCAGGTATGAAGATTTCAAATCCAGTCTGGCCAAACTGGCTTCCGAACGCGGCTACTTTAATGCACGCTTTATCGAGCACCGGGTGGAGATCGATCTGAAAGCCTATAGTGCCAGGATACATCTCAATTATGACGGCGGTTCACGCTTTCGTTACGGCGAGGTTTTATTGCAACAGGATGTGCTCAATCCAGAGCTGCTCAAACGCTATGTCACTTTTAAAAGCGGCGAGCCCTATCTGGTGAATCAGCTGATCGACCTGCAACAGGCGCTCAACGACAGCGATTATTTTCAGTCGGTCGAGGTTTCCCCCGGTGAACTGAAGCGTGATAGCCACGAAGTACCGATCAATGTATTGCTAACACCACGCAAACGTCACCGCTATAGCTTTGGCCTTGGCTATGGCACCGATACCGGAGCACGCACCAAATTCGGCTGGGAAATCCCGCGTTACAATGAAGATGGTCATCGTATCAATACCGACATCAAAATCTCTGAGATCGGTTATAGCCTGGGCGCTCATTACCGGGTGCCGATACTCAATCCACGCACCGATCAGATGGTCTATAGTGCCGGGCGCAAGAATGAAATAACCGACACCAGCGACAGTACGGTCAGCACCATCGGTGCCAGCCTGAAACACAGCCGTGGTGAATGGCGTGAATCGATTTCACTCAATTATCAGCAGGAAGACTTTGTCGTCGGTGATGACTTTGGCCAGTCTTACCTGTTGATTCCCGGTATCAACTGGAGCCGGACCTGGGGTCGTAACTTCATCTACACGCTGGATGGATTGCGCTTCAACCTGGGCTGGAGAGGCGCCAGTAAGGAGCTCCTCTCCGATACCGATTTCTCCCAGTTACAGGGCAGCGTTAAAACCATCACCAGTCTTTCAACACGCAATCGGATTATCACCCGTGGCAGCCTGGGAACCACCTGGACCAATGACTTTGAGCAATTACCCTCTTCGGTACGTTTCTTTGCCGGTGGTGCGCAAAGTGTGCGCGGTTATACCTATCAGTCACTCGGCCCGGTGAATGCCAGCGATCAGGTTATCGGCGGCAAGCATCTGATGGTCGGCAGTATCGAGTTTGAGCACAGCTTCAATGGAAAATGGGGCCTAGCACTGTTCTACGATGCCGGTAATGCAATCGACAGCCTGGGCGATAAACTCGAACGTGGCGCAGGTTTCGGAATGCGCTGGAAGTCCCCGATCGGGCCGGTGCGTATCGATCTGGCAAGTGCCATCTCAGAAGATGGACAACCCTGGCGCCTGCACATCAATATCGGCCCCGACCTATGACCGCCACCTTCATCAAATTTCTGCTCTGGCTGCTGCTGATTCCAGTGCTGATGTTTGGCTGGTTGATTACCACCAGCGATGGCCTGCGCTGGGCCTATTCCCAGGCTGAGTTCTATCTGCCGGGAGTGATCACTATCAACCAGCTGGATGGCAGCCTGCTCGGACCGATCAGCGTCAGCGATCTGGAATATGCACAGGACGGCAATCGCTATAAAGCCGCTCAAATCACCCTCGACTGGACACCGGTCTCGCTATTGTCGACACGTATCAATATCACCCAGCTGACGATACAGTCACTCCACATCCTTCTGGCCAGCTCTGCCGAAGCGGCAGCGCAAACAGCACAGCAGCCTCTCCAGCTACCGGACATCCACCTGCCGTGGAATACCCATTTGAAGAGTGTCCAGATCGACGGGCTACAGTTGCAACAGAATAACCAGACCTTTGAGCTTGAACAGATCAACCTGAGCGCATCGACACTGTTCAGTCAGCTGTCAATCAATGAACTCAGCGTGCATGCTGAAAACTTTAGCCTGCAACTGAGTGGAGAAATACAGCTGGCAAAAAATTATCGCCATGGACTTAAACTGAACTGGCAGACTGAGCTGCCATCCGCTGCGATTGTGAGTGGCAAGGGAAAACTCATCGGTGATCTGAAAACCACCCAGTTGCAACAGAGCATCAGCGGTGCAATGCAGTTAAAGCTGCAGGTAGAGCTAAGCGAGTTGCTGCAAAAACCCGCCTGGAAAGCCAAAGCCGACGTGACCGGGTTCGACCTCAGCCAACTGGACGCAAGCCTGCCCCCACTGTCCGGAAGCGCCCGACTGGAGTCACAGGGAAATCTGCAAACCCAGTCCGTATCCGGCAATCTGAATGGACTTTTCCCGCAGACCGGCAAGTTCGACTCCAGCTTCCGGCTCAAACGTCTGGCGGATAACAGCATCCAGATCGAGCAGCTACAACTGCATTCGCCGCTCACCAACACCCAGCTTGAAACCAGCGGAACGTGGAAACCCGGTGCCGATGGTGGAGCTATCAATCTGGCCCTGCACTGGAAAAATCTACGCTGGCCGTTACAGGATCAGCCCTGGTTCAGCAGTGCCAGTGGCAACGGCAACGTCGAAGGCAATCTGCAGCATTACCAGTTTAACATTTTCACCGACAGTCCCATCCCGGAGATTATTGCCTCCAGCTGGCAGGCCAGTGCAGATGGCAACCTGGATGGCCTCAATGTGCATGCCTTAAGCGTTTCGGCCCAGCAGAGTCAGATCAATGTCAAAGGTAGACTGAACTGGACGCCGGTTCTGAGCTGGCAGGCAGAGGTCGATGCGAGTGAAATCGACCCCGCATTGCTACTGGCTGAATGGCCCGGAAAACTGAATAGCAAATTCACCACCGCGGGCCGTCTCGATGATGGACGCTGGACGGTATCCGCCGACATTGCAGAGTTATCCGGAAAACTACGTGACTACCCGCTATCGGCCAGCAGTCAGCTCAGCTGGCTGGGAGACCGGCTCGATATCCAGCAGCTGGCATTACAGTCCGGTAACACCAAAATCAGGCTGAAGGGTCAGGCAGGAGCAACGCTTAACCTCGACTGGTCGATAGATTCCAGCGATCTGGTACAACTGCATCCACAGGCGAGCGGGGAGCTACAGGCTTCAGGCCAGCTTAAGGGAAGCCGCGAAACACCGCATATCCTGGCCACATTCAACGCTAAAAAATTGCAACTACCGGATTATCAGGTCGGCAGTCTCAGCGGTAATATCGATGTCGACCTGAATGCCTGGCATAAAGCCGACTTTAATCTGCTGGCTCGTGAACTGATGCTACAAAACAATGCGCTGGAGTCGGTCGATATCACCGCGTTGAAACAGCGCATCGTGGCTAAAGTCGTGTCGCCACAGTTCAGCACAGAAATAGAATTAAAAGGTGAAGCGCATAGCAAGGGCTGGCAGGGCGATATTCGCCGGGCCAGCATTGAAACCAGCCACTACTCCAGCTGGCAGCTGAAAAAGCCAGCGCGACTGAGTATCGATCAGCGCAGCATCGAACTGGAAACCGTATGCTGGCTGAATCCACAACAGGCTGAACTGTGTGCCACGCTAAAACGTCTGGATGATGACTGGCAATCGACCTTGCTGCTGAGCAAATTACCGCTGATGCAATTCAGCGCCTGGCTGCCCGCCGATATCAAACTGGATAGTGTGGCCAACGCCAGCGTCGAACTGCATTTGCAGGATCAGACCCGGTTACAGGGCAAGGCGCATATCGAACTGCCCGCTGGCAGCATCATGTACCCGCTGCTGGATGGTGAACTGGAACAATGGGCCTATCGTAACGGGCGTATCGATATTCTGCTAAATCAAAAAGGACTCGAAGCCAGCTCTGAAATCGCGATGGAGAATGGCGATCTGTTTAACGCCGAAGCGAAGTTAGTCGGCTTCAATCCATTACAGTTCGAGATCACCAATACACCGATTCAGGCTCATGCCCGTCTACGCGTGCTGGATCTGAGCTTCATCGAAGCCCTGGTCCCCGAGATCAGTAAACTGAAGGGTGATCTGGCGATGAACCTGTCCGCCGATGGCAAGCTGTCGCAACCGCGTATGATGCTGGAAGCCAGTCTGCAAAACTCCAGTCTGCAAATCCCCCGTCTCGGTCTCAATATCGAGCACATCCGACTCAGTAGCCAGAGTGAAAACTTTGAAAAACTGAATTTCCAGCTGGATGCGCAATCGGGTAAAGGCAGCCTGCAGTTACTGGGGCAGACTCAGCTGAACCCCAAAGCCGGCTGGCCAACCGAACTCAGTATCAAGGGACAGGAGTTTGAAGTTTCACGCATACCCGAGGCTCGCGTACAGGTCTCACCCGATCTAAAGATCCTGCTGGTAAAGCGCAACATCAACATCAGCGGCAATATCCATATACCGTATGCCGATCTGCAGCCACGTGACACGACCAGCGCCGCACGCGTGTCGAACGATGTCGTGTTCATCGGAGAAGAACAGCTACCGGAAGAAAAATTCGCGATGACCACTCGGGTCCGTTTAACCCTGGGTGAGCGGATTAATTTTTTTGGTTTCGGTTTTGAAGGACGTCTGGGCGGAAATCTACTACTAGAAGATGAGCCCGGTCAGTTTACCAAGGCCACCGGTGAAATAAACATCCCGGAAGGACGCTACCGTGCCTACGGACAGCGGCTGGATATAGAGCGCGGACGCCTGCTGTATACCGCCAGCCCGATTACCAACCCGGGGCTGGACATACGCGCGGTGCGCAAGATCAATGAAGTGACGGCCGGCATCGCGGTCAAAGGCAGCCTCAACGCACCCGAGCTCGACCTGTTTTCCACCCCGGCCATGGGCCAGACCGATGCCCTGTCCTATCTGCTGATGGGACGCCCGCTGGAAAGCAGCTCGGGAGAAGATGGAGCGATCATGGCCAAGGCCGCGCTCGCTCTCGGACTCAGCGGCGGTGATCGTATCGCCAGAACCATCGGCGACCGCTTCGGGCTGGATGAAATGCGCGTCGAAAGCAATGATACCGGCGATCAGGCATCGCTGGTCATCGGACGCTACCTGTCACCACGCCTCTACGTCAGCTATGGTGTCGGCCTGATCGAATCCGTCAACACCCTGTCGGTACGCTATAAAATATCGGATAAATGGCAACTCAAAGCAGAAAGCGGTGAATACCAGGGCGCCGATATTCTGTATACCTTTGAACGCTAGCGAAACCAGCAGCGCCTTCAAATGAAATCAGGCCGTTCACTGGTATGACGGTTTTTTTATGAAGCCGGATTCACAGCACATAAAAGCGTGTCACGAAGGATTTGAAGGACACGAAGAGCACGAAGGTTTTATTGGTATTCTTTTCTTCGTGTCCATCGTGGGCTTCGTGGTGGAAAAAATTTTATCCCAACACTCAGCAGTTAAACAATTGATGGAAGTTGCCAGACTGTGAAATGGATACCCGCTAACAGCATGCTGGTATGACGATTTCTTTATGAAGCCGGATTCACAGCACATAAAAGCGTGTCACGAAGGATTTGAAGGACACGAAGTGCACGAAGGTTTTATTGGTATTCTTTGCTTCGTGTCCATCGTGGGCTTCGTGGTGAGAAGGTTTTTATCCGAACACTCAGCAGTCAAACAGTGGTGTAAGTTACCCGCTAATTTTACCGCTAACCCCTTTCAATCTGCGGCCCTGCTTCCAGTAGGCGGATGAATTCATCGTCGGGTAGTGGTTTACTGAAATAGTAACCCTGTGCTATCTCGCAGCCCTGGCCTTTCAGGTGGTTTAGCTGCTCCAGTGTTTCGACCCCTTCAGCGACCACTTTTATGCCCAGAGAGTGAGCCATCGCGATTGCGGCATTCACCAGCTCTCTATCGGCCGGATCAATCGTGATGTCATTGATAAAACTACGATCAATCTTGAGGATACTGAACGGATAACTACGCAGATAGCTGAGTGATGAAAAACCGGTGCCGAAATCATCCATCGAGATATCGACGCCCGATTTGCTTAGCGATTTCAGGGTTTCGTCGATATACGAATAACCGCTCATCAGGACACCTTCGGTGATTTCCAGCTCCAGTGAATCGTTCGACACGCCCGCCTGCTTCAGCGCATCCTGAATCTGCTGTAACAGATCAGGATCACGAAACTGTAACGGTGAAAAATTGATCGCAATCTTGAATTTCGACTGCAATTGCTGGCAACGTGCTGCCATCGCGAGAGCCTGTTTCAGTACAAACTGCCCAATCGAGACAATTTGCCCAGTTTTTTCGGTAATCGGAATAAACTCATCCGGCGAAATAAAGCCGAGTGCATCATTATTCCAGCGCAGCAGGGCTTCAGCGGCCACAATGGTATTGCTTTTGATATCGATCATGGGTTGATAACACAGATGAAATTCCTGGCGCTCGAGTGCCCCGTGTAACTGTTCTTCCAGTTGCAGTCGACGCGAAACCCCCTGATTCATCGCGCTGGTGAAATAATGATAGGCATTGCGTCCCTGCTCCTTGGAATGGTACATCGCGGCATCTGCATTACGCAGTAGTTCGGCCGGATTACTGCCATCTTCCGGATAAATCGCGATACCGATACTGACGGTAACACTCAACTCACGTCCATCCAGCTGGAAGGTATTGCGAAAGCAATGCAGTAATTTTTCTGCGACCGGATAGGCATCATCGGCAGATTTCAGATTCCCCATCAGCACGATGAATTCATCCCCGCCCAGACGGCTAACGGTATCGCCGTCTCGTACCGAGTCACGTAAACGTCTGGCCGCCTGCACCAGTAACTGATCACCGATTTCATGGCTCATGGAGTCATTGATCTTTTTAAAATCATCCAGATCGAGGAACAGGACCGCTGCCTGCTGTTTGCTACGCTGTGATTCCTTGATCAGCTGCGACAGGCGATCAAGGGTTAGAAAACGATTTGGCAGATTTGTCAGGCTATCGTAATTAGCCTGATGCAGGATTTTTTCTTCCTGTTTTTTCTGCACGGTGATGTCTTCCTTAACTGCCAGAAAATGGGTTGTGACGCCAGTTTCATCGATAACCGGGGCGATGTATGCATGTTCCAGAAACAGCTCACCATTTTTTTTACGGTTTTGAAACTCACCCTGCCAGGATTTGCCGTTGCTGATCGCATCCCATAAGTCGCGATAATGCGAGGTTGCCGTGTTGCCTGATTTGAGGAATTTAGGGTTCTGACCTATGGCTTCGGCCGCACTGTAACCGGTGGCACGCACAAAGGCGCTGTTAACATACTCTATCTCCCCTTCGATACTGGTAATGACCACCGATACCGGGCTTTGCTCGATCGCCTGTGAAAGTGTATGAATCTGCTTTTCAGCCAGCTTGCGCTGGCTGATATCACGAAAATTGACCACCGCTCCAACAATCTCATTATCTTCCCAGATCGCGGTGCCAGTATACTCTACCGGAAACGAATCACCGTTTTTACACCAGAATATTTCATTATCTACGGTTTGCACTATGCCATCGCGTATAACATTCAGCACACGACACTCGGCGGCCGGATAATGCCTGCCGTCGCTATGGGTATGATGAAACAGGGTATGGTTTTCCTTTCCCAGAAGTTCCTCCGGGGAATATCCCAGCATACGTGATGCCGCCGGATTGATAAAAGTCGTTAGCCCGTTTTTATCAATACCAAAAATACCTTCTGCGGTGGTGGATAGCAGTAGATGCAGTTGCTGTTCGGCCTGGTTTCGCTCATTGATCGCCTTTCTTATGCGCAGCAGGGTAAAGTAAAGTGAGAATGCCGCCAGCAATAGCGACAGGACAATTACCGGTATACGAAACTGGTTGTGTTTATGTTCAGCCTGCTCAAGCCGATCGGTTAAAGACTCGATTTTTATCTGACTATCAAACAGAACCCTGGCAGAATTTTCCTGTAAACGCTGCAATCCTGTATCGATTATTTTGAGTAAATTAGTGATCCGTGACTGTGTTTTATCTCGCTGTAAACCCTGCTCTACGATGCGTAAATCGATCAGGTTGATCAATAACCGTACCTGTTCATCGATTTCATAGATCGCCGGCCCCAGTTCCAGAACTTCAAGCACATAGCCTTCAACAGTCGATTTCTGGTAGTGAGCCACCAGTTCCATCGTATTACGTTCAGGAATATTGGTGGCGATATTATCCCTGAAAGTGCCTCCATTTTGCAGCACATCGATCCCGTTCTGAATAACGTCCAGGTTAGCATCAAAGCGTTTGCGTACGACGTCCAGTTCACGCGGATTATCCAGTGAACTGAGTTTAAATAGAACGGTTTCTGCAACGAACAGGCGTTGGTGAATGGAGATGCCTATATCCTGACGGGCGGCCTGATTCTTCAACTGCTGCTGGAGTCGGATATTTTGTTCATTGAAGCGGTTATGCAGCACAGCGAGTGTGATCAGAATGGTGAGAAAGCTTAGTACCAGACCTATAATCTGGCGTTGTATGGATCGATCGAATTTAGTAAGCATACAGGCAATTAACTAGTTAATGGTATACAGTCCATACTTGTTAAAAATACTGCGCCCTTGTTCCGAGGCCGCATAGTCCATAAATTTTCTGGCTATATCAGGGTATCTGGAACTGCTGAGCAAAGCCAGAATCAGATTTTTCTTTTTTGCATACTGTTCATCGATCATCAACGTATCGACATAGGCGATATTTTCTGGCCACCTGGCCGTCGCATACCAGTTAATCACCAGATCTGCCTCACCTTTTCTTAATACCTCGATCAAACGCTTTGAATCTGTGGTCATTTCGCGTGCATTGCTCATAACATCGTCGAAAAGAAGGGCAGAAGTGAGGATTTTTTTGGTTTCTTTGCCGATACTACCGCTCTCTGGATTGCCGATGACGACGTAATTGTTTGTCTCTGTGAGTGCGTTCAGATCCGCTTTTATCGCACGCGGGTTTCCCTTTTGCACCATCATCGCGGCCTGATTGAAACCCACATGCACCGTCTCTACGATCAGGCTTTCGGCTTTAGCCTGCTGGATATAGGACTCGGAACCGGGCAGATAAAGGTCGCCGACCTGGTTGAACTTGATGGATTTCAATAGATTCCCAGAACCACCTTTGATTATGGATATCTTGACCTGCTCCTGTTGCTCAATGATGGAGGCAATTTCAGACATGGGCTGAATCATCGTGATCCCACAATAGATCAATAGCTCTTTGCGGTTTGCTTCAGCCTGTGTTGGTGGAAAAACCGATGATTTAAGTCCATAGCCAGTGAGTGCCACTGCGACGAGGATGAACAGAATGATCGATACTTTAAACTTCATGAAGGCTACGCTAGGGGTTAAGAACTCATACAAGTGTAGCTGATAAAAAAAAATAATCAATCCTT
>JACKQG010001941.1_pt1 | contig 27815 bp, 27 predicted proteins | sample 8237621 | NCBI WGS metagenome assembly JACKQG01 (sample SAMN15677084, study PRJNA649215) | marine metagenome | biome: marine; feature: Black Sea; material: saline water; isolation source: suspended particulate matter (SPM) from the Black Sea western gyre | collected 2013-06-09/2013-06-10 | depth... | reverse complement strand
GGAGCGGATATCATTATTACCTATTTTGCAAAAGGAGCCGCGAAGCTATTAACTTAATTTTTGTATCTGTTTTACATCCCTTCTCATCAGGGAGAAGGTTAGGATGAGGGTATTTAATTGAAAATTGCATTAATATGAACATAGAGAAAAGTAAACATTTGTTTCAACTAGCCAGCCAAATAATTCCCGGGGGAGTAAATTCGCCTGTTCGGGCTTTTAAATCGGTAGGGGGTATTCCGCCATTTATCGCAAAAGCTCAGGGTGCTCATATCTGGGATGAAGATGGAAATAAGTACATTGATTATATTGGTAGTTGGGGACCAATGATTTTAGGTCATGCTCATCCTGATGTCATTAAGGCTATTCAGGAGGTAGCGGTAAATGGAACCAGTTTTGGTGCTCCAACCAAAAAGGAAATTACTCTGGCTGAAATGATTGTAGATCGGGTTCCGGGATGTGAGATGGTTCGTATGGTGAATAGCGGAACAGAAGCAACCATGAGCGCTATCCGCCTGGCAAGAGGTGCAACGGGAAGGGATAAGATTATCAAATTTGACGGCTGCTATCATGGACACGGAGATTCCTTTCTCATTGCAGCCGGTTCCGGCGCCCTAACCCTGGGAGAGCCCAATTCACCGGGAGTTACCAAGGGGACTGCAAAGGATACATTGATTGCCCAGTTTAACGAGATTGAAACGGTATCGGAACTTTTTGCTAAATATTCAAATGAAATAGCGGCTGTCATTGTAGAACCGGTGAACGGAAATACCGGCTGTATTCCCCCTCAAAATGACTTTCTGAATGATCTGAAAAATTTGTGTAATAAAGACGGGACACTCCTTATTTTTGATGAGGTCATGACGGGCTTCCGTGTAGCAAGGGGAGGTGCTGCAGAACTATATAATGTTATTCCTGATGTATTTACATTTGGCAAAGTCATCGGTGGTGGTCTGCCCATAGGAGCTTATGGTGGCAAAAAAGAAATTATGGAACAGGTTGCTCCCAGTGGCCCCATTTATCAGGCAGGAACATTGAGTGGGAACCCCATTGCTGTTACTGCCGGAATTGAAACATTAAAGCTGCTTACTGAAGATTCTTATAAAATTTTGGAAGAAAACTCTCAATATCTAAACAATGGTGTGCAAAATATAATTGACGAGAATGAGTATCCATTATGGCAGGAAAGAGTGGGAAGTATGTTTTCATTATATTTCCATAAGGGACCCATACTAAATACAAAGGATGTAGCCAATTGTGATTTTGAAGCCTTTAATAGTTTCTTTCATGGGCTGTTGAATAAAGGTGTATTTATTGCACCCAGTCAGTATGAAACCGGATTTATTTCACTGGCTCATAGCAAAAGTATTCTAGATGAAACAATTGAGACAATATATGTCACATTGAAAGAATTATTTGTCCATGTTTAATTGTAACTTTTAATAGAATTCTACGTCTTATTCTCACTTGAATCAACCCTATAGCAAACGCACAGTCTTTTCCTGGTCATTATATGATTTTGCCAATCAGCCATTTACGACGCTGGTGGTAACTTTCATTTATGGGACTTTTTTCACTCAGGTTATTGCAGAAAACGAAATTGTAGGTACCATGCTCTGGTCCCGGGGGATAACCATTACGGGTTTAGCAGTAGCTATACTTTCCCCCATAATGGGGGCAGTGGCAGATCGTGGTGGCTACCGGAAGCTCTTTTTAATATTCTGGACTATAATCTGCATTCTGGGCTCATTCCTGCTTTATTTTCCTCAGCCGGGACAAGTAGTCTTTGCCCTCACTGTTTTTATTATTGCCAATATTGGCTTCGAAATGGGGGGGGTATTCTGTAATGCATTCCTACCAGATATTGCTCCAAAGGAAAAAATTGGCAGGGTATCAGGGTACGGTTGGTCATTTGGCTATGTGGGTGGACTCATCGCCTTGGTTATTGGGTTGCTTCTTTTTATTCAGCCAGATGTCCCCATATTTAATTTAAACAAGGAGACTTATGAACATATTCGGGCAACCAACATACTGGTAGCTATCTGGTTTGCGGTATTTTGTCTTCCAACTTTTATATTCGTCCGCCAAACCGCCAAAAACAGTAGTGATAAAGGTTATGTAATTAAGGATTCTATGGCACAATTGAAGGACACGTTTAAAAATGTCCGCCAATATAAGGATATGACAAGATTCCTTATTGCACGCTTAATTTATAATGACGGATTAATCACTGTTTTTGCATTCGGAGGTATATACGCTGCCGGGACCTTCGGCTTTACATTCCAGGAAATCATGATATTCGGTATTGTGCTGAATGTGACTGCTGGATTGGGAGCATTTTTAATGGGATTTCTGGATGATGTTATTGGCGGAAAGAAAACAATTCAACTCAGTAATATGGGATTGATTGTTGCTTGTATAATTGCAGTTTTTGCACCCAGCCGAGATTTATTTTACATAACTATTCCACTTTTAGGATCCCATCTTATAACAGGAAAAACTCTGTTCTGGCTGGCAGGAATTCTCATAGGTATTTTTTCCGGACCCAACCAGTCAGCCAGCCGTTCATTGATGGCACGGTTTGTTCCTAGGGAAAAGGAAAACGAATTCTTTGGATTTTTTGCTTTTTCAGGAAAAGCAACCGCATTTGCCGGACCATTTCTTTTGGGATATTTAACCCAAACATTTGGTTCACAGCGTTTTGGTGTTGGGGTGGTTATTATATTTCTAATAATTGGGTCAATACTGTTACGTTCAGTAGATGAAAAGGCTGGTATGGCAGCAGCTGATAAATAAAAAACTACCTGTCGCCACCCCTATATATTGTGGGTAGCCCGAGATAAAGCACTATATATAGTTGAAAGATAGCTATTTTAAGTAAGTTAATTTAATCACTTAATAAATTACTTTAAGTAATCCTTGCAATAATTTGTAATAGATTCTTAATATTGGCTGTAGAAATTATCCTTCAAAACATGAAACAGCTATTATCAATTTTTATTTTTTCTATCCTCTTTGCTGCTTTCGCTGTCCAAAATAATACCCCCGCAAAATTAACTCAATTGGTTGTTACAATTCCTGAACTGAACTCTTCTGTACTACAGAAGAATTTAGAATTAGAATTCAAAAATTTAGGTGGAGTTAAAATTTGTGAAACATCACTCATGACAAAAACCTTAATGATGAATTATGATCCACGAAAAGTGGGGCAGAATGAAATTGAGAATGTATTCCAAAAATGGGAATGCAACCCCGGCAAGTATACATACCAGAAGTTGTATTAATCTCAGAATTTAATTTAATTCCTCGTACTCGGGACTGGAATCGAACCAGCATGTTCTTGCGAACACATGGACCTGAACCATGCGCGTCTACCAATTCCGCCACCCGAGCAGCTACACCATTTTCCAGATTGTGAAAATTAAAGTAAAAAACAAAACCACTACAAGAATTAGAGCGATTGCTGGTATTACACACTGTAACATCTTTCAAGGCTTCACAATATAAAATTAATCTTAAATTATTAACCAAATCAACAAACAAATCCGTGATTTTTATTTAATGAAGATAATTATTTACTTACTATTAGCAAATTTCCTTTATCCCCAATCAGAATGCGATGGTAATCGTTTTACTGATGAAATATTTAATCAGGTGAATGTAACCAGTAATGTGCTTTATGGCGGTAATTACAACCCTAATGTCTGGGGACAGAATCAATGGGAGGACCTATATTTAGATATCTATGAACCAGCGGGTGATGATGTAGAAGACCGGCCCCTGGTATTTTTCCTTTTTGGGGGCTCATTTGTAGCTGGATCCAAAACGAATGCGGATATTGTGGAACTTTGTACACGCTATGCCAAAATGGGTTATGTAGCATCTGCCATAGATTATCGATTAACGGGTGATCTTATCTGGTCCCCAAACTCTGAAACAGCCTATAGGGCAACGGCAAAAGGTATGCATGACCTAAAAGGGGCTATCCGCTTTTTTAGGATGAATGATGAAACATCGAATGATTACCGTATTGACTCAGACAGAATTTATGCAGGTGGCGTCTCAGCAGGAGGAATTGTTGCTGTAAATGCTGCCTATTTAGATCTGGAAAGTGAAATACCTGCCAGCTTAACGGATTATATAGCAGAAAATGGAGGTCTGGAAGGCAATAGTGGAAATGATGGTTACGATAGCCATTTTCACGGAGTTATCAATCTCTGCGGCGCTGTGGGTGACTATAACTGGATCGTTGCGGGAGATATCCCGATTGTGAATATCCATGGCGATGAAGATACAGTTGTGCCTTATGGTGATGGCCTTATTACTCTCTTTGGTCTCAATATGCAGGTTTACGGTAGCTATGTAATAAATGAGACTATGCTCTCTCTTGGAAACAGCAGTGACCTTTACACCTTCGAAGGCTATGATCATAACCCTTTTAATGAGTCCAATAATAATATGGATATCACCGTTGAATTCACCCGGGATTTCATGTACGATTTTGTTTGTTCTTCTGAAGATAGTGTTCTAGGAGATCTCAATGAAGATTCAGTAGTAAATGTTCAAGATATAATTATCATGGTTAATATTATTTTGGGTGATGAATACAATGAGGCCGCCGACCTCAGCGGTGATGGCATCATCAATATCCTGGATGTCATTCAATTGGTTAACCTAATTTTAGGTGAATAAGATTAAAAAGTAGCACAATTCATTCTGTCCCAAATTATATTTTCTAACTTCAACTTTCATCTCTCATTGATCTTTTACTGCATGTTAGTATTGGGATGTGGAAAAAATCCTGATGCAGCACAATTTACTCCAGGTTCTCCGGAAGCAATAGGGCTGGATATTTATACTCGAATGGCCTGCGATGCCTGTCATTCCGTTAATGCTAAACTTAATAGAGGTCCAACGCTCAATGGTCAATTTGGGAAAGAAATTCGCCATACGGATGGAAGTGTAGTTATAATCAATGATCAATATATCCGTGAATCAATTATTGCCCCTCGAAAATTTATTGCTGAAGGATTTCCTCCGATAATGCCCTCCTATAAGCCCGTATTAAACGAGCAAGATATTGAAAATTTAATTGCCTACATTAAAGCGTTGAAGTAAAAAAATACAGCTTAATTCAATAGGGATTCCATTTATAATTTTAGGGGAGTAATTTTACTACAAATTACTCCTTTTTTTATTCATTCTATTGAAAACTACTCTTTCAGCATATATTGAATTAACTAAACCCCGTATCACTATGCTGGTACTGGTTACAGCCTATTTGGGGTATTATCTTGGACTCAGAAGTCAGGGTAGCCACATGGCAACCGTTGATAGTTGGCTCATATTATTATATCTCATATTAGGTACATGGGCAACTTCAGCTGGAGCTGCAGTATTGAATCAGGTTATTGAAAGACGGCACGATGCAAAAATGACCCGAACCCAAAATCGCCCCATAGTAATTGGAAAAATTGCTCCCATGAATGCCTCGGTATTTGGTGTTGTTCTCTCGTATGGAGGATTTGTTTTACTCTATTATTTAGTCAATCCCTTAACGGCCTGGATATCCGCAGCTACAGTTTTGCTTTACATACTCATTTATACACCAAGTAAACGAATAAGCACATGGAATACCATCATTGGTTCAATTCCCGGTGCTTTACCGCCAGTTGGGGGATGGGTGGCAGCTACAGGTTCTTTGGCACCTCCTGCCTGGATTTTGTTTGGAATTTTATTTTGTTGGCAAATGCCCCATTTTTTGGCCATTGCCATTATTTATGCTGCTGATTATGAAAAAGGTGGATTTAAAATGCTCCCAACAATTTATCCTGAATCAAAACGAACCAGTTATGTAATTTTATTTTTTACTGTGGCCCTGCTTATTACCAGCCTTGGGTTGTATATACTCAAGGTGGGGGGAATTGTGTATGCCGTTGGAGCTGCCTTGCTTGGGGTTGCCTTTTTTATAGTGGCATTAAAGGTGATTATGGAATCTAATAAAAAGAATGCCAGAAGACTTATGTTGGCATCTATTATTTATTTGCCCCTCCTGCTCATTATCATTTTAATAGAAAGGATCCTCCATTGACAGATAAAATTGTATCTGGAGAGAAATTCTGGCTGAGGATTATTTATATTACCTCCATTGTGATTACTTTGGCAGTGGCCTTTCTTATTTTGGGTCCACGGCCCGAAGGAATGGATGGGATGCTGGATGTTTCCGCCTTACCTCATTTAAATGCACTATTAAACAGCACCTGCACTGTATTGCTATTGGTAGCGTTGTGGTTTATAAAAAGAAAGGAGATTGAAAGACATAAGAAAACCATGCTTTTAGCTTTTGGTTTTTCCACACTTTTCCTGGTTTCTTATGTGATTTATCACTGGTTTAAAGCAGGACCTAAGGAATACTTGGGAGAATTTGCCAGCATTTATTATCCCATTCTGATTTCTCACATAATACTTGCGGTATTCATTATTCCTCTAGCGCTAATTACCCTATACCGTGGTTGGAATATGCAAGTGGCTAAGCATAAAAGGATTGCCCGAATTACCTATCCGATCTGGCTGTATGTATCCGTTACAGGAGTGGTTATTTATTTGATGCTTTATTAGCCTTTAGGGGTCTCCACCCAGAACCCAGCGCTTAGAACCAAGCAGCTATTTACTTCTTAATTTACTAAAGTCCTTACCAGTAGGGCTTTGAAATACTTTCAGTCCAAATTCAGGAATTACTGCCAACAAATGGTCAAAAATATCCGCTTGGATTCCCTCGTACCTGACCCAGTCTGTATCATTAGTAAAAACATAGATTTGAATAGGCAGTCCCCGAGAAATGGGCTCCAATTGGCGAATGAGAAAGGTCATTTCAGGGTGGATTTTACTGTTATTGCGTAAGTAGGCTTCGATGTATGCTCTGAATGTTCCTACATTGGTAAGACGGCGACCATTAATGAGTTCGGAGGTATCAATGTTAAGGGATTTATTATGTTCAGTAACTTCTTTTTGTTTGCTTTCAACATAATCTTTAAGGACTTCAAACCGTTTAAATTTTTCCAGCATTTCTTCGCTGCAAAGCCGGATGCTATTCATATCAATATAAAGGGAGCGTTTTATCCGCCGACCTCCACTTTCAGACATTCCCCGCCAGTTGCGAAAGGCTGAGTCTATGAGCTTATGGGTGGGAATAATGGAAATAGTTTTATCCCAGTTCTGGATTTTTACTGCATGGAGGGCAATATCTATCACATCCCCATCAGCACCAAACTGAGGAGCTTCAATCCAGTCGCCAATTTTAAAAAGGTCATTAGAGCTGATTTGCAGGCTGGCTACCAGGGAAAGAATAGTATCCTTAAAAATCAGCATGAGAACTGCAGTCATAGCGCCGATACCGGAAAGGAGTAGTGTAGGGCTTTTTCCAATTAAAACAGCTACAATAATCACAGAGCCTAGAATATTTATTATGAGCTTGGTTATTTGCAGATAACTTTTAATATGCATCCTTTCGGAATACTTTGTCTGCTGGTAAATATCCCCAAGTGCATTGAGGAAAGAATTAATAACCAGCAGTCCAGACAACGCCATAAGACTTAATGACGCTCTTTGAATGAAAAATGTGAATTGTGGGGCAGCATACGCAAAATTATAGAAGATTAGAGCGGGTACTATATAGGCCAGCCTGGTAAACACATTTCGATTAACCAGTATATCATCCAGCTGGGTACTGGTTTTTCTGAACATCTTGGTGAGAATTGTAAGAATCACTTTTTGAGTAATCCAGAAAGCGATTAAACTGATAATGGTCAATGCACCCAAAATAGAAAGAGAATGTAATAATGGATGTTGGGGGAGATAGGGTGATAAATATTCGATCATTGTTTATTCCTTATAATGCGCGGGTGTAAACCGCATGAAAGTCTTCTAATGTGACTGGAAAAGGATGTGTAGCATGGCAACTGTCTTCAAAGGCAAGTTGTGCCAAATCTGGAATGTGGCTTGGTAGTATTCCATGTTGCTTAAGTTCTGGTGATATTCCTAAATTTTTGATAAAATTACTAAGGTTTTCAGGAAGTAATGAAACATCCTCTGTAGTTGATTTTGAAATGATATTGCAGATCAATTTTAGTTTTTCCAATAAAACTTGATTTGGCTTCTCCAATGCATTGGCAAGAGTAAACTCCATACCAAATTTAATAAGTAATGCATTTGCCAAACCATGATGGATATTAAATTCTGCTGACAAAGGGTGAGCCATGGAATGTATCATGCCCAATCCTTTCTGAAAAGCAGTGGCACCCATAGCAGCTGCCAAAAGCATCTGACCTCGAGCTTCTAAATTACCCGGTTCGTCCATGACAACGGGCAAGCTTTCCAGAATCATTTTCATACCTTCAACTGCGAGTGAATCTGCCATGGGATGAAAGCTATCTACCAAGTAGGCTTCAACGCAGTGGGTGAAGGCATCCATTCCCGTTGCAGCTGTGATTTTAGGGGGGAGTCCTACAGTAAGTTTTGGATCTAGTACGGCTATATCCGGCATAAGTCCAGGATGGAAGAAAATAGTTTTTCTGCCAGTCTCTTTCAGGGTAATTACCGATGACCTTCCTACTTCGCTTCCCGTACCAGCAGTGGTTGGTATTGCATAAAGTGGAGGCATGGGATTGATAATTTTAGCATCTCCTCCCATTGTGTCATCATATTGGGCAAGAGGAGGGTCATGGACAGCCATAAATCGAATTGTCTTGGCTACATCCATAGCACTGCCGCCACCGAGGGCGATGATGCCATCATATTTTCCAGACAGATAGACTTCAACTCCATTTGTCACATCTTTCTCAATGGGATTTGGATGAACGCCATCAAATACATCGATATTGAGATCTGAAGAGGTGAGTGTATTTCTTACAGAGTCTGCCAATCCAGTCTTCACCAATCCGGGATCGGTTACCAGTAAAAGACCCTCTAAACCTATTTTCTGGATTGCAGGTGTTAAGGCTATCAGTGAATCTGCTCCATAGAATAAGACGGTTGGGAAATTATATTGAATCATCGATAATAAATTATTTAAATAATTTCAAAATACCTATTCCGCATCCAAAACCAATCGGTATCATCTTTTTTCTGTTCACTGTAACATTTAGATTCCCATTCACGTGTAATGGTGAAATGATCTACCCAGGCATCTCCAAATAATTCACGCATGATTATACTATTCGAGAATGCCCTTATAGATTTCTCTAATGTATTGGGCAGTTCTACATTTTCAGCTGAGGTGTCCAGATCATAGGCATTGCCGTCAATCATAGGTGGTAATTCCAGTTTATGTTCAATACCGTAAAGACCGCAAGCAATAGAAGCTGCTAAGGCCAAATAGGGATTTCCGTCTGCTGCAGTAATACGATATTCCAAACGATGACTTTTTGGTGATCCAGGTATTACGCGAATAGCACAGGTACGGTTGTCTATCCCCCAATTGCTATGGGTAGGTGCCCAGAAGCCCTTTATCATGCGGGTATATGAATTTATTGTGGGAGCAATCATAGGCAGTACAACCGGTAATAATTGAATTTGTCCCGCTAAATAATGACGAAATATATCACTCATATTATGTTTTTTACTGTCATCATAAAAAGCAGAACTGCCATCTTTATTCCACAGAGACTGATGCAGATGCCCGCTTTGACCAGGGAATTCTGGGGACCATTTTGCCATGAAGGTAGCCATGAGTTCCCAGCGTTGTGCCAGTACTTTTGAAAAAGTCTTAAACAGGGCTGCTTTGTCAGCAGATGCCAGCCCACCATCAACAGATATACAGGCTTCTAATACACCGGGACCTGTCTCCGTATGAATACCCTCTAATTCAATATCCATATCGGTGCAAGTGTCAATAAAATCATGGTATATTTCGCTGTAAGTCGAATTTCTGATTATTGAATAGCCAAACATTCCAGGGGTAAAGGGAGTTAGATTTTCATATTTTTTCTCCCGCGCCGAATGAGGTGTTTCTTTAAACATGAAAAATTCATACTCGAAGGCGGACTTAACAGAAAACCCCATATCATCTGCTTTTTGAAGAATAGTTTTACAAAGTTGCCGGGGACAAGCTGGGTAGGGGGTGCCATCTTGACTTTGGAAGTCCGCAATAAACAGGGCAGTGTTAGGTTCCCAAGGGATCTTCCGGTAGGAGTTTACATCAATGACTGCAGGAGCATCAGGATAGCCGGTATGCCAACCGGTAACGGTTGGCATATCATATAATTCATCAGCTACATCCCAGCCAAATACAACATCGCAGAATCCAAAGCCTTTTTCTAAAGCAGAAGTAAACTTTTTCATGTTCACATATTTTCCCCGCATGACACCATCCACATCAAAGATGCCTAGTTTAATTTTGATGATTCCGTCTTTTTTTAGTTTATCTAAAATAGGGTGCATGATTACTCCAATTTATTATTTACCATTAATATCACAGAGGACGCAAAGTTAATTAAACAAAAACAATGTCATTGCAGAGATTGTTGGGCTCGCAGAGAAAAGAATAGATAAATTCATTTAATTGCCGACTCATCTTTAGTTGGGAAGATTATTTACGAATCTCCTTATACCTGATTTTAATATTTTTGAATTGAAGTTTATAAGCAACCCCACTTTTTTATTGGATAATATTAAATAAGAAATAATTTGTGCTTCGTGAATAGGGAGTATTTTTTTCTCAGCTTTTAATTCAATAATCACCTTTTCTTAAACCAGAATATCCAACCGGTAAGCACAGTCTAATTTAACCTCATCATAAACTATTGGTAATGGTTTTTGTTGCTCGATTTTTAAACTAGATTTTGTTAATTCATAAAATAAGCAGGCTTCATAGGTAGACTCTAGCAGTCCTGGCACTAATTGTTTAGGTACATTAATTTCAGAGCTGATAATTGACTCCGAAATTTTATTGAGCTGGTCTTTTTCTTTCATATCAATTTATAGCGTTCTCAGCGTGCTTTGCAGTGCAGCTTGGTTTTTCCCATCTACACTCCGTTGCGATGGACAAGTAAATTAAAAGCTTTCGGTCTCGTCAACCCCTGAATCCCTAGCGCTGAAAGTGTACAGCCCTTTCCGCTGTCTTTTACTCCCACCCAGGGGAGTTCAGGGTCTAATACATCACAGCGGTTTTGAAAAATTGTTCCCGTTTCAATTTGATTGCCAATTTCAAAGGCTTTTTCATTGTTTTCTGTCCAAACGGAGGCGGTTAAACCGTAAGGGCTGTCATTCATAAATTCAATAGCTTCTTTGTCAGAATTTACCGCCATAATGCCTACAACAGGACCGAATGATTCTTCCATCATAATTTCCATATTGTGGTTTACATTGGTAAGAATAGCCGGGAGTAGATAATTATTACCATCATGGCATGGTCCGGGATGACGAATAATATTTGCACCTTTTTCTTCTGCATCAAAGAGTTGATTCTGAATGGTTTGTAATCCTGATAATTGGGCAAGTGGCCCCAAATCGGTTGTATCGTACATGGGATCCCCAATTATTAAATTATTCATGAATTCAACTGCCCTATCGACAAATTGATGGAAGATTGAATTGTGAACATAAATCCGTTCAACCCCACAACAAGATTGTCCTGCATTATAAAAGACACCATCCATGACCCCGGGGATTGCTGTTTTAAGATTGGCATCTTCTCGAATGTAGGCAGGGTCTTTACCGCCAAGTTCCAGACCCGCTTCAATAAATTGACTACCAATGGATGCTTTAACCCGCTGTCCACCAGCTACAGACCCGGTGAATGCCAAATGGTGTATGAGTCCCGATTGAATTACTTGCTCCGTTGTTTGATGGTCCAATATGAGAGAGGTAACCAGTCCATCGGGTGCGCCGGCAGATTTGAAGGCAGCCTCGAATGCTATTCCGCAGAGAGGCGTAAGTGAGCTGTGTTTGATGGCAACTGAATTACCGGCTAAAATAGCTGGTACAACCACATTTACCGCTATGAGGAGTGGGTAATTCCAAGCAGCAATATCCAATACCACACCTAGTGGCTCTCGCATTATTATACGGCGTAGTCCATCAGTCTCAGGAAAGATGATATCTTTGATGGCATCCTCAGCTAATTCACAGCAGACCTCTGCCCGGTGAATCATTCCTTTAACTTCATTTATAGATTGGGATATTGGCTTTCCCATCTGGCGGGTGATGTCCTCTGCAATGGTTTGCTGGTTATCCCGGAAGTAGTCCATGGCAACCTTAACCAATTGGATACGATCCGAAATTTTAGTATGCTTCCATTGTTTTTGGGTATTACCAACGGTGATTAATAGGGATTTGGCTTCATCCCAAGTATGGTAGGGGAGCTCTCTAATCATTTCGCCAGTAGTTGGATTAATTAATTCTAATATTTTAGTCATAATTATTTAAAAGCCTGATACACTAATATCTTTCCATGGGAAATAGATATGGTAAAAAAATCATTAATAGATTCATTTAATGACCCGCAATATAAATTAGTTAACTTTTTATTAATCAAGATATACTTTAAGTGCGTTGATGTTATTATTATAGTTTTATCTGTTGAAAATAGAGATATCTGCTCACCGGTAAAACTATCAAATATTTGCTCACCTTTTCCTACTGAAAATTTTCCATAATCCGTGTAAAAGGTCATTTCCAATTTTGAGTGGTATTCTAATATAGTAAAAATGTTTGCTAAGTTGTGGTCATCCCGTTTCCCGGATGCTCCCAAGATATGAGCTTTGGCAAAATTGTTTTTTTCCGCCCAGTTGATTGCTTTTCGCAGGTCATTTTCTTTTTGATTTGGAACATGGATGAGCCTATCCTCATATTTTATCTTTAACTCAGGAGAAATTGAATCCATGTCGCCTATAATATATGTTGGTTTTAATCCATATTCCACAAGATTATTCACTGCACCGTCACAGCAGATAATTGTCGTGGCTTCATTCAATATCTGGAGAGGTATGGGGTGGGTTGGAAATTGCCCATTTGCAAGTATTATTGATGAGTCCATGAGTACAAAATTAGAATAATTTCCAGTGTTTTAAAAAACAATAGTAAATTCATTTTGTAATCTCTTTTATCCTAATCCAATAGCCTTGTAAAATTTCCCCCATGAAAATCATTCAATTAATTATTTATTTAGGCAGTATTTCTTTTGCATTTGGGGAGGATGTATCAGTTGAGGAAATTCTGCTAAATACATTTCACCGTTTAGATAGTGTTAATCATCAGTTTTCTGTAAATATTAAGGAAACAGGTCAAAAGGAAAAGATTAAGAATTATCAAATTTCAATTCAATGGCCAGAAAATGGGGCTATCCTGAAAAAAACGCGCGTAAAACCCGTTCAGGATAAGAGAAAGAAACCATCTTCAATTTGGGAACATCAATTTAAAGAAGGGCAAAAAACAAAAAGATGGATGTCCATGCCCATTACCGGGAAATTAAAGGATATTTCTGAAAGAAAAGCCACTAAGAAATTTACTCTAGCAGATTTGGAGTTCACTGAAAAAGAAATTTCAGAAAATGAACATAGTCTTCTTCCCCCTGAAAAAATTGCTAATCATTCAGTTCACGTCATAAAGTCTGTAAAAAAAGGGAAAAATGGCAAGGTAAAGAAATCCAAGAAGATATGGATTGATACTGATGATTACCTCATTCATAAAGCGGAATTTTATACTAAATCCGGACGTTTGTACCGCAGTGTGGAATGTGCTGAAATTCAATTGATAGATGGTTTTGCCTTCCCTTTAAAAATATTTGTAAAGGATTTAAAGTCCAAATCAGAAATTTTCGTACAATTAGATAAAATTGAAATTAATCCCCAATTTGAGACTGGACTTTTTATTCCTGAAGATCAATAATGTCTGAGCGGATAAAGCGTAATAATGATGAGCTGAAAGCGGACCGTCCTACTATAAGTGAAGTAAAATTCATACCTCGTCTTCCTATTTCTATTTTAGTTGAAAATGTACGCTCTGTACATAATGTGGGATCCATCTTTCGATCTGCAGATGGGTTTGGAGCTGGGAAAATTTACCTCAGTGGGTACACTGCCCATCCACCACGTGAAGATCTGCATAAAACAGCTTTGGGATCAGAAAATGCAGTCCCTTGGGAGTATTATGAAAATCCATTAGATGCGGTAAAAGCCATTAAAAACAAGGGAATATCTCTCCTTCTTATTGAACAGACCAAGCAGTCTCGAATGATTTATGAAACGGACTGGGAATTTCCCATTTGCTTCATTGTAGGCAATGAAGTGACCGGTGTATCAGAAGAATTATCATCAATGGCAGATATTCATGCCGAACTACCTATGCGGGGCATAAAACAAAGCCTGAATGTTTCTGTTGCGTGTGGGGTTGTGGGCTATGAACTGGCGAGAGACTTTTCATTGAAGAATTAAGATTGCTTGCCAATCGACCTACATTTCAATACGATGGATAAATAGGGGAATCTAGACTGGAAGATATAAAATTAACCCCATCCCTGATATACAGTTCCACCATTCCATTAATCCATTATTCTCTTTTTCCATTTTCCGATTCCGCATTCATAACTATCTTCCATCTCAATCTGTTACGAATTGATACTTATTTTAAGGTTATAAAGGGTGTAAATTTTATGGATGTATTATTTAAGGACAATTAATAGAAACAGAGTGATGGGGATAATTCTCATGTCTCTAGTGGGTATTAGTATTTGTATCGGCGCTCGTGGAGATATTATTTCTACCGAAATATTAGATACCCGTAATGTGGTAAATAATCAGGCTTATATTGAGGATGAACTCAGTCAAATTGTTACCGATCAGTTTTCTATAGATCCTGTGGAATATGGATTTTGGCTCTATAAAGTGACTTACGAAACCATTGATATTCATGGTAATTTTCATTTAGCAACTGGCAGCATTTCATATCCTCGTGTAGATTGGCCGGCTATTGCAAATCAAGCCTTTCCCATAATGAGCTACCAGCATGGAACGGTTGTAGAAAAAGCATCAGTAACCTCTGCAAATGGTGAATGGATTCTACCAGCTATTTTAACTGGTAGCGGTTATGTGTATGTAGAACCAGACTATTTAGGATTAGGAGACTCTGAGGGTATGCATCCCTATCAATTGGCAGAACCTTATGGTACTGCGATAGTGGACTTACTTCGTGCAACTCGCCAATTTGCAGCAGAAAATGATCAATTTCAAATTAATGATCAATTATTTTTATCCGGATATTCTGAAGGCGGTTATGCAACCATGGCAACCCACCAGATTATTGAAAGAGATTACGGCGATGAATTTTCTATCACTGTGTCATTCCCAATGGCAGGTGCATACAGCATGTCTGGAATAATGACAGAATTGATGTTGTCATTTACACCCTATGGGCAGCCCTTTTATTTTCCCTTTGTGTTAATTTCATATATTAACTCATATCCCTCCATTGGGACCGTTGAAGAGTATTTACTCCCAGAATATGAATTTATAATTGATATGTTTGATGGATATCATTCCAGTGGTGAAATAAATGATGCCATGCCATCAATTCCAATTACCATTATGAAACCTGATTCCATTTCCTCGTTTGAAGAAAATAATGACCATCCATTAAGAATTGCCCTTCGTGAGAATGATCTATGGGATTGGCTTCCACAGGCCCCTATGTACTTATTTCATGGATTAGGAGATGAGATTATTCCACCAGAAAATTCCCAGCTAGCTTATGATCAATTTATTGCCAATGGAGCAGAGGATGTACATTTAGATTATATTCCTGAAAGTTGGGGTGGACATAGTGACGTTGCCCCATTTACCTTGTTGGGTGCATTTGAAGTTGCAAAAGATTACCACATGATTACTGAACTGGGGGACCTGAATCAGGATGGTAATTTCAATATCTTAGATTTGGTTGGAATCGTCAATATAATTCTTGATGGTTCTGAGGATAATTTTACCCTCTGGGCTGGAGATGTAAATATGGATGGTGCGGTAAATATTCAGGATATTATTGTGGTAATAAATTCGATTTTAGAAGAATAAGTTAGTATTTAACCCGCCAACAAAAATATTATTTTCAAATAATACAATTTACCTTTACTAAATAGTATCTATCCGTAAATTTACCCTATGGAAATGGATAATATGTTAACCGCAAATGTACATGACTTATTCATGTCTCGTGCAATTGAACTGGCGAAACAGGGGCGGGGACATGTATCGCCCAATCCCATGGTGGGCTGTGTGTTGGTTCATGATGGCGATATAATTGGTGAGGGCTATCATGAGGAATTTGGTGGACCCCATGCAGAAATTATGGCCATTCGTAATGCCCGAAAAGACCCAGTGGATTCCATTGCATATATAAATTTAGAGCCATGCTGCATTACAGGCAAAACTCCTCCCTGTACCACCGCTCTTATTGAAAATGGAATTTCTGAGGTGTATGTTGGAATGTTAGACCCCAACCCTGTTATAAATGGAAAGGGTGTTGAAGCTTTGGAGAAAGCCGGAATTGCAGTTCGTATGGGAATATTAGAAGAAGAAGCTATTAAGTTAAATCAAGCTTTTAATAAATGGATCACCAAGGGAATGCCTTGGGTGATTGCGAAAGTAGCTCAATCTGCCGATGGGTATATGGGCATCAATTCTGATTCATCAATTTGGTTGACGGGAGATGTTTCACGAACCCATGCACATACATTACGGTCTGAAGTAGATGCAGTTTTAATTGGCAGACAAACGGCTCTCATTGATGATCCCAATTTGACTGTGAGGGAGGTGCGTGGTGAAAATCCTAAACGAGTCATAATGGATACAAACCGAAAATTACCCCTTACCTTAAATCTTTTTAATGATAAAAAGGCTGATACAATTGTACTATGTTCAGATAGACGATTTACGCTTACAAGTACGCACTTTTGTAAATATTTACCGGTGAAAGAAGAAAAAAATAAATTATCACCTATTCATGCATTGAAAACTCTTGCAATGGAAGGAATTTCCTCTGTATTAATTGAGGGTGGGCAGGAAATACTGAAATCATTTATTGCAGCAGATGTAATTGATCAGATTTTTATTTATACTGCACCAGAAAAATTAGATAATGCTGGATTGAAAAATCCCATTCAATTATCTGAAGAATGGTTAGTAATCGAACAGGAAAATTTAGGAGAAGATACATTGATAATTGCAGAAAAGGGGGTGGAATGTTTACAGGAATTGTAGAAGAATTAGCCCAGATAAAATCAATTGAATCCAGAAAAAAAGGAATTCGCTATTCTATATCTGCAGAATTTGTTATGGATGATATCAAAATTGGTGATAGTATTTCTGTAAACGGGGTGTGTCTTACAATTACTGATACTATGAAAGATTTTTTTTGCATGGACCTTGTGGAAGAGACACTTGATAAGTCCAATCTTGGGGATTTAAAGGAGGGGGACTTTGTTAATTTGGAAAGGGCAATGAAAGTTACAGATAGGTTTGGTGGACATATTGTTCAAGGACATGTGGAATCTTTAGGCGTTATTCTGGAAAAGCAAGTGCAGGATGATGAAGCAATCCTCTCGGTTGGGTTAGACCCTGAATGGCTGCGGTATTGTATACCCAAAGGATCTATCACACTGGATGGCGTTTCCCTCACCATAGCAAAGATAGAGGGAAATATTATTGAAGTTGCTCTTATACCCCACACACTTAAGAACACAACCCTTGGTCTAAAAGATAAAACAGATACTCTAAATATTGAGACAGATGTCATAGGCAAATATATCGATAGATTACTCTCATTTGATGCAAATGAAGAAGAAATTGATACCAATATTCTCAAAGCTATACGAAATATCCAATATGGAGAAAGTTGAAATCAAATTAAATATTCAGGAAGCACTAAGGCAATTTAAAAATGGAAAAATGCTTATTGTTGTGGATGATGAAGACCGTGAGAATGAGGGTGATTTTATCATTTCTGCTGAAAAGGCAACGCCCGAAGATATAAATTTTATGATGAAAATTGGTAGGGGATTGATATGTATGCCCATTACCCCTGATCATTCCCACCGACTAAACCTCAATCCCATGGTTTCTGATAATACCTCAATTCATGAGACCAATTTCACCGTTAGTGTAGATGCCCATAAAAATACAACTACGGGCATTTCTGCAAAAGATAGGTGGCAGACGGTACAGGTTATTTTAGATAAAAAATCTAATCCTGGAGATTTAGCCAGGCCGGGTCACATGTTTCCATTAGTTGCAAAAGAAGGAGGTGTTTTACAGAGAGCGGGGCACACAGAAGCCGCAATTGATTTAGCACAGCTGGCAGGACTGAAACCGGCATCCCTCTTGGTTGAAATTGTGGATGATGATGGAACAATGGCACGCAGGTCACAGCTTGAAAAAATATCCGAAACCTACAACCTGCCCCTAATTACTATTGCAGATTTAATTGAATATAGACGCAAAAATGAGAAGCTGGTTGAGGAATTATCTAATATTCCTCTTCCAAATAAATTTGGTGAATTTACTTTGCGATTATTTGAAGATAAGGTTCATGGTGATCACCATGTTGCCCTTGTGAAAGGGGAATTTTCTCATGAGGATGAAGTGCTTGTCCGAGTACATTCTCAATGCCTTACTGGAGATATATTCGGCTCCCTCCGTTGTGATTGTGGACAACAGCTTTCCTGCGCATTAGACCAGATTGAAAATGCAGGCAGTGGATTGCTGGTTTATCTCAGACAGGAGGGACGGGGAATTGGATTAAAAAATAAAATTTTGGCCTATAAATTACAGGATGACGGAATGGATACGGTTGAAGCTAATAATCATTTGGGATTTCCATCTGATTTACGGGAATATGGAATTGGTGCCCAAATTATTCGAGAATGTGGTGTACGGAAAATGCGTCTGCTAACAAATAATCCCAGGAAAATAATTGGATTAGAAGGATACGGCTTGGAAGTTGTGGGTAGAGAGCCTATTGAGTTTAAGTCAAATGCTGTAAATAAAAAATACCTTCAGACTAAGCGAGATAAATTGGGACATTTTATCCTGAATGAGGAATAACTAATGAGTCCTCAATTATCAGCTAATAATTTATCCATCATAATTGTTGTAAGTGATTTCAACGAAAAAGTGATTGAAAATTTATTGCAGGGTGCACTGGATGCATTTGTTCATCATGGAGGCAATAAATCAGATGTACCAGTATTTCGAGTCCCTGGTGCATTTGAGATTCCGGGCGCAATTGTTCAGGTACAGAAGCATCACTCTCCCCATGCCATTGTTGCCATAGGAGCAGTAATCCGAGGTGAAACACCCCATTTTGATCTTATTGCAGGGGAATCTGCCCGGGGTATTGCAGAATTAAGCCGAAATTCAGATATCCCCATAATCAATGGCATTATCACAACAGATACTGCCCAGCATGCATTTGACAGATCCCAACCAGAAGGAAAAAATAAGGGTTGGGAAGCCATGGAAGCGGCTCTGCAAACCATTTCTGTTTACAATAGTATGCGAACAGCTTCTTCGTGCTGACCAAATATCTTCTCCTTTTTTTCTCTTTAGTATTCACACAATATCATCCCCAGGAATGGGGCAGCATCACCTCGCTTTTAACACCTACCGGAATTCAGATAACCAGTAAGGGTATAGTCTATGCATCTACGTCTGGCGGACTGCTCAAATTTGATCCAAATTCTGAAAAATTCACTACCATAAAAATGGAAGAGGGTCTTGTGTATCTTGATCTGTCCACCATCGAAATTGACAGCAATGACCGGCTTTGGCTGGGAGGTGCATATCCAAATGGATTTCTACAGGTTTATGACCCGGAAAAGGGATTGGTTCGAAAAATCACTCATTTAGATATCGCACAAATTTCTAAGATACAAATAGGGGAAGATATTGCCTTTGCAGTCTATGAAGGTGCTACCAGCAGTGATATTGGCATTTTAGAATTTACACTTGATTCTGATGGACTGCCAGTTTATAAAGATTATTTCAATCATTTTTCTAGTGGTAATTCAATAACGGATATTCGTGATTTAGATTTATTTTCTGATAGTATTTATGTAACTACTGATGCCGGGGTTTTTGCAGGAAATTATAAGATAGACAACTTAAAGTCCACCACAGGATGGCAACATATTTTTACAGGAGATAGTGCCAAACAATTTTTACCCGAATTAGGAATGTTTATTTCAAATGGGACGATATTACAGAAAAATGGACCAAATTGGGTGGAATACATGGATGGTTTTGAGGGAGAAATTGTTCAAGCTTTTTTAAATGAAATAGGTGAATTAAAAATATTAACCCAGAGTTGGTATTATGAAATTGTAAACAAAGAAATATTGTACAGTTTTGAAATTCCATATAGTAATTTTGATCCCTTCAAATCTGAATTCACCAGTTTTAACTTACATTCGGATGGGCACTATTTTATGGGTATGAAAACCTATGGAATATTGGCATTAAATACCATCAATAACAGTCATGAGTTATATGCCCCCAATACTTCCTTCCAAAATGAATTCCATGCTCTTACCGTAACTTCTGATGGATATCTTTCAGCCGTTACTCAACTGGGGTTAACTATTATGAAAAATGGATTGAATTACAATTTATTGTCTTATCCAAATTTTAAGAATTTCCCCAAAAATGGTGAGCAAAACAATTTTATAAATCAAAGTCTTCTGTATAAACCAGGGTCACATATTCCCATAAGCATTATTGAAAAACATAATGGGAATCTCTTTTTTGGAAATAGTGGTTTGAGTCCAAAAGAGTATTGGTATCCTTTTCCGGGGGTAATAGAATTAAACCTCAGCAATTATAATATGACCACTTTCGATTCAACCGATTCGGTCATCGATGGGTTTTGGGGTATTTATAATGATGCTGTGACTAATTATATGATGATTAATCAAATTGAAAAAGATCATAGAGGAAATATGTGGGTGACCAATCCATTTTGTGAAAAAAATGGAAATATGATTGCCATTCAATCTAAAGATGATGACAACTGGTCTCATATTCATATCCCCGATGAGAATTCGTATCGTCCTCAAACCATTGCCCTGGATAATGCAAATAGAGCATGGGTGGGCTTTGCCTATGAAACTCTGGGGGATACGCTCTATTCAAGTGGGGGTTTAAAGGTGTTAAAATATTCCAACTTGAATTTTGCTAATGAATATGACAGTACCTGGTTAACAATTGCAAACCCAGAAGTTTTGCCAGGAGGATCTAAAGATGCTTCAGTCTGGTCAATCGTTTTTGATAAAATGGACTTTTTGTGGTTATTAAATGAAAAAGGAATACGGGGTTATATCTACTCGGTAAAAGATAATCAAATAACGCTGGACCCCATTTTGAAAGCCTTAGATGGAACACCAATAGATTTTCTACCTCAGGTTAGCTACACTAAAGGAAATCGAATAAAAGTGGACAGTCAAAACAATAAATGGATCATCACTCATCAGGGGGTTTGGGTAATAGAAGAGAGTATGGCATTTTGGCCATCGGAAGAGGGACTTCATCCTGAAAATAGTGGATTGCTCTCAGATATTGTGAATGATGTAGCATTTGACAATGACAATGGATTGGCTTATTTAGCAACTAATAAAGGGATATCTGTACTCCAAATACCTTTCGCTGTTAATCCATCTAAGAAACAGAGTATTTATATATCTCCAAATCCGTTTATTATTCCAGAGGATGGGGCTGTAATCATAAAAAATGTACCATCCGGCTCTACTATTAAAATCATGACCATTACAGGATCATTAATTAAGGAAATCCAACTATCTTCAAATGAGTCGCAGGCAATTTGGGATGGCACAAATACACAGGGAAATAGTGTAGGAACTGCTGTTTATTTAGTATCCGCCCATCACGCTTCTGAACGCAATAAGGTAGCTAAGATAGCAGTTATTCGTAAGTAGTTTAAACGATTACCCGCTTCTCGAAACTAAATTCTGACTCCAGCTCATCCACAACTTTTCTGATTAATTCTCTGCGTTCGTTATGTGGGAGAAATGCACTCTTGAATCCGTTAATAATGATGGTGCGGATATCTTGGGTATTGAGGTCGAAAGTATTAACTGCCAGCAGGTATTCATCGGTGAGCGTGGTATCTGATATAAGGCGGTTATCAGTATTTAGTGTCACCCGTAAATGTTGGTCTAAGTAATGCTTAAATGGATGTGCATCCAATGAGGGAATTGATCGCGTATGAATATTGCTTTTTAGGCAAATTTCAAGGGATATGCGATGGTCATTCACAAAAGCCATTAAGTCTTTATTTTCCATTAAGCGCGTCCCATGCCCAATGCGATGTGCACCACAGGCATGTATGGCCTGATGAATGCTTTCTGGTCCAAACGCTTCTCCGGCATGTAGGGTGGCATTAATATTTTTTTTCAGGATTAACTCAAATGCTTCCTGATGGTGCTTTGCAGGAAAATTCTCTTCCGCCCCAGCAAGATCAAATCCCACTACACCCCGATTTTTATATTGTACTGCCAGATCAGCCAGTTTAAGAGAAACTTCTGGGGATATGTTTCGGATACCACAGAGAATAATACCGGTCTTTATCCCAAATTCTGCTTCCGCTTGGTCCAGCCCTAACTTAACTGCATCTACAGATTCAGAGGAGGTCATGCCCTTTTGCGTATGGAGAATGGGGGAGTACCTCACTTCCACATAACGGACACCATCGTTCCAGCAGTCTTCAGCAAGTTCATAGGATACTCTTGTTAATGATTCTGGAGTCTGAAGAACGGAAAGTGTAATGTCAAAAATTTCAAGATATTCTTCCAAATTCTTCATTTTATCTTCAATTGCTACAATGTTATGTAAATCATCATGATTATTTGCAGGGAGCTTCACTTTTTGATGAGCAGCCAACTCTATTATGGTGGAAACACGGAGAGAGCCATCTAAATGGCAATGGAGTTCAGCCTTTGGAAGTTTATGCAGTAATTCTTTTGTAATTTTCACTTTGTTTCTTCGTGAAGATAGGATTTTGGTTTATAAAATTTTACAACAAGTAGAAACAAAATTGCTGTAATGAGCATTGTACCTGCAAAAAAGTAAAAATAGGATGCTCCTTCTAATTTTGAACTACCATCAGGATTTTGGATAAAAGCATTTACCATTGCTGTAAAAATATTACCTAAGAAAACTGATAGCATAAAAAACCCCATGATGAGTGATTTCATTTTATTAGGGGCTTGGGTATAAGAAAATTCAAGGCAGGTAATAGAAACCAAAACTTCTGCAGCCGTTAAAATAGCATAAGCCACAACATGCCAGGCAATGCTGGGAGTTTGTCCTGCATCTAACCAGGATTGTACAATACCAATTATAATAAATGAGGGTACAGCAAGAAATAAGCCCATGCTTATTTTTCTAAGTGGAGTAACTTTAAAATACTTTCCCATTAATGGATATAAAAAGTATGCAAACAATGGCGCTAATACCAAGATCATGATTGGATTAATTGCTTGTATTTGTGAAGGTAGCCAATGAATCCCCAGCCAATATCTATCTAAATTATCAGCCTGAAGCACCCAAGTTGATCCGGTTTGGTCGAACAGTGCCCAGAAGATTGCCACAAACAGATAAATAATAAATAATCTAGAAATAGATTTTATTCCAGTAATACTAAAAGTCTCACGAATAAATCCCATTCCTCCAGCAGGGATGTGAATAAATACATTTCTTCCTAACCAGAAAACCCAGGTTGCAATCAGCATGAGCCCACCGGGTACTCCAAAAGCTACAGCTGGTCCATACGCATCTAGTAAAAATGGGGTTAATATGGTAGATATAAATGCACCTAAATTGATGGATAAATAAAACCAGCTGAATATTTTTTCCAGGAGAAATGAATTAGTCTTTCCAAACTGATCTCCAACATGAGCGGATACACAGGGCTTTATTCCCCCTGCCCCTATTGAAATTAAGGTCAACCCGAGAGTTAGCCCTAATCTGGTTTCGTCCATTGCCAACGCTAAATGTCCGAGGCAATACACAATTGACAATGCTAGAATAGTTTTATATTTACCAAAAAATGCATCTGCAATTATAGCCCCAATTAGGGGTGTAAAGTAAACTGCTGAGGTGAATAAATGATACCAATAGGTTGCATCCTCCTTATTCATAGGGGCTAATGAACCAGATGAATCCATTAAATATTTGGTCATAAAAATAATAAGGATGCATTTCATTCCGTAAAAACTGAATCGTTCAGCAAGCTCATTTCCAATTATATACGGAATTCCTTTTGGCATTTTTTTGGATGCCCGGGGTGCTGTTAAATAGTTACTCATAATTGAATTTTTGGTTTCATTTAATGTGATTAATAAGTGATATTTTGAATTACTATATACAGGTTTCTTTAATAAAACCTTTATAATTAGTCGAATAATATTGACGGAATATTAAGAAAATTATACCATCTCGAGTTACTATATTATATAGAATAATTAGTCACATTATTTTAGTAAAACAGAACATTTCAAGGAAGCAGCATTTATGAGACAGCTAATTTTTATTTTACTCAGTTTTATTTTGATCAACTCTTGTGGATTAATTATCCCCAAAATTATCCCCTTCAATGATCTTCCTGCTCCAACGGGCTCATTTTCTGTTGGTACCCGCGTATTTAATTGGGAGGATAATAATAGAGAAGAATGGTTTACAGAAAAAGACGGTGATTTTCGAAAAATCGTAGTACAGGTGTGGTATCCAACTGAGGAAGTATCTGGTGAAGCTGCGCCTTATCTGGATTTTGCTCAAGATCGTGTCAAGCCAATTTCTGAACAAGTTGAGCTGCCTCCTTTTATGATAAACCATATTAAAGAGGTGACATCCAATTCATATATGAATGCACCCCTTAAACCTGCAGCGGGTTCCTATCCCTTGGTGATATTTTCTCACGGATTGGGTGGAATGCGGATGCAGAATACCATCCAAATGGAAGAGTTAGCCAGTAAAGGTTTTATTGCTCTTGCTATGGATCATACCTTTGATGCCAATGTTACGATTTTTAATGATGGAAGCAGTGCCGATTATCGATCTGCAATTGTGGGAGAAGTTACCTCAGATGAATTTTGGAAGATTAGATTGCCTCAGATTAACACCCGGGTTGCCGATGTATCCTTTGTTTTAGATAATATCCAGAAAATTCAAAGTGGGGATGAGGGTTTTTGGAGCAAGATTGATTTAGGTAGAGTAGGAATAATGGGGCATTCCTTTGGTGGAGGAACGGCTATTGTGGCATCTTCTAGGGATACACGTTTGGATGCATGCATTGCGTTAGATGGTTGGTTGGTCCCAATAGAGCAATCAATTATTAAAAATGGGCTAAACGTACCATTTCTATTTATGGGGCAGACTCACTGGACAAATCCAGTTAATTATGAAAATTTGGATACATTGATTGCAGCTTCAACCGCATCAGCAGAAAAATTAATTTTAGACGGGACCAAACATTTCGATTATTCTGATACCCCGCAATTTAATACCGCCAGTAGTAAATTTGGAATTTCAGGTAGCATGGATTTAGACGAATTGCGGATATTATTAAATTCTCGGATAGTTTCCTTTTTTGAATTGAATTTGTAGGTATTAAATAAAAAGTTGAATATCCGCATCCATGGCGAATTCTAAGAATGTAGCAGCACCGCCAATATCCACTCCCTTAATAAAATCTGACTTAGAGAATCCAAAAACATCCATGGTCATTTGACAGCCAATGAGGTTGACACCCGTGTCCAAACAAATTGAACGTAATTCTTCAATTGTAGCGACACCTTTATTCTTAAATGTTTTTTTCATTAGTGAGGTTGCCATTGTCTCAAAACCGGGAGCATTTCCCATTAATAAGTTAGGCATGGGCCAATCAAAATCTTGAAATCCTTTAGGTCCGAAAGGCATTTTCATGGGCATTGCCGGATTGGTATGGGGGGCAACCTTTGCTTCTATTTTCTTTTTTAAAAGAGTTAAACCATAAAAAGTAAAGAAAATCCCTACTTCCATTTCCATTGCTGCGGCTGTGGATGCTAAAATAAAGGGTGGGTATGCCCAATCCAAAGTTCCCTTTGAGGCTATGATTGCCATCCGCCGCTTTTTGTTTTTTTCCATTATTTCTTCTGAATTAGGTACACAAATATACCATCTTCTTCTCCTGAAGATAGGAGTATATGGCCGGTAGTATTAGACCAAGATGTAAGGTCGTTAACTGACCCAGGATCCGTACTCAGTATCCTCAATATTTCCCCACTTGATAATTCGTCCATTGCCTTTCTGGTTTTTAAAATTGGAAGTGGGCAGGATAACCCCTGGCAGTCAACTTCCCTTTGGTGTGCATTTAACATATTCCTTTCCTCCATTTGTTAAGTATAAAAAAAATCCCCCTTCTCCAATCGGGGAAGGGGGATTTAATTAAATTCTTTTTATTTTAGTTAACGATTATCCCTTCGCCGATTGGATTTATTCATACAACAACAACAGCAACAACAATATGCACTGTGAGATTTTCCTACCGCAATGGATTTATTAACTATCATACGCCTGAAACTTATAATTGAAATTTGGTTAATTACAACAGCTTTTTTCAGGAAAGAAAAAAATGTGACCCAGATCAATAAAAGGATAATAAGATAAATTTGAAATACTAATTATCATTTAATCCGTAAATACTATTTCAGTTAAATTTTACCCCATACTAAGGGGAAAAGTTTAGTTAACATATTGCAACCAAGCTAAACATTGAAATGATACATCTCCTATTTTATGTGATTTAACTCCATTTGTGAAGATAAAATTCTTAGTAACTTTTCTTTAAGATGAGCATTTAAGGATTTATGGATAAAAAAATGATAAAGATAATTAAACAGATGAATATACAATTATACAGATTATTCTTGTTGGGCGTATTATGTACTTTCTCTTATGCCAATCCTCCAGATTGGGTGGATGAACCAAATGCTTATGAATTTACAGCTACTGTAGTAGGAGGGATAGTACTCGATATTGACGGTGTACAAATGGGTAATGATGGTGATATGTTTGCTGCTTTTGATGATGATGGTAATGTTAGGGGTATTGGTCTTATGTTAACCCCGCCTTTTGGACCCTTTGAGGGAACGCCTGTTTTTGAGGTACAATTAAGAAGTAATAATAATGGGGAAATCCTATTTTTTAAATATTATGATGCATCCACCCACATTATTTTTGATATAAGTGAGTCATACGTTTTTGAAATTAATGAAACAATCGGTGATGTTTCGGATCCTGAAACGTATAATATATATGGTTATGGAAATATTGATGTTATGTATTTTAGTAATGAAGATATTGGTGGATTCCAATTCACGGTAGAAGGTGGAACTATAGATGATGCAACAGGTGGTGTTGCTGGAGAAGTAGGTTTTACGGTTAGTTCAGGCAATAATACTGTAATTGGTTTTAGTTTGTCAAATTCCATTATTCCAGCGGGTGAGGGTATATTAATTGTTTTAGACCTCGAAGGCAGCGCTAGTCAACCCTGTTTAAAAGATTTAGTTATTTCTGATGATTCCGGAAATGCTATGGATGCCACAGTAGTTGATTGTACAACTATCGGCATTGGACCCCCTGAACTTTTCAGTTTTAATCAATCTACACTTCAGGCATTTTATTATTTTAATTTAGTATTGATAAACAATAATGAGGTGGAATCAGATGACTGGGTAGGTGCATTTAAAGATGATATCTGTGTAGGTGCCTGGCAGTGGGATACTG
>JACKQG010001940.1_pt1 | contig 27818 bp, 15 predicted proteins | sample 8237621 | NCBI WGS metagenome assembly JACKQG01 (sample SAMN15677084, study PRJNA649215) | marine metagenome | biome: marine; feature: Black Sea; material: saline water; isolation source: suspended particulate matter (SPM) from the Black Sea western gyre | collected 2013-06-09/2013-06-10 | depth... | reverse complement strand
GGTCCGTTGTGTTACATCAACCATAAGTAAAAACAAAGAATTTGTAAAGAGAATTGACCTTCTTCATTCATCAATTGGTAACGTCGTTACCAAGTCAATGAAAATTCTGATTGATTTTAATGGCTTTTGTGTTAACCAATGGGTTTGGGAAAATGTAGAATAAGCAGAGAATCGACTCTCTTTTTTGTAACCGAAGGCTATATCTTTCAAAAGCGTAACAAAATTGGACGGGGCTGATAACCACATTGGCTGGAATATTTACCTGCACTCATAACCAATAGATTTATATCCTGTCACCCGTCGTTTATGCATTCGTTCCAACATTGGGATTCCCTGATCTACGTAATCGTATATTATTACTTCTTTTTTCATGTCGTGTAAGCGATGTAATCTTCCAGCATATTGTGCCAGCACTCCTTTCCATGAGACTGGCATCGTAAGAAACAGCGTGTCCAGACGAGCATCATCAAATCCTTCTCCCAAATACCTGCCAGTAGCAAGAATGATTCGTTCTTCATCATCCGTAATTTTATTTAGTTCATCCATTGTTGACAGTCGTTGTTTCTTCCCCATTCCACCTCTGAATACAATTACATTTTTTATAACGGATGACAGCAAAGATTCTAATTTTTCAAGATGTTCTCGCCTTTCGGTTAAGACAACAGGTGAACGCCTATTTTTTACTGCATTTATTACATCATTTACAATTACTACGGGGAGCATAAAATAGTTTACATTGCAGCATATCGCACATGCTTCTCATGAAAGTATTTTTGAACAATGGACGGCCGGCGTTGGCGGCTTCTAAGATAGCCGCGAACATTGGCCATGAGCTCTTTCTGGTTGTGGGCCCGCCTGCGTCCCACAGCATTGCTTTTGACATCCTGGTTCAAGATCTCGTCCGGATTCAACTCCGGACTATAAGCAGGAAGAAAGAAGAGTTGAATACGGTGGTCGTTCCGCTTCAGCCATTTCTTGACCTTACCGGAACGGTGAACGGGATGCCCATCCACGATCACAAAGACCTTGCGATCAACCTGTCGAAGCAAACGCTTCAGGAAATCCAGGAACACATCGGAACGAAAGCGCTTTTTAAAAACCATAAAGTTGAGGCGTCCCCGATTGGTAATGGCCGAAATCATGTTACAGCCAAAGCGCTGGCCTGATCCAGGGATTACCGGCGTCTGCCCGCGTCTTCCATAGGAACGTCCCACCGTATGATCAGAACGCAGCCCCATCTCATCACCCCAGTAAATCTCGGCCTTCTCACGTTTGGCATGTTTCCTAATCTCAGGATACTCTTTTTCGAGCCACTGGAGCACCTGCTCGGGCTTCTTCTCAAAAGCCCGGCGGAGCGGCTTTTGTGGAGTAAATCCCCAACGGGACAGATAGCGGCCTACTGTCCATATCGAAAGCTCTATTCCAGAGCGTTTTTTTATCAATTTTGCAACCGCCTCCCTAGTCCAAAGGTAAAAAGGCAGCTTCAACTGTTCGGGGGTGCGGTCCGAAATCGTCCTGGCAATCTGGGCGGCTTGCCAGGGAAGCAAAGAACCTCCTTTTGGGCGTCCCTGCTTTTTGGCCTTAAGAGACTTAGCCCCATCCTCCCGGTAGGCTTTAATCCATTTACCCACGGCCTGGCGAGTGACACCAAACATTTCGGCAACTTCCACCTGTTTTTTGCCATTCAGGACTGCCTGCACGGCTTTAATCCGAATATCCGCCTGGGCTACAGCCGGAAGCGAACGGGCATCTCTTATCTTCATGTCCGATATTAGGTATAATCACCTGAATAATGCAAACTATTTATTGCACTGATTAGTAAATACCCAGGAAGGAATTGCGCTTTTGTAAACGGTAAAGCGGTCGTTGCGGCATGGGTTTCCGGGGAAAAACTCGATAGTGTGAAAAAAGCGATTAAGGAAAGAGTTTTAGATTATTCAGATTTTTCTGATCTAGAACAACAAGAAATAGATACAAAGCTTATCAACTATCCTTGGGACCTTGTTAGCAATAATGGAGACCAGCTTGTTACTGATTTCAATTTATTAACTGATGGAAACTCAAAGAAACTTGGAGATATCCACAAAGAGGTAACATTATTGAATCCTTCACAGATTCATATCTCTGAGGGAGCAAAATTAGCACCCGGGGTTGTTATTGACGCTGAAAGTGGTCCAGTATACATAGACAAAAATGTAAAGATACTTCCTAATGCCGTTATAGAAGGTCCTGCTTTTATTGGTAGTGACAGTCTTATAAAAATTGGTGCAAAGATTTATGAAAATACCAGTATTGGTGAAGTATGTAAGGTTGGAGGTGAGGTTGAGGAGTCCATTATTCATGCTTATTCAAACAAACAACACGAAGGATTCCTTGGGCATGCTTACCTTGGAATGTGGGTCAACATTGGTGCTGATACAAATAACAGTGATTTGAAAAATGATTATGGTAATGTCAGTGTCTATGTTAATGGAGAACTTATTGATACTGGTTCTATGTTTGTTGGATTAACTATGGGTGATCATTCTAAGACCGGGATTAATGCTATGTTTAATACGGGGAGCAATATAGGTGTTAGCTGCAATTTATACGGTTCAGGTATTCAACCCAAGTCTGTCCCATCGTTTTCTTGGGGAAGTACAGAAGAGGGATTTTCTACATATAGGATAGAGAAGGCCATTGAAGTTGCAAGGAGAGTTATGACTCGAAGAAAAGTTAAATTTACAGAGGTGGAAGAACAACTTTTTAGATCCGTATTTGAGTTATCCATGCCAATGAGAGAAACAGCGGGAATCCAACGCAAATAGAAAACATTACTTTTAGCCTGAATAATTCATCAGGAAATATAATTTTTGTGTATCCCAATTTATATTAATTATATGCGGATATTTTCCTGATGAATTGTTCACCGAAGGCCGATTTCATCGGGGTTAACCCCGACACTGATCCCGAAGCTTCGGGATGTCGGTCCGAAGGGTTAATATTCATTTCAGTATCATATATATTACAAAATAGTTATTCTCTTTTCAGTTTGTATTTTTTACCATTTTTAATGTAGAGCTCAAATCATTTCTAGTTTACTGAAAATAAGTTATTCAATTAATCATATAAAAAATACTTTTGGCGTGTTGCCAAATATTTTGCAAGATCTTTCTCCCAACGCTTTTTCAACAGTTTGGGATTAGTACCTCGCTGTAATTCTTCACGAATCCATGTTGCGCCAGTAACTCGATCAAAACTTCTATGGCGATCCTTATTCTCAAATAAATCGATATCTGGATACAGTTCATTATGAACATCAAGGATAATTAGTCCTGTAATATAAGGTTGATAAGTATCGCGATCGGTTATATGGAGCTGAACCCCACCACATGTCAGCCCTTTATACCGACCATAGAATGGTTTGAAAAAGGTAGGTCTTATCTTCACCCCCAGACAAATTCTATCTTGCAGCAGTTCTGAAAATTTATAGGGATTGTGAATCCATGGACCTCCACTATATTCAAATGGTAATGTTGTGCCCACACCCTCGGACAAGATTCCGAGTTCACCGTAAACGCCAGTAGTGATCATTGGTAGTATCATTTCAGGATGGGGTACATGTGGAGAGGTTGGAACCCAACATAAACCCGTTTCATCGAACCACATATCACGTTCCCACCCTTTCATAGGAATCACCTCTAAGTTACAATCAATGTCAAATTCGTTGTTAAACAGTAATGCCAGTTCCCCCACTGTCATTCCATGGCGATAGGGAATCTGATACATTCCTACAAAAGAGGATAATTTAGGATCGAGAACATTCCCTTCTACATAAACGCCAGTAATTGGATTGGGACGATCAAGAATAATCACCTTTTTATCAGCTATGGAAGCTGCTTTCATTAAATTGGCCATGGAATAAATATAGGTATAAGATCGAATACCGATATCCTGTATATCAAAAAGTATAATATCAACGCCGTCAAGCAGAGGAATAATTTGTTCAGGTGTTAGACCATAGGTTGATTGGGAACGAATACCCGTGACAAAATCACGCTCTTTATCTACTTGATCTCCTGCTTTTTCAGCACCATATAGACCATGTTCAGGTGAATAAAGCACACACAAGTTCACCTTTTTATTTAACAACCCTACGTTTGAAATCAGATTATGATCAACACCTGTTTGATTTGTCATTAAACCATACCGCATAGAAGGGCTTGTAAGAGGATTATCTAAAAATACTTCCAGTCCTGTTTTAACGATTGGTTTTTGCTCAGTTTCACAAATGGAATCAAAAATATGAGGAACCGGACCAATCTCGCGTATGACTGTGCAGGAAGTGGTTAGAAAAATCAGGAGAATAACTATGAAAGTGTGATGCTTTTTTTCTTTAAATAATGCGTAATTCATCGCTTGCTTTTAATATAGACATTAAATAACAAGCGTAATATTATTCAAATTCGTGAATAATATCAAAGAATTACACGGGAACGTAATCTGGTGCAAAAAGATACATATCTTTCTACAAATTGCTTATGTGAAGCAAAATAAAATGTATTTTATTTTCATATCGCTATTCATAGATTTAAACAAAACTAGTAGGTTAAAATAAGAAAAATGAAGCAACCAATTTATTTCATCATCACCATTATAATTTACATCTCAATTTGTCTTGGACAATCTCCCGCTGTTGAAATGATAGGGTTACCCCATGAATTAACAAGTTCGAATTATTTTTTCATTGCTCCAAAATGGTCACCAGATAATACAACTATCGCAGTTTCCACTCACAAATATACTGGGATTTACCTCCTATCTTTTCCCGAAGGTGATATTTTTGTGCTCACAGATGATCCTTCTGCCGGATTTGGTATTCAATGGTCACACAGCGGAGATAAAATCGCCTCCCGCATTGCTCGCTTTGAAAACAATCGTCGTTATAATGCTGTTGCTGTTTTTGATGTCACTATTGGATCTAAAAGTGTAATCACAGACTTCAACACGATTCTTCCCGGTACACCAAAATGGACAAAAGATGACGATTTTATTTACTTAGATGGGACAGACAAATTTAAACTTTTTAGCGTCGCAGGAAGCGATTCTGAAGGTGAACAAATTTCCCCACCAGAAAGGAGAGTCGTATTTATCAAAAATGATAAGATCAAAATCCGGGATGTTTCTTCAAGAACTGAATATCCTGTCAGTGCTCCAACGGGAAGAATTCTCAACCTTACAGTTTCGCCGGATGGGACAAAGATGGCTTATGAGGTCATGGGTGGGCATTTTTGGGTATCCGATATAGATGGCGAAAATTCTGTCGATCTCGGACTGGGATATGCCCCTGCGTGGGGTCCAAACAGCAACAAAATTGCATATATGATAACAACGGATGATGGTCATCGCTACATTTCCTCTGACATATTCGTAATAAATATTGATAGTACAGGAAAAGTAAACATCACCAACAGTCCAGATATAATTGAGATGCACCCCAGTTGGTCATCAGATGGTAAATGGATCGCTTACGACACAACAGATGGAAAGATTTATGTCCAAGAGGTACGTTAATTCAAGAATAGTATGAAGAAGGTAAAGCAATATATTGTTTTTCCTGTATTTTTCACATTTTTCCTGGCAAGTTGTTTTGCGCAGGTATCGGGTTTGGATGGATGGAATATTTGTTTAGATCCTGGACACAGTCGAACTGAAAATATGGGAATTTATGGTTATTCAGAGGCGGAAAAGAATCTGAGGGTGGGATTACACCTTATGGACATACTTCTTGGTGAAACTGATATTGATACTGTTTACATCACTCGCACGAATGACGAAGACAGCGTAACTCTGAGTCAGCGAACTGACTATGCAAATTCAGTAGGTGCTGCATGGTTTCATTCCATCCACAGCGATGCCGGCTCACCGGAGTACAACAGCACATTACTTTTATGGGGAGAACTATACGATGGTACTCCTGACCCGCCTGTTGGTGGCGAGGATATGAGCGATATTATGGTAGATATTTTGACCCGGGGAATGAGAACGAATACACGTGGTTCGTGGGGGGATTGTAGTTTCTATTGGTGGAGTAACTGGTGTGAACAATCTGGCGGTCCTTACCTCTGGGTTAATAGAATGACCGACATGCCATCTGAATTGAGTGAAGCGGGTTTTCACACCAACCCCATGCAAAACCAGCTAAATATGAATGCGGAATGGAAAAGGCTGGAAGCCAAAACCTTTTACTGGTCTATCTTGCAATATCACGGTATCGGACGTCCTTTTGTGGGAACCAGCGTTGGCATCATCTCTGATCTGGAATCTACTATTCCAATAAATGGCGCTGTAGTTACGTTGAATGGGCAAACCTACACAACAGATACTTTCGAATCGTTATTTCACAATTATACTGACGATCCTGATCTCCTCCATAATGGATTTTACTTTTTTGAAAATCTTCCAAATGATACGCTTCAGATGACTGTGGAGGCTGACAATTATGGTAGTGATACATTTCAGGTGGCTATCGTGGATACATTCTTTACATTTAGAGATGTACAATTGATTTCCACAATACCCCCTTATGTTGTTTCAACCACACCTGCAGAAGGAGATACCAATTTCCCCGCCTGGGATCCCATTATTATCGATTTTAGCCGTAACATGAATCAAACATCTGTAGAAACTACTTTCGTCATCGTTCCGCAAATTGGCGGATCGTTCTTTTGGTCAGACGAAGAAACAAGATTGACATTCGTCTCAGATAGTATGCAATTTGAAACCGAATATACCTTAACCATCTCTGGTAGTGCTCAGGGTCAGTATGGGCACTTACTTGACGGGAATGGTGATGGAATAGGCGGTGATGATTTCACACTGAATTTCAAGACTGGACCTCCCGATATGACACCTCCGGAGTTAATATCTGTCTACCCACCCATGGTTGCTACGAATATAGAATTGGACCCCATAATTAATTTAACCTATGATGAAGAGTTAGATCCAACCTCCATTTCAGATAGTATTGTGATTTTAGAAAGGTTTTACGATCATTCATCAGTTTCCGGGACACTTGAACATTATGTTGCCAATGAACAAAGTGTGCTATGTTTCTTCCCATTAGAGATATTGTATCCAGATGAAATCTATATCACCAGGATTTACCCCGGTTTACAAGACCTTTTTGGGAATGAGACAACCAGTTTGGAATCGTATAGTTTTGAAACTGCAAATAATACTCTTGATATTACAGAGATTGACGATTTTGAATCCGGTGTAACCACTAACTGGTGGGCTCCTCAACAGAGTGGGAGTACCACGGGTATTATCACTGACAGTACAGATAGAAGCGTCAACACTAGTATTGTCAATATTTTAACTAGTAGTACACAATCTTTACAAGTGGACTACGGATGGGATATAAATGCAGGTTATTGGCTTATTCGGGTTTACTTAAGCGGTGGTGCACCAAAAGATGTATGGTTCGATAGTAGTTATATTTTACAAACTTATATTTTCGGTAATGGAAGTGGGAACAAATTCAGGTTTTGTGTAGATGATAATGTTCCGATCTCCTCAGCAGAAAATCACGAAGTTAGTCCCTGGTACACTATTGATTGGATTGGTTGGAAACTAATATCTTGGGATATGACTAATGACAGTACTGGCACCTGGATTGGAGATGGAAATCTGGATGGAACACTTCGATTTGACAGTATTCAGCTGACCTACTCTCAAGGGAGTTCTCTGTTCGGAACATTTTATTTTGACGACCTGCAATTAGCTGAAATTTTACCTGTCAGTGTTGCTGAAGAAACAGGACTGTTTCCTGAAAGATTTGTCCTGCATCAGAACTATCCCAACCCTTTCAATCCGGTTACTACTATTTTATATGAATTACCTGAACAAGCATACGTTAAACTCATCGTGTATGATGTGTTAGGAAGAAAAGTTAAAGTACTTGTTGATGAGGTGATACAGCCTGGACATAAGACAGTCATCTGGGATGCAACCGATGATACTGGAAAACATATGAGTACGGGCACTTACATATACAGAATTTCCGCTGGCTTCTTAAGGAAAGCAGGTAATTTTACTCAAAGCCATAAGATGATTTTATTGAAATAGCGGAGAAATTGTTACATGCTTAAAAAAAACCATATTAATCAAACATTACTATTGATAGCACTGCCATTGATTCTTTATGCTCAAAGCGATAATGAGGAGTTCCGCTCCACATGGGTTATTACCTGGGAACATATCGATGCTGGTGATACTCCTGAGGAAAATATGGCAAGGGTACAGACTATCCTGGATGATCATAGTTCTGCAAATATGAACGCTGTGTTATTTCAAGCTCGTCAAAGTGGCACCGCTTACTACAATTCTTCATACGAACCCTGGGGCTATTATGCCGGATATCAATACCCGGGATACGACCCATTGGCTTACGCCATTGAACAAGCTCATACCCGTGGACTTGAACTCCATGCCTGGTTTAATGTATTTGCTTGTGCTAGTATGCATAAAGGTGCTCCCGCAGCAGAACATCCAGAATGGGTGTGTCGTGATCGAGATGGAATTCCTATGGACTCGCACCGTTGCCTTTCTCCAGGGCTTGACTCTGTTCGAGCATATCTTGTGAATGTTGCTATGGAAATCGTAAATAACTATGATATCGACGGAATACACTTAGACTATATCCGATGGAGTGAATATACCAACACTACCCGATCCGCTGAGCTTGCTGCTCGTGTACCTGAACATCGGATGCTTGATGGGATTATTACACAAGAACAAATTGACGAAATGCATGAAAACCGTTCAGGACGATATCTATATGATATTGATCATCCCTATAGCGCTGGTGTACCCTCAGGTTTCTCATCCTGGGAAGAGTGGTGGCGGTGGGGCGTTACTGAATTTGTGAGCGTTTTGCACGATTCCATACAGGCAGCCAAACCATGGGTACGTCTGTCAGTAGCATCTCTTGGGAGATATAACTGGGGTGTCTGGAACGGATACTACGACGTTTACCAGGATGCTGCTTTCTGGTTCAATGAAGGTTACATTGAACAGTTAACTCCAATGCATTATCACTGGACAACTGGTAACGGATTTTATGGAATGCTAGTTGGCTCCTGTCCTCAGTGTTGGTCTCAGTGGATTCAGGATGGTATTTCAGTGGGTCGCTTATATTCCGTTGGTCCTGGATCTTATATGTTGCACGATTACAATGTGTGGGATAACCATGTGGAAATCGTGGAAACCTGTCAAACTATCTCTTGGGTTGATGGATTCCAGTTTTTCAGTTATGGAACTTGGGAGTATCATCAGTATTGGGAAGAAGCAAAAGAGTTATTCTTTAATACAATAACTAAAATCAGGGCAACAGGTTTGATCAACAATACGACTCCTGACCCCGTAACACTGGATATGACCCCAATAGATTCCTTAACGTATCAACTCACTGTTACGCCTCCCGATACTGGAGGAATCGATTTCTGGTATGCAATATACAGATCTGAAGATACAAGTATTGACACAATTGAAGATGAAATAATTGATATCCACTTTGGAAATGCAGTTTATTCATACACCGATAGTATCCCAGGAACTCAAAATTTTAACGGACAATATAATTACGCCGCTACTGCATTTGATCGGTATTGGAACGAATCTCCCGTGTCAAATATCGTTATAACTGATTCTATTCCATCCTTTCCTCCTGTTGTCGTTTCTTCATTCCCCTCTGAAGGAGATACAGTTCAGGTAAATATATCTATTAACATAACCTTTTCAAAAACAATGGACATATCGAGCGTCAATGACGCTATTAGTATATCCCCCTCTGTAAACTTTGATCAGACCTTATGGACATCTGACCATAAAACCGTTACGATAAGTCTTGTTCAAAACCTTGAATTTGCCACGGATTACACCTTTATGATCGATTCCTCTGCCATGGATATTAATGGTGTTCCGATTGATGGTAATGCAGATGGTATTGGTGGAGATGCATTTATACTCCACTTTACCACGGAAGAAGAGGACACCCACGGTCCAATCATCGTCCAAAGTCATCCGGATCTGACAGTCTATTCCTATAACATTGATGTTGAGGACGTAATTTCAATTGTGTTCAATGAAGTTGTTGATGATGCAACTTTAAACGATACAACAATCGTTCTAAAACTTGGTGAGAACATTGTTGACGTTGAACGCCTACATAATGTTATCCAGGGCAAATCAGTTGTTAGTATCCGACCTATTAGTCCATTCAATTCTGATACGGAATACAGTTTAACATTGTATGAAAACATTACAGACCTGCTCGGTAATCCGATGGATGATACCATAACTGCACTTTTCAGGACTTCTTTGGAACAATACAATGAAATCACCATGATTGATGATTTTACAACGATTAATAATTGGTGGCAGCCCAATCAAAGCGGGTCAACGACTGGTATTCTCGCAGGTACAACATTTGGAACCAGTACCGAAATCTATTTACCAGTTACATCACCGCATAAATCCGCCAAGTTGACCTATGTTTGGGATACCTCAGCATCTGAACATTTGTTGCGTGAATACCTTGCTGGGGGTCCACCCAGGGAGGTCTGGTTCGATACGACATACACATTGCAATGTTACCTTTTTGGTGATGGCAGTAACAATAAATTCCGCTTTTGTGTGGATGATCATGTTCCCGATGCTGCTGCCTCTTACCACGAAGTTAGTCTATGGATTACGATTGACTGGATTGGTTGGCGCCTTATTGAATGGGACCTTGGTTCCGACCCAGTTGGAACCTGGATTGGAAACGGAATTCTGGAGGGTACTCTCAGAATTGATAGTTTTCAATTAACTTACGAACCTGGTGGAGCCACAGAAGGGGTGGTTTATTTTGATAATCTCCGCCTTGGTAAAAAAATCCCAATGGGTATTCAGGAGGAGATCGAACCGTTTCCCACTAATTACGTTTTATACCAAAACTATCCCAATCCTTTTAATCCTAACACCACAATTGTTTTTTCAATTGTAAAAAGTACACAAGTAAATCTTGAGATTTATGATCTATTAGGACGACAGGTCAGGACATTAGTAAATAAGAAGTTGCCTGTTGGATATCACTCCATTGTATGGAATGGTAAAAATGAAAAGGGAATTACTGTCTCCTCAGGACTGTATATTTATCTTTTAAGGACAAATGAATTTGTAGATAAAAAACAAATGATTTTATTAAAATGATGACACAAATAAATCGAATTCAGGGGCTACACCCCAATTGGAACAATGGAATGACTTTGTATCTATAAACAAGTAAATTGGTATGACAATCCTTTTTTTTAGGATCATCATTAAAAAAAAGCCTCCTCAAGTGAGGAGGCTTTTTTTATAGATTCCTTCCTATTTTACTTCAACAGTGTAATGCGCTTTGAGAGTGAAACCTCCGTGGACAATAGTCTGTAAATATAGGTTCCAGATGCTAATCTTGAACCATTATTGTCCGTTCCATCCCACTCAATCACATGCTTACCATGGAAGTGCCATCCATCTGCAAGTGTCCGTACCAATTGACCCTTCAAGTCAAAAATCTGCAATTTGGCATCTCCCGTCCGTCCGATCTCATACTCAATCGTTGTAACCGGGTTAAAGGGATTTGGATAAGCCGCGTGCAAGGCATAACCCAAGGCAACAATAGGTGCATCGCCTTCAGAATCATCATCGATAGAGAGGGATACTGGATTATTGTTATGCCAAATCTGTATGACATTAGTCGAGAAATCAGCAACATACAGAGTTTTCCCATCAGCACTGCTTCCCATACCACGAGGATTACAAGTCACTCCCAGAGCAGCCAAAGCGGAGGCATTAGTATCAGGGGTTACCGTCATTCCGATTCCAAGGGTGTCAACCATTTCGCCTGTGGAGGGGTTATACCCAATCCAGGTACCAGCTCTTGGATGAGAGCTCCAGGCCGGATCCGTTTCACCAGCCCACAGGACTCCCAAATTCCAGTCAAGTGCCTCTGGCCACAGATTAAGTTGGGTTGTGTCGTCCACTATAACATTACCGATTGTATCTACCCGTGTATAGTACGTACCAAACAAATCGGACTCCAATACTGTGATTCCAATTCCATTCCACGTTGATCCCAGATAGATATACTGACCATCTGAAGAAACAGTGGTTGTTCTGTTGTAGCTCACTCCGCAGCTGTCACACACATCTATATACGTTGATAAATCGGGAGACAGTTTGTGAATCCCAGCATTGGCTCCAGCAACATGACTCACATAGACGTTGCCATCTTCATCTGCTGTCGCTTCTGTTAAGGAGCCACCTAGATCACCAGAAGTACCCATAAATTCACCGGTCTGGTAGTTGAACTTGTACACTTCGTCATAATAAGAGTACAAAATGTTACCATCAGCAGCGAGACCCATTCCACGACAGGAATTGTCCAGCGTGTCAACTGTAACACCACCTGTAACAGCATAACGGATGGGTGAAAAATCTGTATGGTCTCCATTAGGCTCAAACACCCATATTGGTCGCAGCACTATCGTATCTCCCTCAGTAGTAAACAGGGTATCAAACGCCATATTTCCATACATGCCTACCCAAACGTTACCAGCGGGATCCACCACACAGCCATGGATACCATAACCATCATCTCTGGGTAATTGGAAATCGTAGAAAATATCCTGCAATGTCCACTCATCAGCGAAGCTAAAGCTCACCATCACAGCTAATACTGTAAGGACTGTTAACATTTTCTTCATCTTTTCCTCCTTATTCTATTATAGTTCAAGCATTAGTTACGAACAAATTCTATCAAGATTATTCTATTAAGTCAATAGAAATTTTATAAATATACGAAATATTTTCCCCTATCGAACAATTACAAATTTTCTAATTGCCGTATCCCCCTTTTCATACAGGAGTTCATCGGTTAATGGATCATAATAATTCTCTGTTACTTCAAAATGAGCAATGTAAATTCCGCTAACAACTACTTGTCGAGAGCTTGAAATTGAATTCCAGGTTTCATCTCCACTACCATCTATATGATTTATTGTTTTTACTAAATCCCCCCTTTCCGTAAAAATCTTTATGACGCATTGTGATGGGATATTTAAAAACATGATTTTATCATACTCACCAGGATACTGTAAATCTCTCGCAGCGGAGTGAAATGGGTTCGGAACAACTCGTATATCATTTAAGGATCTCCCCGCCTTGCGCTTTAAATAAGCCGGTTCTGTTGTGCGCGTGTAAAAACGACTACTGTGTAAAGATCCCTTCGGGTTTGCTATACCAGTGTCATTGTTTGATCCATCATTATATGCTGCAATATAATAATAGTAACTGAATCCACGTATGGCGGTCAGGTCTTCAAAAGTATGTAGCGATGGTCCTCCATCGTATATTTCTGCATAGGTGGTGTCTGGTTTACCAACAGCACGGTAAATTTTATACCCGGCAAAATCTGGTTCACCCTCTGAGGGACTGGGTTCCCACGATAGATATATCCGATCACCACCTGATTTCACATCAAAAAGAGGTGGCGGTAAAGGAGGTTGAGGGATATTAAAGTCCAAATCGTAATTGCGTTTAGCTCTGGAAAATGTTAATAAAATGGAATCTTTTCCTGTAAACACCCATGCATTTTTATAAATATCTTCATCATTAGTCTGCCCACCCCCAGGTAATGGATAAGGACTTGATCCAAATTTCCAATTGTACCCAATTAATTCACACATTTGCCGATTTAGCCCGTTGATTCCTTCTGCTTCAACAATTGTAACACTTTCTCCAGGATTTAAATCAAACGGTCCATAAGTAATCATGACATTTGTACCACCCCCATCATTATGAATTTCCCACGGATCAGTTTGGTGCTTAAGATATTGTTCCCCATCAACTGGCCCCATAGCGGTTTCGTCAAATCGGTCCTCACCTCCCAGATCTTGGTAAGGTATTCCACTCAACATGTCGTACAATTTTGACATATTCAATTCATCAGATGGTCTCAGATTTCCCACACCCGGGTAAGTGTCCCCCGCATGCCATCCTAAAAATGCCGGCTGATCAGGATCATCAGAAGAATCAGATGCACTTTTATCAACGTGCAATATAGTTAGACCAACATGATGGGGAGATGTTAACCTTCCATTTGCAGACCTATCAGGACCTCCTATATTATTAAATGATGTATTAACACTTGATTGACCCGCCCATGAAAAACCACAACGGATCCAATCAACAATTGGATTTTCTTCCGTGATTGTTTCAGTATTATGATCAGCATAATTCTCTCCTCTTTGGGTTACCCAGGAATGCTTCCCCCACGACTGACCATCACCAATTTTCCAGGTTCCTTCCCGACCACAACTATAACGAGTACCCCATCCAATCATAACCTCAGTCAATGGTGCATCTAATTCAATCGTGTCATCCCAGTTAGTATTACCTGTATTTGTGAATGTAAACTCTTTAATAAAATAATTATCATGGTATTGCTGACTAAAGACATATATTTTCCTCGTCATTGTTAAACCCATTGAGGTATTTACCACATTTATTATAATTCTATCAGGAACTTGATTAGCATCAATTGAATCAATCTCACCAGCATAAATTGCCCTTATATTTATTCCATCTACATAAATTGTGGGTGGCTCAAACTTTGCGATTTGTTTTAATTCCATTGGAAATAGAGATAACCCGGTATAATCTAGAGCAAAATAGAGACCATAATGACCCCACATATAACCTGAGGGGTCTGTAAAATCCTTTGTGGCTATCCAAAATCGTTTAATCACAGCATTATCCTGGTAAGGATAATCAGCCGGCCAAATCAGACCTTCGTAGTAAGTATTATTCCATGCACGTTCAGATCCATAAGCTGAAAAATGACTCTGCAGTGAACCTACTCGAACATATCTCTTTGCTGTTTCTGCTACTTGTCCAAATAGGGTATTTGCTAGTAAAATTAAGATAAGGCTTAAATAGATAAAATGATTTCGCTTAACAATTAGATTCAATTATAAACCCATAGGATTCTTATTAAAAATTGATCCGTACACCAACCGTGATTTTTCGTGGATCGAGAAAAGTAAAAGCTTTAAAATTCGGCATATCAATGTATGACTTGTTCTTTTTTCTCTCCGCATTTCTTGCTTCAATTTCAGGATCGTTATCAGGATTTGGTTCTAATGGATCATAGGGAATATCCCAATCACGGTATTCACCGATACGATCACTCCCTTTTTCCACCCCTTCTTCCCAGGAAAAATTGAGAGACTCAAGGTAATCTTGGTAATCATAATAATCTGAAAATCCAGCGTAACTTAAAAATTTTGTATTTAAGGCATTAGAAACATCCACAAATATTTCCATAGAGTGCAAATTAGTATGGACCGATTTCCCTACTCTCAAATCAATATTGTATCTATCCTTCCATTGGACGTTATCAGAAACACCGGGAATTTCATTCGGATTATAGGTAGCGTAATTCCCTGTTTTATACGTTCCTATTATATTAAAATTCCAGTATCCGATCGGTCGGATTCCCGCTAATACTGGACCAAAATTAGGTGGAGTATGGAAACTCAAATTTATACGGAAATATGGTCTTGGTTTAGGCTTGGATTGATACGGATTTATTCGTAGATAGTCACGCATTTCTTGTGGATCCTGATAATATTCGGTATACCCAAAATAGCCTGAAGTTTGCACCATATAGGTGTAATTAATAAAACCAGTAATCCAATTCCCATAAGGTTTATTCAGAGTAAATTCTAAGCCACGGATATCCTCATAATTATTATTAGCCGCTTTATCATACTGGACAGAGCTATTGACATTTTGGTAGTAAATCCAGCCCGGTTGATCAGTTATATCCTTATAATATGCTGATAGATTCAACAAATAATTATTAAGCAATCTCTGGGAATACCCAACCTCATAGGCAATTGTTCTCTCTAAGGATAGATTGGGGTTTCCTATATGAGTCACCAAACCATTTGCTTCACGTTGCAGCCTAAAACGGTAAGATGATAACGGTTCAGATTGAAAATGACCATAGTTGAAATATAGTTTGGAATTTACTGTAATCGGATGTGATATCCCTAACCGTGGACTGATACTGAAATATCCTTTTGATTTTTCTTTAGGTGCTTCCTCTTCGATTAAATCGCCAAGCCCCTGGCTGTAATAATCATCGAAATCACCTAACAAATATCGATCGGTATTCGCAGATGAGTACTCGAATCTCAATCCCACATTTGCTATAAATTCTTCGAATTCCAATTTATCTTGAATATATGCTTCAAACCTAAAGGGTGCCACATCATAAACCAAACTACGATTCCAGGTACTCATGCCCGGGTTTTCCGTTGAAGAGCGTATTTTAAAATCATTGATAACAGATATAATTCCAACTTTGACCTGATTGCGAATATTCACCTGGCTGGTGATATCAAACCTAAGTAAGGTTGTTGAATTAATACTCCTATCCCGACCCAAGTTCATCCATCCACCCAATATCATACCATCAATGCCTGTCACACCATATCCCCAATAGCCAAACGGTGCTTCATCAGCAAAATACCCTGGGAAAACTTCGTGAGATTTTGTTGTATCGCGAAGTCCCATTTGGAATGTATTGTAACGATTGATAAAATGTTGAATGATAAATTCATAGAAAGTTTTCGTACTGAGCATATGATTTAATTTTATGCCTATCATAGTTCGGTAAATCGAAGCAGGACTGTAAAAACCAGGCATAAATAGGATGGCATTGCCATTACTGCTATTTGTCAAATTTGCAACTTCATAAGTCGTCCTTAGAACACTTCCTGTTGGGGTTGTTTTCCACGTATAAGGCGACACGGAATGTATTTCTCCATATTGGCTCATCATGGTAAGCTTCATTTGGGAAGTAATATCTGCAGTAATCTTAAGGTCGGTAATATTTTCTGAGTAGCCATTTCTCGAGAGTGGAAATACAAACATTTCCTTTTCTTTTTGATGACTGAGGTGAAATCGCAAATCTCCAAATTGATTAGACAGCAGTGGAACTGGTCCTCCAAATGCAAAATCTATCGTATAATCGGGTTCTGTAATGTTTCCAGAACGCCTATGTTGCCACTTGAATATTTCTTGAGCGGCGGAGGGAGTAAGATCATTATTGGGATTGTCATCTTTTGTAGTTACCTCGGCAATGGAGTTCCACCCCTCAAAATCAGAATATTGTCTTTGTGTGTAGCTATCCCAATAAGTTCTTGTTCCGTCTCCATTGAAATCTGAAAATGGTTCGCCTTCATCCCATATACTATTGAAATTTAAATCTTCAAACGGTTCACCTTTGTTCGTTCCCGTCCAACAAACTACAGGATCTAAGTATGGACGTAAGAAATACGAGTCAGGATCATATATGGATTTACCGAAGTGTTTAGGAGCTGGTGGACTACGACGAAATGTAATAGCTCCATGATATATAGCTCTATCTCCTTCCTTAGTAATAACATTAATCACACCAGAACGAATATTTCCATATTCCGCATTAAAACCACCGGTCTGAACCTGTATTTCACTTATCGAATTTAGACTGATGGAAGTGTAAGGATTATTGGAACGTTCATCATTACGTAGAAATCCATCGACTAAAAACGCTGTCTCCCTCTGACTGCCACCCCGGATGGTCAGACCTTCTATCCCTGCTTGAAGACCAATTGCCTGAGTTATATTAGAAATGGGTAAGTTATTTATTTGGTCGGATTGAATATTTAATTGACTGGCAGATATGTCTGGAATTACCATTGGGTTTTCTGCTTCAACAATTACTTCGCTTAACTGAATTGCTTCTGGTTGTAAGTTAATATCGATTGTTGTGGTTCTATCCATAACAACAATCACATTTTCAAAGGTCACCTTTGCATAGCCAATCATCGATACTGAGAGAAAATAGCGACCGGGGGGTACATTTAAAAGTGTATAATAACCATTTTCATTTGTTGCTACGCCAATAGATGTCGCTTTCAAGAATACATTAACCCCCTGGAGTCCTTCTCCTTTTGTACCTGTAATTCTGCCAGCAATTTTCCCCGTGGTTCCGGCGGTTATTATGTGGAAAGAGAAAAATATATAAGTAAAAAGGAATAGAAATGTTTTTTTAACCACCGCTTTAGATACTATTTATAAGATCTATTAGAGATAGAAGACATATCCTAAGTGTAGTTACTGGGAACGACCATATCGGGGTGCTCCTTTTTTTCCCATCCACACACGAAAAATTCCCTTTCCCTCACCTTGGCAATTTATGTATAAATATTCCTCATTACCCCAGCATAACTTGTATATGGGTGCTGAGAGAATTTTTTCATAGACAGGTTCCAAAGTATTTTCTGATGTTAACATATTGATAGCATAACCGTCATCAGGTGCAATGTACAAAATCCCGTCTTCATCAAATGTGATCGCCAGAATGTTTGAGTTGTCTCCAGCAGATGAAGACCAATCCAGGACTAAATCTTTCTCACCCAGATCACCATTTGAGGATAGAATCTCGTTTTTCCAAATCCCAATTTGTGGCATAGTCGTATCGGAACCGGTATAATTTCCAGCAATATAGACATAACCCTGAAAAACCCTTAAGGCTTTGATATTTATATCCGTATAGCTTGCAACTGTTGTGACCGTTAGATCTGATTTAACACAGTAAATTGCTTCACCACCACCACCACAATATAAATTTCCGTTCTCATCGAAATCCAAAGTAATCGCAGAACCTGGCAAACCCGCGTAGCCCAAATCTCCTGTATCTATATGATTCTTTATGATATATGGAGTGATACCATCTAAATAATAGATATAATTGTCCTGACCTATTCTTATGTTGTAAGGTTTTGGAAGTTGAGTCGTAAGAAAGTTACTGATCCTTTCGCCATTTGGTGGTAGAAGCTTTTCTATACTACCGTAAGGGGAATTTTCCAGACCAACATACAGATTTTCATCACCATCCATTGTAAGACCCCAGAAACTTTCTTCCAGTGGGTCAAATCCTCCATATTCAATGATGGCTGGATAAAGCTTGTACGGATGGTATTCAGCAAATAAGAATGCACCATACACGGCTATCTTTATGGTAAGACTGTCTTCCACCACATTGGGGGGACTGACCGTCAACACGGTATTGATTGTATCTATTTCGGTGGTATAGATTGTATCTATTTCAAGCGGTTCGGTAGATACAGTATCATAACTAACAGAAACTGTATCTAAATAATATATGAGTGTGTCGGATACGTTTAATACATCCGCTGATTCACTACCAAAATGGACATAATTCCTTTCCGGATCAGGATTGAAATTTTTACCATATATTTTAATTTCTCCCACACCAGCATATGCACTGTCCGACGGTACGACAAAAGCCACCTCCGGATTGGGTAATAGTTCCTCATCAGGATTCCATATGTCTTCAGGATACTTGGTATCCTCACAACCTAACATCAAAAATACAATGAATAATCCTAATAAAAGACTTACAATTTCTTTTGTCATTTGTTTTATCTCCAAATCCCAAATTAACGATTATGGATTAACATTTAAAAAGTTAATTGAATTGATATCCTTTGAACATCATCAAAGACTCCAAAGGGTGTGTATGCGTAATCTATTCCAAGGAACTTATTTCCAATTTTTTTCTGAAGACCAAAACCTGCGGTGAGATTTCGTTCATCATAGTTATATAAATAACCTCCTCTTAGAGCCAGCATATCAAGTAATCTATATTCCATTCCGACATTTAATCGTTCTGGATAAGAACGGGGATGGATAGCATCTATTGAAACCAATAAGTGCTGTCGGGAAGGAAGTAAACCCGGAAACAAATCCATCATATCCATAGAAATGCCAATTCTAAAGGTTAATGGGAGCTGGAAGCCTTCCTTTTGATATTTTATCTCCTCGGAGAAATTGCGAACGGACATTCCAAAGGCTAAACTTTTCCAACCTGTTAGATAAATTGTTCCAAAGTCGAAGGCAACTGCACCGGCTATATTTTTATCAACTCTATTGGTTGTATCCGTCTCTGGAATGACACTTTTTCCAAGATATTGATAAGTTGATTTTATATGTCCACCAACAGAAAATTTATCAGAAAGTGCTTTGGCATAGCCAATTCCACAGGCTAATGCGGACGGTTGGAAAATTTCAGTATCGATAAACCCCTGATCATTCGGCCAAACCATAGTACCCTGCAGTTCACCGTAATCAACTGAAAGCAAGCTAAGTCCAAATACACCATATTTCCCATTAAAGGGATTTATGGACAAACTAAAAGCGTTATGTTTTATACCCGCAATCCAGCTATTTTGACTGAGATTTACATCAAAAGTACTGCTCACACGAGCCATAGCAGCTGGATTAAAAAACAGTGAATTTGAGTATCCCTCTACAGTAGTCATTGCTTCCGCCATGGCAGCAGCACGAGCATCTGAAACAACACTCAAAAACTGAAACCCCGTTTGAGCTAATTTCTTCTTGCCATTACCATAAATTGTCCCGTTTAGGAGGATTAAAGTCAAAATAATAATTATAGATTTGTATTTTTTTCTCATTTAGTTTATCCTCAATTACTCTAACTTCTTAAACTTTGACATGTGTCTCTGATATAACCAACAAGCTTTGTGAATTTTTTTCATATTACAGCGAATTATTCAGGTACATTTAATATCACTGCGCGGAAAGTATTTTCTACCGTTTGTTCAGTTAAAGTTATCTGAAAAATGTGTTCTTCACTCTCAAGATTATATCTAAAGCGAGACTTTACGACAGGTTCTAAATTTTCATCTGTACAGTTAGCAATTATCTCTAACGGCATAGAGTCGTCGAATTCAAGAGTATCTACTATAGCTCCATTGCTACTAATTAACTTCATATCAACAAAATCTGTAAAATAAAAAATGGTTTCAGTATTAACATCATTATCTAGTAACATATATGTATTTTCATCATCCGAAACTGTATGAATTTGATAACAAGTGTCACTGGAAAAAATATATATATTTTTCGAATATAGGGAATTGTAAATATCTAAAAAATCAAAGTCATAGCTATTATCCTTTGAGTGAACAGTATCTTTTTCACCCTTAGCATTATTCAATATGATATACTTCAAAGCATACTCTCTATATAGGAGGTAATCTAGATTAAAGACTCCTATATTTGTGTGAGAACTAATAGTATCTAGTAAAGCAAAGGTTGTATCATAGTAAATAGTAGTATCTTTATAAATAATTGTATCCACTCCAGTGGGGATACTAAATAATATGCTGTCAAAGAATACAATATTAGTGTCAATTTGAAAGTAATAGGTTGTATCAATCGTAACCACAAATGAATCTGGAGTTATATAAGTTGTATCATAATTTATGGATAAATTAAGAACATTGGTTACTGTATCAATGATTGTAAGAACGCTGTCATAAACCATTACCCATCTGCTTAAACTAGCTGGATAAACATTATTTACCAATGTATCACTGATCAAATCACAAGCAATATTATCTAGGTTGGACATACTATAATCTTCATCTTTGTATTTTTCTGGAAGATATTCATTACATCCAAAAAACAGGATAATTACAATAATTATAAGGGAGGTTAAGCCTATTCTTTTTTTATTAGATATCATTTCTATTTCCTTAATATTTTTAATTGACAACATTATTTATTAATCAATTCATTTATCTAATGATAACAAATTTTCTGATTGCACTTTCTCCCGAGGGTGTTTCAAAATGGGCTATATAGAGTCCACTCACAACAACCTGCCTATAAGATGTGTTACAATTCCAAGCCTCGTCACCACTTGCGTCGGTGTGTTCTATTGTATTCACAAGGTCTCCACGTTCAGTAAATATTTTAATGGTACATTCGGGCGGAATATTGAGGAACATAATTCTATCCGGTGCTCCACTTCCATATTGCATTTCCTGCGCTCTAATGTTGTATGGATTTGGTACGACGCGGATTTGATCCAAACTTGTGCCAGGGGGACGTTTCAAAGATGCAGGTCTATTTGTCATTGTATAGAATTTGCTACTGACTAGAGACACACCAGGTTGAATATCGTTGGTAGTTCCATCATCATAACTCACAATATAATAGTAGTAGTCAAAACCACGAATAGCCGTGACATCATCGAATGAGTTAACTCCTCCAGGACCATCGTATATTTCTTCGTAACTCGTATCAGGTTTGTGGATGGCTCTGAAGATCTTATATCCCTTAAATCCTGGCCAAAATTCAGCATTACTCTCCCATGATAGTACAATTCGATCGCCTCCTGAGGTAACCTCAAATATGCTTGGTGGTGGAGGTGGCTGGGGAATATCGAATTCGGAATTGAAAGTGTTTCTTGCTCTTTTAAAGGTTTGAACTATTGAGTCTATACCTGTAAAAACCCAATAGTTTTTATATTCGTCACGATTGGTAGTTGTAGATTCATCAGGCAAAAAATCCGGTGTATCGTTTATCCAATTCTCACCAATTGTATAACACAATTCACGATTGATTCCGGCTGCAGCCTCAGCCATGACAATGTGGATACTATCCCCTGGAGCTAAAGTATAGGGACCAAACCCCTGCCCCTGGGAATACCCTCCCGGGTTCTGCATGCCCGGTTCTGACCATAGATCTGGGTAGTATTGACACATAGGACCAGGATCATCCTCAAAGACTTCTTCTGCGTGTGAATTGGGTGGGTGACCTGCCGTCATTGCAGCGTATTCGGTAGCCATTCTGGAGGAGTTAAATTGGTCACTCCCCGCATCAGTAATTGGATAATCAGAACCGACAAACCAAGTTGTCGTAGGTTGATAGAGATCATCAGAATTATCAGAAGCTGACTGATCTGCATGAAGAGTCACTACACCAACGAATTGAGATGCACCAAGATGTCCATCTCCATTTATGTTTGGCCCCCCGATATTGTTGAAACCTGCTTTTGAATGAAGTCCGTGCCATGAATATAGACAGCGCATGATTTCTCCATCACTGTAAAACTGATCATTTTCAGCGGGACTGTTAGGATTTTCTCCCAAAACATCATTCATCGTATTGTGTCCCCAGGCAGCGCTCTGTGGTAACCAGTTGCCATCATAAACGCATCCTTCCCGAGAAACAGAATAACGATATTGAAAGAAGATCTGGACGTCTTCCAGAGTCTGATCAAACTTGTCGCCATCTTCATTGTAAATACCATTATTCTTAAATACATAATCAAAAATATGATAATTCTGATGGTACTGGTTGGTAAAAGCATGTATCTTTCTAGTTACTTCAATACCCATTGACGTTTGCATCACGCTTACCAGCATTCTATCAGCAGAAAGAAACTCATCGACAACATCTACTTCATCCATATACTTTAAGTTGGTGGCAGGTTCACCGTCAACAAGTACAGCTGGGTGATCAAAGCGTCCATACATTTCGAACTTCTTAGGTATGGTTTCATTTTTATCATCGATGAAGCGGGGTCCAATATGAACCACTTTATAATCGAAAGTTTTATTGACAATTGGATCTTGGAAATTATTAGCTCCAATCCACATAGCTTTGGCTGCCTGGTTGTCTTGAACTGGATATTGAGCTGGCCAACGTAAACCGTCCTGCTGGTCTCTGATCTGATGGGTACGTCCAACTTCGATTTCACATCCTGCATCGGAGAACCAATTGTGTAGATCACCGACAGCGATCCACTTCGTTGCTTTAGCGTTTACTTTGCTCCCTAACCCAAGGCAAGACAAAACAATGACTGCTGTAATGAAATAATTTTTCAGTGATCTAGACACGATTCTGATTATCCCGTTTACATTCCTCTTTTTTGACACCATTCCAACTTCCCTCCTTAGAATTTGTAGGACAGGCTTAAGCCAAAGAAAATATCACGCGGCAACAGGAAAACGTAGTAAGTTTGATTCGGCATATCAATATATGCTTTATTTTCAATGACCTTATCATAATAACTTTTATCAACCTCTGCCCATTCACCTTCTTCCGTCCATTGCATATATGTTTCTGTCGCATCATCATAATATATGGGTCTATCACTGGGATTCGAGATATTTTCAACATTTGATACCCACTCCATAGGGACAAATTCCACACCGTCCACTCTATAATCGCCCGGCTGATCATCGCCTGGGAAGTTGTGGTATCCTAACTTATCGCCAGTTTTTTCCGGCAGATGGAGAGATTGCATATAGTAATTCCAATCATACCCGTCGTTGAATCCATAACCAGAAAAGTATTTCAGGTTGAACAGATTATAAACGTCGAGAAACAATTTGATGTTCATTCTTCCAAAACTGAACGTCTTTGATGCTTTCATATTGACTGAGTAGTAATCTTTCCATCGAACATTGTATTCGATACGGGGAATTTTTTGGGGATTGTATGTAAACCAATACCCCCCTCTCCAGGTAGAGACAAGATTCAGGTGCCAGTCCGCAAGGAGGTTCTGCCCAATAATTCTCGGTCCAAATTTGTAGGGAGTGTGAAAATCAATTACTGACTTGACCCGCGGCACAGGGCGAGGCTTTGACTGAGGTTGGTTCTTGAGAAGATAACTATGCTGTTCTGAGGGGTTTTCGTAATAAATATCAATATCAAAATAACCAGATGTATTGACGCGATATTCAAAATTAACAAACCCAGTAACCCAGGTGCCCCTCACCTTTGCCAACTCCGCTTCGAATCCTCTTATGTCCTCATAACTATTGGCCGTCAACTGACTGTAGATCACTTGACTGTTTGCACTGATGTAGTCAGTATAGTCCTGTTGATCAGAGATATCCTTGTAGTAGGCAGAAAGATGAAGTCTATACATATCGGCCAGAGCGTGATCGTACCCTAATTCGTAGGAAACGGTTTTAGCTAACGGCAAGGTTGGATCGCCCATATTGATAACTTCATTGGCATTGCCTCTGCGGATTCGATAGAGATCCTGTGCAATGGGCATTTGACGATAATGACCGTAGTTAAAATAGAGTTTAGAGACATCTGTTATTGGATGAGAAATGCCCAGTCGGGGACTCACTGTAACAATGGGTTTAATCTTCTCTTTGGAAAACTCGCCTTCCTCATCCGGTGAATATGAACTTGAAAAGAAGTCTTCATCATAAACATCCAGTGCATACCAGTCACCGTTTGGATCAACATAATCCAGATTCAGTCCAACAGTCGATACAAATCCTTTGTATTCCACCTTATCCTGAGCATATAAAGAAAACCTGAAAGGATATTGTTTTAAGGATGTCCAGTAATTTCCTTCAGGTAAAAATTCATTTCTGGATCCGAATTCAAGCCTTAGATCATTATAGATGAATTCAAGACCGGTTCTGATTTGATTATGGATATTCACTTGGCTGGTAAGATCAGCTCTAACTGTAAATGTATTTATCTCACTGGTATCACGTGACGTACTCACTGCTCCGCCAAACGCTAATCTGCCTTCAATACTAAACTCAGGTGTGCCTTTGAAACCGTCCGGTGCTTCATCAGTAAACCAACCGTCGAAAACCTCATACGCTTTCGCTGTATCCCGCCTGGCCCCATGCCAAGTGTGATATTCCTTGGAATTGTGCTTAACCAATATTTCGTAAAAGGTAGTCTGACTTATTTGGTGAGTAAATTTGGCTGAGGTCATCGTATTGTTCACACTGGCTGGGCTCCAGTATTCATTTGTGTATAGCCGCCAGGGCATTGTAAAACCCCTCATGTTCACTTGTGATGCAAGATCCCAAACGTCGTTCATAATTGATGTACCGCCACCCCGGGATAGTGTTGTGGCCTTTACATCACCACGCAAATGGGAAAAAGTGAGTTTCTTGCTTTCACTTATGTCAGAGGTAAGTTTCAACAAAAAAGATTTATTTGAGACACTCTTACGGGATACTGCATATAGATACATATCCTGCTCTTGCCGATAGGATACATAGAATCTCAAGTTGCCAAGGCGCCTGGAAAGAAAGGGCACTGGACCACCGAAGCCAGCATCCATATCGAGATCAGGTTCGTTGATGGCTCCGTTCTTTCGGTGTTCCCATGTGAACAGCTTTTGGGCACCAGCAGGAGTCAGATCGTTAGTTGGATCGTCATCAGCAAGGGTGGTCTCTGATATCCTATTCCAACCCTCGAAGGTCGGATATTGTCTTTGAGTATATTCATCCCATGCGCCACTGCCGGTTCCTGTCCAAGCTACTTCATCATCGAAATAGGGTCTAAACCAATATGAATTCTTGTCATAGGGAGAAATACCAAAATGCTTTTGTGCAGAGGGACTATGGCGGATTGAAATGGTACCGCTGTATCGTTGCGGATCGCCCTCTTTTGTAACCACATTCACGATACCAGACCTGACGTTGTGATACTCAGCGTTAAATCCCCCTGTTTGAACGGAAATATCCTTTATAGCGCTTAGTGGGATACCGGTAGTTGGTTGACTGCTTCGTTCGTCATTCATAACCGCGCCATCTACCAAGTACATAGTTTCATCAATACCACCACCCCGAATGGAGAATCCAGAAATACCAGCTTGAAGTCCAATAACCTCTGAAACACTGCTGACCGGTAGTTCATCTATCTGTTCAGATGAAACACTTCTCTGGCTTGCTGCCACGTCAACTCTTACCAATTTTTTCTCCGCCTGAACAACGACGGTTTCACCTTGTATCACAGTCGTTTTCATCTGGATATCCACAGTTGTGGTTAAATCGATCTCCAACCGAATGTTTTGAACAATAAAGGTGGAATATCCGATCATTGTCGCCTGCAAATTGTATGTTCCGGGAGCGAGGTTGAGTATGACGTAGTGTCCCTCAGCGTCCGTTGCGGCGCCCATAAACGTACCCTCTACGAGAACATTAACACCTATGAGAGGTTCGTCTGTTTCAGCATCCGTTACTCTTCCTGAAATTTTTCCAGTGACACCGGCAAACACCACTTTACTAAAAAATAATAACAATAGAATAATAACAAAATTTTTCCTAGTCATGTTTTTCCCTACTTTATTTAAATATCATGAATTTGTTGAAGTGCTTTATTTGTATTTTTTGGAATTAATTTTTTAAATCTATGATCTAGTACTATTGCTAAAATTAAATCTAACATACCTATTGGGCAAGTAGTTAAAAGTATAATAAGAAAACATTAGTTAGTCAAGCACTATAAAAGAATGTTTATTATATTAAGTTCAGAATTATTGGATAGTGTTAATACTTTACCTGCAAACTATCACGAGTAATAAAAAAGAAATCAGAGCAATTTGGGTTATAGAAATCGAAAATTACGCGGTTTAAATCAATAATTAGCTGATCAGCTTCATTGGTCTTTATCCACCTTTGATCTTCATTGTTATTGGTAATAACACAAATTATATAATCGAATTTTGGAGTATTAATACAGGCGACCTCGGCTCTATAATCGTCAAGTGCACCAGTTTTGGAAGCGACTGACATATTTGATGGTACCTGCGATGGGGCATATCCATCCCAGAAAGAGTGAGTCAATATTCTGTAGATTTCATCACATGCTTCAGGAGTTAAAATTTCTTTGAGGAATAGTTTCTCCATTAGTGTACCCATCTCCTCAGGGGTCGTCATTCCCCAGCCATATCTTTCCCAGAGTGCATCACGACCAGTGGAATATGAATTCATACGAGTAACTGGGAATCCTAAAGAATCCATTAATGTATTAACTGCATCACCACCTCCAAGGTTTTTAGTCAACCAGATTGCAGCGACGTTGTCACTGAC
>JACKQG010001939.1_pt1 | contig 27827 bp, 11 predicted proteins | sample 8237621 | NCBI WGS metagenome assembly JACKQG01 (sample SAMN15677084, study PRJNA649215) | marine metagenome | biome: marine; feature: Black Sea; material: saline water; isolation source: suspended particulate matter (SPM) from the Black Sea western gyre | collected 2013-06-09/2013-06-10 | depth... | reverse complement strand
CTCCTTGCGGAGTATATTTGGGAAATGCGCAAGAAAGAGCGAAAACCGACAACACAACCACCGCAGACGATTCCCGATATTCCCGTTGAAAGAAAGCTCTCAAAGCTCCTTGATGTTATTTCTTTATATCCCAATCCCACCCTACACGCTCAGGCGGCTAATTTCTATCTTTCTTTAGGTAAGCCCGATGATGCGCTTTACCACATCAACGAGACGCTGAAAATTAGGACTGATTCACCGCCATTTATGATGATACAGGCGCGGTGCTACTTGATGAAGAAAGAGTTTTCAAAGGCTGTGCAGATCTTAGAGCAGTTGTATTTTTTAAGACCCTATGATTCCAACATCATTGCTCGGTTAGCACAGGCATATCATGGGGCAGGTGAAACGGCACAAGCGAAGGAACTATTGGTTTCAGCGATTAATAGAGATTTGGAGCGGGGATACAAGAATCGGTTTCTGGCGTCTCTTCTTTGTGATATGAACGAATAAATTTTTCCTTTTTGGCTTAAGAGCGTTGCGCCTCCCATTTTTTTAGCAATGCCTAACAAGTGCTGACTTTCTAGCCGAAAGGAGAAAAATTGTTGTTTGCGCTAATCTTACCGACACCACAGCGCCAATCTATCCGAGTTTTGATTTTGGCAATCGGGGGGCGATGAAATCCTGCCCAGCCCAAGCATGCATTAGCCGAAAAACAGTCACCATTAGTACGTTTAAGAAGCACAAAAAAACCCGCTTATCCTCGATATGCTAAATTACTGTTATTTACATAAGGATAGTCGTAATACAAACACCCGTATAGTTGGGGGTACACGGTACACCTGCTCAATCCTCAAAAGGATACTCTGGGGAACCCGCTGATTATACGTGAGAGGCAGTTTATCCCGCCCGACGCACCCGCTTCCACCCGCAAGACGTTGACGTAAGCGGAACGTTCAACCCCTAAAAAAACTACAACCGATCGGAGCAGAAGGAAATTAACTTCGGAGGAGAGAACTAACCGTCATCCCCTTCTGCGGAGATCGGAACCGCGAAACTAACCTCGGCTGCCGCAAATCTAAAGGCGCGCCCGCACACCTCGGCAGCCGCAAGAGGACAAAGGGAAACTGTGATAGGCCATGGAAAAACTGTGACTTGCCACTGGGTTGGATTTTTCGTGCAAAGCCTAAAATCCCAAGCCTTTCCCCCGTGCCCTTTCCGTTGTCCACACGTGTGCGCCCTTACAAATCTTTCCGTGATTAGCCTGCTGTTCGGCTGCCGTCGATTGGTTTCCCGCCTGCCCGTTTGCGCTCGCTCCAGAGGTGCGTGGTGTGCTGTGTTCATCTCTGCACACTCGCTGAACGGCAAGGCAAAACTTTCCACAACCCCTTCACCAAATTTTTATGTTCCGCGGCAGGGGGGCTTTCTGCTGCCAAGACCCCCAGCGTGGGGGTTTGGTTAGCTCTGCCCCCTTTCTCCAACGGACGGAATGATACGATGGGCGTGGAAATGGGTAGCGCAAGATGTCATCTGCCTTACCCCCCTTTCGGCTATTCCATCTAACGTTCAGATGCGCAGAGCGTTGGAATGGGTAGCGCAAGATGTGACCTGACTTTCCTCCCTAAAGAAATAGGCGAAAAGACTTTTCTCTTTGTCCGATTGAATTGTTCTGCTAAACTATCGCTGGATAAAAGGAGGCTAACCAATCAGCCGCGTGCTATCGCACGCGGCCAGAACCCTTACGGAAAGGTTGCCATGTCATACGCTATCGAAACCGTTAATTTAACCAAAAGATTCCCCAAACCAAAAAGATACCGTGACCTTCTTCTCCATCCCCTTCGAAGGGCAGAGATTACAGCCCTCCAGGATGTGAACATCCAAGTACACAAGGGTGAGATTTTTGGCTTGCTGGGGCCTAATGGGGCTGGCAAAACCACTCTCATAAAAGTGCTCTGTACGTTAGTGTTACCGACGTATGGGACTGCGCTCGTAAATGGATATAACATCCTCGAAGCTGAGGAACAAGTCAAGGCATCTATTGGTTTGGTCTCAAGTGAAGAACGAAGTTTTTACTGGCGGCTAACAGGCAGGCAAAATCTCGAATTTTTTGCCACTCTTCAGAATCTATCTTCTGGGCAAGCCCGAAAAAAAATTGCTGAGGTGTCGCATATTCTATCGTTAGAAAATGTGCTAGACCAGAGATTTGATAGTTATTCGGCTGGAATGAAACAACGACTGGCTCTGGCAAGGGGGTTGCTTAATGACCCTGAGATTTTATTTCTTGACGAGCCTACAAAGAGTTTGGATCCAACGGCTGCCCAAAGTTTTAGAGAATTCATTAAGGACAAGCTGATAAAGGAAAGCGGCAAAACAATCGTTTTAGCCACTCACCAATTAGCCGAGGCAGAGCAATTGTGTGATAAGATTGCGATACTAAATCAGGGACGTATTAAAGCTTGTGGGACATTGGAGGAATTGGGAGGGATAGTTCAGAAACAACATCAGTATATCCTGAGAGTTAGAACCCTTTCTCAGGAGGCAGTAGACAAGATAAGCGGATTGAAAGATGTGATTAGCGTTTCCAATGAGGCTGTTGCTCCCAATGTTGTATCCCTTGAAATTCTCTTTTCTAACGGCGATGTGGTACTACCTGAAGTATTTGAGACGATTGTAACCACTGGTGGGAGGATTGAGGCTTGTAGCGCCAGTGAAACTGCTCTTGAGGATTTATTTACCCGAATCTCTGAAAAAGATATAGAAGATGCTAAGGAGGAAACCAGTAAACCCACTCCTAAATTAAAAAGCAGAGAAGCTGAAAAAAACAGAAAGTCAGAATATCGCTCTTTAATTAGAAAAATGGCGGCATTGGTGAAAAAGGATTTTCTTACCGAGATAAGTTACAAGCTGTCTTTTGTACTCCAGCTTTTGGGAATATTTCTCTCAACTTCATTATTTTATTTTTTAGCTAAACTGGTTGGAATTGCAGCTCTGCCTTCTCTTAAAGCCTATGGTGGCGATTACTTTTCTTTTGTGTTAATTGGGGTAGCCTTCTACAGATACTTGAGAGTTGGATTAGGCAGTTTTTCCCAAAGTATTCGCGGGGAACAAGTCATAGGAACATTAGAGGCAATGCTTGCCACCCAAACGAAAGCCTCTGTTATTATTCTTGCATCTTCGCTTTGGGATTTTATTTTGACTTTTTTTCATGTTCTAATCTACTTATTGATAGGGACATTTCTCTTTGGGGTAGACTTAGGTAAGGCGAATATATTCTCTGCACTTATTATCCTTGTTCTGACGATTCTTTCTTTCAGTAGTTTTGGAGTAATATCCGCTAGCTTTATTATGGTTGTCAAACGTGGTGATCCTATCAATTGGATGATAAGTAATGCATCTGCACTTTTGGGAGGGGTTTATTATCCAATTAAAATTTTACCAAGCTGGCTTCAAGTGCTTTCTCGTCTATTGCCCGTGACTTATTCCCTCAGGGCGATGAGACATGCATTATTGCAAGGTTATTCACTAAAAGCACTCGCATTTGATATAGTCGGACTCATGCTCTTTTCGGCGGTTATGCTGCCCGTAAGCCTTTTGATATTTGGATATGCGGTAAAGCGAGCAAAAGTAAATGGCAGTCTGGCGCAATATTAAACGCCTGGTGGCGATTTCAAGTCTTTCCCGATCGAGACACTGTTAATCCCGATAGCCTTATGTTGTATTCCCTGCGTTTTGGAAGGGAGTCGAAAGGAAACCGCAGGCGAGCGCCTTTGCGCTCACAAGGAGAAACGGACAACGGGTCTTTTCCTGGTAGGGTTATCCGCCTTCATTCGTATCCTTTTTCCTTATCAAACCGGAAGGGTCTGCCCGATTGATAGACGCTGATGTTGACTCTGGGAACTGCCAGTAAGTAAGACGCCAGTCGTGTCCTTCCACGGCCAGTGCAGCCACATAGCCGGGGGCAGGTGTCAACGCTTTCAAGGACCAGCGGGAGGCTTCCTCAGGAGCTCCCTCAACGCTCAGCAAACGGGCTGGCTCTCCCGGAGCCAGCGAAACGTCAAACTTATCCAAGGGCTGGGCTAGTCCATTTCCAATCGCCTTGATATAGGCTTCCTTGAGCGTCCAACAGTTAAAAAACGCTTCTTGTTTTTGGCTTGTTGGGAGCGCATGTAACACAGCGTTCTCGCGTGTCGAAAAAAATCTGGCAGCTATCTGCTCAACACCCGGCATATAGCGGATGTATTCTAGGTCAACGCCAATTTCACGGCCTCGCGTGAATGCATAAAGGGCAAGTTCGTGTGAATGAGCCAGGTTAAACCGAAGCGTGGCATCACCAAGTCTGTCTGCCAGATATGGCTTCCCATGGGGACCATAACAAAACTGCAATCGGCTCGGCTCAGTGCCTAAATATAGGGCGAGAATTGTTCTGAGTACACCCCGACCGACAATGAAGCGCTTCCTATCCTGCTCAAAGTGAAAGAGCTCGGCTCTCATGCCCTCATCCTCGGAGAGCGTTTGTGCCATTTGCCGCACACGCAGGGCGGGTTGGTCAAGCGTGGCGCGCCAGAGATGGACATCATTGCTTGACAACGTCAGGTGGGCCGGTGGAGGAAGCCAGGAATGCTCAAGAACTGTCATAATGTTTATATTCAAAAATTAATTTGATGGGCTGATTGGTTCTGTTGGCCAATGTGTCTCAGGAGATGCGTAGGAGGGCGCAGATGCAATTCATGGATGATTAACGTCTGAATTATTCGCCAGCGCTTCATTTAAGCAAGCCCTTAACTGTTCGGCCAAGACCCGGACGTTGGGTTCTCTTAACATGTCAATGTGAGGACCTGGGACTACATGGCAATCTACCCCCCCAGCAGTCAGCTCAGACCACTTCAATTGGCAGTCTGGGTAACGAGTCGTATTATCCTCGTGAGTCTGAAAGAGGGTAATCAGGCCCGGGTAGGCTTGCGGTACGTAGTTTCTTAGAGCCCTGCTGTGGGCAACCTCGACGCGTTGGAGGTGGCGCTCCCGTGGAATAAACATGTAGGCAGCAATCCTCTTCACCCGCCTCGCCAAAACGGAGGTAAATTGTCGGCGTTGCAAATGGTAAACCAAGCGACGTACGTAATAAATTAGAGATTTTCGAGATGGATTCAACTCTGGGAGACGCTCGGGATACAGCGCCGGGAGGTACCCGGGATCCAGCATAGCCATCAAGGCCACTTTCTCACCTTGCGCCCCAAGCTGCTTGCCCATCTCGAAGGCCACAATGCACCCAAAGCACCTGCCTACCAGAAAATAAGGGCCCTCAGGCTGGAGAGTTCGTATTTCTTTGATGTAGTGAGCCGCCATGTCCTCAACCCGGGTGTGTGGTGTCTGTTCTCCATCCATGCCCAGTGGCTGTAGCCCATAAAATGGTTGCTCTGGACTCAGATGACGCGCCAAGTCGGCAAAGCCTAGGACAGTACTGGCTGATGGGGGCACACAGAATAAAGGTGGCTTGGAGCCTCCAGGTTGAATCGGCACTAACGAGGACCAAGGCGCTGACCATCCTTTCTGACAGAGCCTGCTGGCCAATTGTTCTACAGTCGGTGCCTGGAAGTTAACGTCTGAATCATCCACCTGTGCCTCATCTAAGCAAGCCCTTAACTTTTCAGCCAATACCTGAACGTAGGGTTCGCGAAATATGGTATAGTGACCACCTGGAATTACGTGGTAATCAAACCCTCCAGCAGCAAGTTCGGAAAAAACCCTCCAGAACAGATCTTTGTATGCTTCAGAAGCGTTCTGCTCGCTGTTCATTAAAAGGGTAATCCGTCCCGAGTAGGGACGCACTACGTAGCTCCGAGCAGCCATTCCGGCAGCATCAAAAACGCGTTGGATGCGGCGATCTTGGAGACTACCAAACAGGTAGACGATTATACTCTTGAACTTAGAGTACTTGAACTTAGATTTGACCATCCCCAGTAGAACACGGGTCAGTTGTTTGTGTTGCAAATGGTAAACTAAACGATGGACATAATGAGTTGGAGATTTTCGAGATTTTGCTGATGTTACTGATTTTGCTATCCAGCCTAGCCCGTCGAAAAGGGCTAGCAGGCTCACTTGCTGGTCTTGTGCCCTAAGCTGCTGGGCCATCTCGAAGGCCACAAGGTTCCCAAAACACATACCTCCCAAAAAATAAGGGCCTTCTGGCTGAAGCGTTCGTATTTCTTTGATGTAGTGAGCTGCCATGTCCTCGACCCGAGTGTAGGGCACCTGTTCTCCATCCATGCCCAGTGGCTGTAGCCCGTAGACTGGTTGATCTCGATCCAAATGACGCGCCAAATAAGCAAAGCTTAGGGCAGTACTAGCGGCTGCGGGGACACAGAATAAAGGTGGCTTGGAGCCTCCAGGCTGAAGCGGCACTAACGAGGACAAAAGGGGTGACCATACTTCCACTTTAGGATAACCTGCTTGGGTGTCATCTTGCTCGACAAGCAACGGATGATTAACGTCTGAATCATCCGCCCGTGCCTCATCCAAGCAAGCCCTTAACTGTTCAGCTAGAACCCGGACGTGGGGCTCCTTTAACATGCCAAGGTGATCTCCAGGAACCACGCGGACATCCAGTCCACCAGCAGCCAATTCGTACCAGGCGCCAATTCGAGTTTGGGGGCTGCCAGAAAAGCCTTGACGCTTCTCTGCCAAAAAATAGGTAATCCGACCCGGGTAGACCTGTGGTACGTAACTCCCTGAAGCCCTATTGAGGGCATCCATGACGTGTTGGATGTAGCGGATGTGGCGGGGCATAAACACGTAGCCAATCCTCCGATGATATTTCTTTAGAACACTCTTGAGAGTATTCTTGAGAACGTGGGTTAGTTGTCTGCGTTGCAAATGGTAAATCGAGCGACGGACGTAATAACTCAGAGATTTTCGGGAACCGGGAGGATTTGAACCCGATGAATTCAGTCGGGGAGACCCAGAATCCATTAGAACCAGCAAGGCCACTTTCTCACCTTGCGCCCTAAGCTGCTGGGCCATCTCGAAGGCTATCTTACCTCCAACACCACCCCCACCTATAAAATAAGGACCCTCAGGTTGGATGGCTCGTATTTCTTTGATGTAGTGAGCCGCCGTGTCTTCAATCCGGGTATAGGGAGCTTGTTCTCCATCCAAGCCTTGTGCTCTCAAGGCGTAAAATGGTTGCTCCTTCCCCAGATGACGCGCCAAATCGGCGTAAATTAGGATTTCACCGGTACACGCGTGTACACAGAAGAAAGGCCGTTTTGAACCACCGGATTGAATCGCCACTAGCGATGACAACAAAGGCGGTGACCATCCTTCCTGACGGAGAATGCTGGCCAGTTGCTCAACAGTTGGTGCCTGGAAGAGGGTAGCTAGGGGAAGATTCTTGCCGAATATCTTCTCGATTTGAGCGAACAGGCGCACGGCTAGCAGCGAGTGCCCCCCCAGCTCAAAGAAGTTGTCCCTCACGCCGATGGGCTTGTTGCCTAAAACTTTTTCCCAAATTTTTGTTAGCTGGAGTTCCAATTCATCTCGGGGGGGCACAAAGGTTCCTTCCAATTCGGCCCTGGCGGTGTCGGGCGCGGGAAGCGCGCGGCGGTCCACCTTGCCGTTAGGGGTCAGAGGCAGAGAGTCTAGCTGGACGAAGGCAGAAGGCACCATATAGTCGGGCAGCTTCTGCTTCAGAAAACGGCGCAGTTCGCTGGTCGCGGGTGTCTGCTTCTGGTTCGGTACAACATAGGCAACCAAGCGCTTGTCGCCGGGTACGTCCTCCCGCGCCAACACCACAGTTTCCAGCACCGCTGGGTGCTGGCCCAGCGCCGCCTCGATCTCCCCTGGCTCAATGCGGAAACCACGGATCTTTATCTGGTGGTCCATACGACCGAGGAACTCGATATTGCCGTCCGGTAGGTAGCGGGCCAAGTCTCCCGTCTTGTAGAGGCGCTCCTCTGGTTCATCGCTAAAGGGGTTTGGAATGAACTTTTCCGTCGTTAACTCGGGGCGGTTGATATAGCCCTGCGCCAGGCCCACCCCGCCTACATGCAGTTCCCCGGGCACGCCAATCGGAACAGGCTGTAGATGTGCGTCCAGAATATAAGTCTGCATGTTGGCAATCGGACGTCCAATAGGAACCCGGGGAAGTTCCTTGTGCTGCGGGTCCGGTTCATACAAGGTGACATCCCACACTTCAGATGTGCCATAGATGTTATACAACACGCTTTGCGGCATACTTTCCTGAAAACGTTGAAATAGTTCCAGAGAGATAGCTTCGCCGCCAGTAAACCAGAACCTTAGTTTGGGTAACCGACTCTGAAGATTTGGGACAGTGTCCAGCATAACCCGCAGCAGAGAGGGCACAACCCACAGGCGTGTGACATCATGTTCGGCCAGGACTCGGACGAACTCGGAGGTTTTTTTTAGAATTTTATCTGGAATGATAACCGTCGGCACCCCTTGAAGGAGTGGCCCGAGCAACTCCCAAATGGAATCGACAAAGTTCAGGGCAGTCTTCTGGCAAGCAACTTCTCCGGCTTTAAAAGGATAAGAGGCCCACATCCAGGACAGGCGATTGAGTATTTGTTTGTGCGGCGCAGCTACACCCTTGGGGTGCCCGGTAGAGCCTGAGGTGTAGATCGCGTAGGCCATACTCTCGGTTGTCACATCGCTGACTGGATTCTCCTCGCTCTGCCGAGCAATGACCTTATCATCTAAATCCAGACAAACCACCTGCGCCCCATCTTTGGGTAGAATCTCCACAAATTGTTTCTTAGTCAACAAGACCGGCACTTGGGTATCCTCAAACATAAAGGCTAGACGCTCCTTCGGATACGCCGGGTCTAACGGCAGATAAGCCCCGCCTGCTTTGAGAATACCCAGTAGTCCTACCACCATCTCAAGGGAGCGCTCCATACAGAGTCCCACAACCACTTCAGGCCCCACCCCTAGCGTTTGCAGATAATGTGCTATCTGGTTGGCGCGCCGATTCAGCTCCTTATAACTCAGTTTTTGGTCTTCAAAGATGAAAGCAGTTGCTTCTGGACTGCGCTCAACCTGGGCCTCAAAAAGTTGGGTAATACTTTCATCCTGAGGATAATCGGTTTGGGTATCGTTCCAGGCTACCAGCATTTGCTGGCGTTCTGCTTCTGTCAGCAACGGCAAGTATGAGATGTGCTGATATGGATTTGCAACGATACCTTCCAACAAGGTCTGAAAATGACCTAGCATCCGGGTAATCGTAGTGGCATCGAATAGATCAATATTATACTCCAGGGAACACCTTAGTTCTTCTGCCCTCTCTTTCATATATAGGGTCAAATCATATTTAGCTGTCTTGCTGTTTACCTTCGGAGGGCTGAGAGTTAGACCGGGAAGAATCTCCAGTGGGGGCGTTGGAGTATTCTCGAAGACGAACATCACCTGGAATAGCGGTGTGTGGCTCAAGGTCCGTTCTGGTTGTAGTTCCTCCACCAGTCTTTCGAAAGGCAGGTCCTGGTGGGCATAAGCTCCCAAGGATACTTCACGGACCCGACTCAGTAGCTGCCGAAAAGTGGGATTGCCGTACAAGTCAGTGCGCATCGCCAAGGCGTTGAGGAACAACCCAATTAGCCCCTCAATTTCCACCCAGTTGCGACCTGCGATGGGAGTGCCTACTATGATGTCTTCCTGTCCAGTATAGCGGTAAAGCAACGTTTTGAACGCTGCTAGCAGTGTCATGAACAAAGTAACCCCTTCCTGACGACTCAACGCCTTGAGCGCCTCAAGCAGACTCTTGGGCAGCGGCAGTGATTGCGTCTCACCTCGGTCGGTCCGAACCGCTGGTCGCGGACGGTCAGTATATAGTTCCAGCACAGGGGGACAGTCACCTAACTGCTGTTTCCAGTAGGAAAGCTGAGACTCCAGCACCTCACTTTGTAGCCATTGCTGTTGCCAAACAGCAAAGTCAACATACTGAATGGGCAATTCAGGGAGCAACGAGGGCCTGCCGGTAGAGAAGGCTTTGTAGAGAGCTGCCAGTTCCCGAAAGAATACATTGGAGGACCAGCCGTCGAAGATAATGTGGTGCATTGTCAAGAGGAGTATATGCTCCTCTTTGGCCAGGCGCAAAAGTTTAACGCGCAACAAAGGCCCTTTTGCAAGGTCGAAGACTTGTTGGGTGGCCTCAGTGGCCAACTGCTGTGCCTTAACCTCCCACTCGGTTTCAGGAAGTTCCCGGAGGTCCACCACGGGCAATGTTAAATTCAGATCCGGAGCAATAGCCTGAACTGGTTGTTCATCTACAGTCGGAAAGGTGGTTCGCAGGACTTCGTGGCGTCGCACGATCTCGTTGAGGCTCTGCTCCAGTGCTGCCACGTTGAGTGAACCTGTTAGGCGAAAGGCCGCAGGCTCATTATAAGCAAAACTGCCGGGCTCAAATTGATTAAGGAACCACAGTTGTTGCTGGGCAGAGGACAGAGGAAAAGAATTAGCGTCTCTCTTTTTGGGCCTTATTTGTGTTCGTAAGACACTCCCTACTTCCTTATCAAGTCGTCGCAGAAGAAGCTCACGTTTCTCTGGCGAAAGGTCCGCAATACGTTTGGAAATGTCAATCATTTCTGTTTTCTCCCTCTGAATGTTCGGCAGCGAGTATTGCCTGTACTTCATCCGCCGATATTTGTTCTAACTCCGCTAACGTCTGAGCAAGCGTTTCACTGTCTACCTGTTCTGCTTTTCTTTGTGCGATTGCCACAGCCAAGTCAGCCACCGTAGGTGCTTCAAAAAGTTTGCGCAAGGGGATTTCCACCTGGAAATCGTCGCGCACCCGCGAAATGACTTGGGTGGCTAACAAAGAATGCCCCCCCAGCTCAAAGAAGTTGTCGTAGATACTGACCCGTTCCAGACCCAGTACCTCAGCCCAGATAGTGGCCAGAAGTTCCTCAGTGGGGGTGCGGGGTGCGATGATATAGCCTTCTTCTCCACTGCGGGAGGTATCCGGCGCGGGTAAGGCACTGCGGTCTACTTTGCCGTTGGGCATCAGTGGCATTTTTTCTAGCATCACGAAGGTCGATGGCACCATGTAGCCGGGCAGGTTCTGTTTGAGAAAATTGCGTAGCTGTGAGGTCAGCTTCTGGGTAAACTTTCCCTGCAATGGATTATTGGAATAGCACATCCAGGGCTTGATGCGAACTGTTTCTTCAAAGGAAGTTACCGCCCTCTTGAATACTTCCGTTCCGGCAGTCGAGCGACGTCTGAACACCACGTCATAGCAGCCAGGCGTACTGGAATCCGACCAGCTGATGTCGATGGAATAAGGTAACTCATGGCTTAGGTCCCACAGGTCCTCAGGATCTACCCCGTCCTTCTGAAGTTTCGACAAGGCATCCCGTAGCTGGCCCGCAGTCTCAGCCTCAGTGGGGTTGGCGAGCCATTCCAGAGCCTCGATTTCTGCCTGGACACGTGCATTAGGCACGCGTCGTAGCCCGAGAATCTCTGGTTTGGTTTCTACCAGTAGCTCGCGGACACCCGTCAACGTTAGCTTCTGCATCTGCCAGTCTATCCACTGAATCTCCGCCGCAGGAGGAACCTCGGCTCCCACGTGGAGAATCATATCGTAGCGAAATCGTGTTAGCTCATTGTGATGGCGACCCCGTTTGAGCAGAATCCGGACGTGGTTAATCTTCGGAAAGCGCTGCTTTAGAGCGATAAAGAAGGCTGGGTCAATGACTAGTTCTTCCTCTTGAGCCACGCGCTGTCGCAAGCGCTGCTGCAATTGCACCAAGGAGAGTGAGGAAGGGGCTTGATATAGCTGAACGGAGGCGTGGTAGGCCTTCAGTAATGGCAAGCTGCGCACATCTCCCACGAAGACGAAGCCTCCAGGTTTCACCGACTTTACGGCACCTTCTAGGACGCGTAAGAGATAGTCGATGCTGGGAAAATACTGAATCACTGAGTTGAGAATTACCGTGTCGAACGCTTCCTCCCTAATTCCTTCAAACTCATCCGCCATCCTGTGGAAAAGGGTTACATGTTCCACCCCCTTTGCAGACCTCTTCAACTGCTGGAGATGTCGCAGTGCCTCTTGTGAGAAATCTGTGCCCCAATACTGAGTGCAGTGGGGAGCAATCCGGGATAGCAACAGACCGGTTCCACAACCGATCTCTAGCACGCGGTTCGGTTGCAGGGACAGAATTCGCTCGACGGTGTAATCCGCCCACTCTCGCATCTCCTCTTCTGGGATTGGCAATCCTGTGTAGCTACTGTTCCAACCGATAATATTGAATGTTAGATCCTGATGGGCAGGGGGATGACTATAGGTTTCTTCGTAGAGTGTTTGCCAATAGGAGATGTGCTCGGATTCGTCCGCCTGAGCTTGCAACCCCTCACCTTTTGGATTCGGAACCACATAGGCCACCAGGCGCTTACCACCAGACACATCTTCCCTCGCTATGACCACAACCTCCCGTACGGCTGGATGTTGACCAAGTACTGCCTCAATTTCTCCGAGTTCTACTCGGAAACCGCGAATCTTCACCTGATTATCGAGGCGACCAAGGAACTTAATGTTGCCATCTGGTAGGTAGCGGGCTAAGTCCCCAGTTTTGTAGAGGCGTGCCCCTGGTTCATCGCTGAAGGGGTTGGGAATAAACTTCTCGGCAGTCAACTCTGGGCGGTTGGGGTAACCTCGGGCAAGGCCAGCACCGCCGATGTACAGTTCGCCGGGAACGCCGATGGGAACTGGTTGGAGATGGCGGTCTAGAATGTAGATTTGTGTGTTGGCAATGGGGCGACCAATGGGAGGGGACTTGCTTGCCCCTTTTTTGGCCAAGGCAAATGTGGAGTAGGTGGTGGCTTCTGATGGGCCGTAGAGGTTGAAAACCTGCTGAATTGTGTCCTGCTGATAGAGTTGCTGCACGAGTTGATTTTGGAGAGATTCACCAGCCAGGTTGACTGTGCGCACCCCGTCAGGTATGCCGTTAACTCGCAATAACTCAGCAATTACGGAAGGAACTGTATTGAGCAGGGTAACGTCCTTGGCGGCAGGCAAGGTAGGTAAGGACAATGCATTCTCTGCCAGAATGACTTTGCCACCCGAGCTGAGGGTAACAAACAACTCGAAGACCGAGAGGTCAAAGCAGATAGAGGTTGAGGCAAAAACGCCAGCGAGTTGCTCTGGGGTAAAAAGCTCTCGCGCCCAATCCAATAGGGCGACCGAGCTATGATGTTCGATGGCCACTCCCTTCGGTCTGCCTGTAGAGCCGGACGTGTAGAGCACATAGGCCAGGTTCGTGGGCGAAGAGATACTGGTAGGATTCTCTTCACTCTCCTGAGAGATTACCCTCCAGTCTGTATCTAAGCAGACTACGCGCGTCCGATGCCCAGGGAGCTTTGCCACCAACTTCTTCTGAGTCAACACCACCGGCGCCTGTGAATCTGACAACATGAAGGTCAGGCGATTCCTGGGGTAAGCTAGGTCTAGGGGCACATAAGCCCCACCGGACTTGAGAATGCCCAACAGCCCCACCACCATTTCCAGGGAGCGCTCTACATAGATGTTCACCGGTACCTCTGGTCCTACCCCCAGTGCTTGTAAATGATGCGCCAGTTGATTGGCACGGCGATTCAATTCTCGGTAGGTCAGTTGCTGGGCTTCAAACACGACGGCTACCGCATCCGGGGTCAGTTCCGCCTGGGCTTCAAATAACTGATGGATACACTGGTCCTGGGGATACTTTGCCTGGGTGTGGTTCCACTCCATTAGCAACTGGTGTCGCTCGGCTTTGGTAAGCAGTGGCAATTCTGAAACTTGCTGCTGTGGATTAGCTACAATCCCTTCCAGCAAGGTCTGAAAATGCCCCGCCATCCCGGTGATGGTAGCGGCATCAAACAAGTCTGTGTTATACCCCCAGTAGCCACTGAGACCCTCTGGTACCTCCCATAGATGAACCTCCAGATCAAACCTCACCGCCCCGCCCTCGAGTGCCAACTGGTTCAAGCTCAGACCCCGTAGCTCCAGGGATGGCATCGGCGCATTCTGGAGGACGAATAGCACCTGAACCAGCGGGTTGTGACTCAATTCCCGCTCCGGCTGCAGCTCTTCCACCAGCTTCTCAAAGGGCAAATCCTGGTGGGCATAAGCCCCCATCGTCACCTCTCGCACCCGGGCTAACAACTCCCGAAAGGTAGGCTTACCCGAAAGGTCGATGCGTAGTGCCAGGGTATTGACAAAGAACCCAATCAAGGATTCAATTTCACTGCGGTTACGGTTGGCAATAGGAGAGCCGACTACAATGTCCTCCTGGCCACGGTAGCGTGAAAGTAAAGTCGCGAAGGCCGCAAGTAAAGTCATAAACAGGGTACACCCTGACTGTTGGTTCAGGGCCTTCAGATTCCTTGTCAGGTCGTAATTGATTTCAAAGTACTCGATGCCGCCTCGGGAGCTTTGAATCGGAGGACGCGGTCGGTCGGTGGGGAGTTCCAGCAAGGCAGGAGCCCCTGCCAACTGTTGCTTCCAGTAGTTAAGCTGATTTTCCAGCACCTCTCCACTCAGCCACTGACGCTGCCAGTGGGCGAAGTCGACATACTGGATGGGTAGTTCCGACAAGGAGGAAGGCGTTCCTTTTGAAAAAGCTTCATAGTGGTTGGTCAATTCGCGAATGAATCTCCCCATTGACCAACCATCGGAGGCAATGTGATGCATTGTGAAGAGCAGCACGTGCTCCTCTTCACTCAACAGCAACGGGGTGACTCGCAGTAAAGGACCCTTGGCCAAGTCAAAGGGGCGTTGTGCCTCTTCAGCAGCCAACCGACGTACTTCAGCGGACTGCTCCGCTTCCGGTAACTGCTGTAAGTCCACCACCGGCAGCGGTATATTCAAGGTCGGGGCGATAATCTGCACTGGTTGTCCATTCATTGTAACAAAGGTGGTCCGTAAGGCTTCGTGGCGTCGGAGGATCTCATTGAGGGCCTGCTTCAGTGCCACCACATGGAACGAACCAGTGAGATGCATGGCTCCTGATATGTTGTAGAAGGGATTCTGGGGCATTAACTGGTCCAAAAACCATAGCCGCTTCTGGGCAAAGGAGAGTTGTAAATCCTTGTCCCGTGGGACGGGCCGAATGGGCTCAAGAGCAAATGAATTAAGATTTGCCTTGTGCAGAAACATGAGGATTTCTGCTTTACGTTCAGCTAGTTTAGCACGCAGGGTTGATGTCAACGTTCCTTTGGGGGCCCTACAGCGTAGGCGGTCACCATCGGCCCAGAGCTTTACGTCCATACTGTGAAGGTAAAACAAAAACTCCTCAATCGTCTCGACCTCGGAATGCATGCTAGGTTGAACTTGAGTTTCGAACTGACAACTCTGTTTCAGTCTTTCAAGTAACTCAGGATCAATATCTTTCTTATTGGGATAGAGTAATTTCTCCTTTACCACTGCATTGAAACATTTTACAAATGTCTTTACTTGTTCTATTGTCATTCCTTTTCGCTGCAGATAAAAAATGCTCCAAAACTCAAAACCCTTTTGAGGAAGCCAAATGGAATTCTCAATAGACAAAAACATTTTGTCTACCAGATCGGCAGTGGTTTGATAGGCCATTGTGTTATGCGACCAATTAAAGGCAGAACCCCTAATTCCTAATTCCTCTCTTTTTTTCCATATTGGCGTTACTGGATCACAATACCACAACTGCGCCCTGAAGAAGTCCGGTTTTGTCTCTTCAATAAGATCAATTGTTTCTTGAACTGACTCGTAAGTTTCCCCCGGAAACCCTATAAACACGTTGGCATGCACTATGATCCCGGCTTCCTTTAATAATGGAATGGCTTTCAGGTAATGCTTTCGCCTGGTTGTTTTGTTCATTCTTTTGAGCATAGCATCGCTGCCTGACTCAACGCCCAGGAAAACACCTTCGCATCCAGCTTTTTTCATCAACTCAATCGTTTCTTCATCTCCATAGTCACACCGATGATCACAACGCCATTTAAAACCGTATTTATTCTTAATCATCATCCGAAGGATTTCTTTGAATCTTTTTTTGGGAACATTAAAAGTGTCATCAATAAAAGTTAGCGTAGTAACCGTACCCACGTCCCTTAAGGCATTCAATTCTTTTTCGACAAAATCAACGCTCAGATACGTGTGTTTCCCTGCTCTTTGGTGAAATCCACAAAAAGCACAAGAAAAAGGACAAGATTTTGCAGTTCTGAGCAGGACGAATTCACCAATATCATCTTTTGGGAACAAACTGTAGTCAACCATATTATCCTCTAGCGGATTTGCCTCGATTGAGGTTGGTGTCACTACATATTCTTTACCCTTTCTGTATGCAATGTTATCGATATCATCCAGACTTGAACCATTTTTCAGCGCTTTTAAGATATTAACGAGCGCAAATTCTCCCTCATGACTAATAACATAAAAGTCCGCACCCATATATTTGAACAATCGCTTCATAGTCGCCAGATTCGTAGCTTTTTGATTTAAAATAAAAGGGCCCCCGACAATTATCTTTGCTGTATCATTGTATTTTCTGACAAATGATATTATTTCCAGTATAGGTTGCACATGGACATACAGTGTGGTGGTAATTGCAACAGTTAAAATATCGTTCCTGGTTAGCATTTCTCTCAATTTATCTTTTTCCAAATGAAAGAAATTGACGTAGTCAAAACTGAAACCTCTTCTTGAAAGATATGTTCCAAGATACATAATAGAGGGCCATAGAAAATCTGCATTATGGAATGGCTTATAAACTCCATTTTTATTTTGAAAATAAAAATGAGTTAAGATATCTAGAGCTCCATATGGTTTATTGTTATATTCAATGAAAGCTAAATCTAAGTCTCTGTAAGCCCCGGAATCTGTACCCATCGACCTGACCATCTTTACGTAATCCTCAAGATTTGAGTCGTTAAATCCGATAATTAAACAATCAATCATTGAACTTCTCCTTTTATGATGTAGGTAGCTGGAGGTCACTATGCAGATTTATGAAAAACTGCTTCGCTCATAGCAAAGCTCCGAGCAGAAGATCTTTTCTAACACTTATTTGAAAGTATTGTCGAAGTGACCAGAACGATAATCATAGCTAAAAACATCTAAAATTGACAAAAACTCCTCGACGATTTTATAATTCTATCTCCTCTTGGTCGTCTCCCATGTCACTGGGAGGGGCCTGTAGCTCTTGTATTGCCCAACGAACCGTCTCGATGCTCTCGGCCAGGTTGCCCACAGTAGGTTTTTCAAACAGGCTTGTCAGGGGCAGTTTCATTTGGAATGTTTCATACACCCGCGAAATGACTTGGGTGGCCAGAAGGGAATTCCCGCCCAACTCAAAAAAGTTGTCGCGGATACCAACTTGTTCCAGACCCAGTACCTCAGCCCAGATAGCGGCCAGGAGCTCCTCAGTGGGGGTGCGGGGTGCGATATAGTCTTCTTCTACACTGCGTGAGGTATCCGGCGCGGGTAAAGCACTGCGGTCTACCTTGCCGTTGGGGGTCAGCGGCATTTTTTCTAGCATAACAAAGGCCGACGGTAGCATGTAGTCAGGTAGATTTTCCTTGAGAAAGCGGCGCAGTTCTCTAGTGATGGGAACTTGCTTCTGGTTCGGTACAACATAGGCCACCAGGCGCTTGTCGCCTGGCCCATGCTCCCTGGCCAGGACGACGGCTTCCTGCACAGCCGGGTGCCGACTCAGCACAACCTCGATTTCCCCTAGCTCGACGCGAAAGCCTCGGATTTTAACCTGATGGTCCATACGACCGAGGAACTCGATATTGCCATCCGGCAGGTAGCGAACAAGATCTCCGGTTTTGTAGAGACATGTACCCGGCTCGTTGCTGAAGGGATTCGGAATGAATTTCTCTGCGGTCAGTTCGGGCCGGTTGAGGTAGCCCCGTGCCAGGCCGACACCACCGATGTGAAGCTCACCGGGAACGCCGATGGGAACCGGCTGTAGATACCGATTCAGCACGTACAGTTGAACATTACGGATGGCGCGTCCAATCGGTACCTCCTGCAGCGCAGTATTTGCTTCCGCTTCCTCCGATAATTCGCACATTGTTGCCACCACAGTCGCTTCTGTCGGGCCGTACGTATTCACCAGCCGCACACGTTGGCCCACATGCTTCTGCCACACTACCAGCGGCTCCGGAAGTGCCTTTTCTCCTCCAATAATCACTAAACGTAATGACGGGGGGGAAGTCAAGGACTCTGTGTCGAATCCTGCTGTAAGTTCATGCCAGTAGGCCGTCGGAAGATCGAGTACTGTCAGTGCCCAATCACGACATTTTTGCAGAAAAGTAGGTATGGAATCCAACATCGAATCGGTACGCAATATGAGCGTCGCACCTCGCGCCAGACACGGGAATATCTCTTCCGCGGCCGCATCGAAACTGATCGATGCAAACTGCAGAACGTAATCACTAGGCGCCAATGCAAATTCTACACTCGCGGTCTCTGTGTAGTTCACCAAAGACTTGTGTTGAACCATCGCGCCCTTCGGCTTTCCTGTAGATCCTGACGTATAGATTACATAGGCAAGGTTGTCGGCCGTCACCTTACTAACCGGATTCTCTTTGCTCTCTCGCGCAATCGCTTCCCAGTCAGTATCCAAACAGACCGTATGCGCCTTATGTTCGGGAAGACTCTCGAACAATCGCTGTTGGGTCAATAACACCGGCGCAAGGGTATCCTCCAGCATGAAGGCCAACCGTTCCTGCGGATATGCAGGGTCCAAGGGTACATAAGCCCCGCCGGCCTTGAGAATACCCAATATCCCGATCACTATCTCCAAAGAGCGATCCATATATATGGCCACCAAGGTATCAGGACCTACGCCAAACTGCTGTAGATGACGGGCCAGTTGATTGGCTTTGGCGTTTAAGTGGGCATATGTGAGTGCTTGCCCATTGGAGGTCACGGCTACCCGGTCAGGGATTCGCTGAGCCTGCGTCTCAAAGAGCCGCACAATGGTTTGATTGGCCGGATATGCGGCCGCGGTCTGGTTAAATCTCACTAAGATGCGTTGTTTCTCTTCTTCCGAGAGCAAGCTTACGTGGCTGATAGGTTGCGTCCTATTTTCTATGAAACCATCCAGGATGTGGAGGAAGTGCTGAATGGCCTGACTACGCTGCTCTTCGTCAAACACGTCGCAGTTAAAATCAAAGTAGAGGCGGAAGCTTCCCGACTCATCAAAATCGTGTACTGAGAGAGCCAGGCTATCGCTGCCGTCCCAATGTCCAGAAACGACCCATTCAGGCTGCGTCGAAAATCCATGGAAGTCAGGAAATGACATATTGAGATAGTTCAGCATAACGTCGTAGGCTATATTATGAACGGGATTGCCGGTACCATGTTGAGCATAGCGCAGGACTTCATGCGTTTCATTCATTACCTTCTTGAGCAGGGACAGGAAAGTATCGTCCTCGGCAATCTCAATTTGAAGTGGGCATACCTCTATAAATAAGCCTATCGTCTCTTTAAAAAACTGTGAGGGACGATTGTGAAATGGAACACCAATTGCCAGACGTCGATTGCCACTGACCCGATAGACATACGAGAACAGAAGTGTGGCAAAAATGTTAAACAGCGACAGGTTCAACGTTATGGATTGAACTTCTTGCATCGCTATTATTTTTAGTTTTTGAGATCGTTCACGCCCTAAATCATAAACCACCCTTTGTATGTGCGTTGTCTTTTTAAGAGGTGCCTTACCATAGAACCTGGCTGGCTCAAGATGCTCTGCCAACTTCTGTTGCCAATAAGCTTCAGCCTTTTTGTATTGGGGCGAGCGTCGATAAGCTCGTTCATAAACGATATAATCTTGAAAGGAAGGCAGTGCAGGTATTTCTGTCAATTGATCCTGAAGGGAACGCTCATAGAATTCCGCCATGCGTCGATAAACCAACCTAGTCGACCAGCCATCAGTAATGATGTGGTGTATATTCAGATACCAGATGAACTGATCTGCGGCGGTTTTTATCAACGCCGAGTCAAATAGGCGTTTTTCAAGATTAAACACGATTACACAGCGTTGGTCTCGCCGGGTTTGGAACGCTGCTTGAGAATCGGGCATCTCTGAGAAATCTAGATAGTCCATCTTGTAGGGAAAGGGCGGAATCACGCGTTGCTGGGGGATGCCGTTTACTTCTTCGATAACGGTGCGTAGAGTATCGCTGCTATCAATAAGTGCCTGAAATGCCTTTTGGAAATGCGCAACCTTGATTTCGTCTGCGATGGTAAAGGCAAAAATCATGTTATAGAAAGGTACTTCCGGGTTTAATTTCTGTCCTACCCATATCAGAAGTTGCCTTTTTGTCAGATTTGAGCTTTCGAGAACGTCACGAGTTCGATCCGAGAAATGTCCTACGGAAAGATAATCTTGTTTAGACATGTTTCCTCCTTGTCTGTTCTATCCGCTATCCCTAATCGATTGGATTAGAGGCTATTTTGGAATATCAAGGATTCTACGTTCGGAAAAGTGATCACGTCATACTAAAAAGTAGCCTTTGCTGTACCTCAACCTCCCAGCACTGCATCAAGCACCTGAGACTCCCAGCCCAGTTCATCGAACCACCGACCACCTATCTGACGGTTTATCGGGAAGACTTGGTTCATTACGCCTGAGAAGAAGATCCTATCGTTACGACGCGCAATATCGTCTCCCAGTTTTTCCAGCTCTTGCGCCCGCTCCTTCTCATCCACGATACAATCGGCCTCATGTACCACACCTATAAAATCTAGAGCATCATCAATCTTCGCATTATAATCTTTCGCCCAGGACAATGGCAAAAGGCCGGCTTCAGCTTTCGCTTCCATCAAGCGCCGCACAGCCTTGAGTCCTACATAAGCCAGATCGCTGCGGCTCAGCCACTTTGTCTCATAGTTAATCCGGTTGATAATTGATGCATGCTCCATTCCACGGCGGTGCTCTTCAACTGTACGGTAAACGACCCGATAACCGTATTTGTCGGGATATTCAAAGAAGGTTGAAGCTGGATCTAAAAACGGAATCATCGGACACACTATTGGGAGAACCCGCTTGCCCTTAAACATTTCTAAGAGTTGCTGGCAATAGTCGACCGTTTCCATAACTGACCTCTCGCCCTGTTCGGGCATACCGATGCAGTACCAAATGTTGATCTGGTAAATCCCATAATCAATTGCTTTTTCAAGCCAACGCTCCAGTTCTTCATTTGAATATACGCCATGACCTGCTAACTTCGCTACCTTCAGGTCGTGACTTTGCGGCGAGAGCGAAATAATCGTATGCTCGTTCTCCTGCACCATACGCTTCAGTATATCGTCTGGCGTCAGGTAAAACTGTTCATAGGTAATCGACTTGAAGTTAGATTCACCAACCCGGTTGAGGAGGAATTCCATACCTTCTTTCGATTCATTAAAAGTGCCAATAGAATAGAGGTGATACTGGTCAACGCTTGGGAGCTTGCTCATCGTGTCAAACTCATAACATATTTCGCTTGGTGGCTTGCGGGCCATAGCACGCTTACGTTTGAAGATTCTTCGAAATGCTTCGCGAGAACCGCCACACCAATGGCAGTTGTAAGAACAGCCGGCATTCTGAACGGTAAGAAATTCGCGTACGGGCAAGGTTTGAGTATTAGTCTCTTGAGGCTGATTCGACCAGTCAATGCCGCAACCAAAGGTATCTGGCTTGTACGAAAAACCGTTATCATGAATCTGTCCGTCCCTGGACTTCCAAAGAAGATTCGGGATAGCTCTCAGATTGCCTCCCTGCTTTATTGCTTCCAGCAGACTAGCCGTTGGCTTGTGCGTATCATACCCCTGCATTACCATATCTATGAAGGAGTATTGGATTAACTGATTCGCATAATAGGTTGAGGAAATTCCGCCGAAAATAACTGGCACCTCTGTACGGAGCTTCTTTATCCGTTCAGCGACAGCTAGGCTGCCTTGTACATGTACAATCCAGTGAAGATCAATTCCAATCAATTTCACGTCAAAAGCTTCGATTAGCGCGTCGAAGTAGGCCTTAGGATAGCGCAGCAAGACGGTGCAGAGGTTAATTAACTTCACATCGTGACCATGATCTGAAAGGTATCTTTGTAATGTTTTAAAGCCAATCGGAAAATGTTCATACAGGGGAGTAATCGGCACATCACCTGATGTGCCGGGGAAAGGAAAATAGATATCCCTGCGTTTGCGGAAGTCAAAGAAGGCCGGTGCATGTAAAAGCAACAAGTCCGCGCTGAGGTATGGCAAAGAAACTTTTTTATTATTCATTGGATGTTCTTTCTGTTTTTCTGACTAAATTTAGACAGCAAAAATAATCATATTTGGAGTTGAAAAAGGGGGAAAATAACAAAATAATTGCAGCAATTAGGACGATACGCGTTCCTTTCCACGTTTTTCCAGATAATCAACAATAGCCATAATAGTTTGGAAATTTTCTATCGTGACATCTTCATACGGTATGTTAATGCCAAATTGTTCCTCGATAAAGGCAACTAACCGCATGATGCCAAGTGAATCGACTTTACCATCAGCCAATAGGTTGTCATCCTCATTAATGCTCACGTTGCTACCGTCGCTTAGTAGTAATTCTTGCTCGATGAATTGCTTTAAAATATCTTTCATGTTCAATTTTCTCCAGTCTTTTAGTTAACTTTGAAGATAAATCATGCATCTATGCCAGCATCTGCTAATGCTTGTGCCTGCAATTCGCGCCGATTTATTTTGCCGGTAGATGTTCGAGGAAGCTCCTCTACGATGACAATTCTGTTGGGTACAGCATACCAGGGAAGTTGCTTTGTCAAATGCTTAGCTAAATCAGATGACGTAATCACTGCTCCTTCCTTCACTGTAACGGCAGCTTCAATTTGGTTACTCCCTTCACCATCAGGGATCGGGAAAACGGCCGCTTCCTCTACCTGTTCATGTGACAACAACGCCACCTCAATATCATCCAGCTCAACTCTATACCCGCGTATCTTGATTTGTCGATCTCTGCGTCCAAGAAACTTAAAGTTGCCATCAGGTTGAAGCTGCACCAGGTCACCTGTTCGGTAAAAAACATCCGCATAATCAGTAAACACAGGGCGCCGGAAAAACACCTGTTCGTTAAGGTCAGGACGCCTCCAGTAACCACGCATCAGCAATGGACCCCGGATAAGCAATTCTCCCACTTCACCAGGCGCTACCGGCTGATTATCGTTATCAACCACCAGAGATTCCACATTGGCGCATACTCGACCAATGGGTATAGGCTCATCCGAATTATCAGTCAAGGTTGGTACGTGGTAGTAAGTACACACATTCGTTTCTGTCGGGCCATACAGGTTGCTAAAACGTGCGTGGGGGAGTAAATTCATCAGTTGACGCAGATACTTGGTCGGAAAGGGTTCACCGGCAAACAACACCCAGCGCAGTAAACTCAAGTCACGATTGTCTAACACACCGCGCAATAGCAATTGAATTAGGGCAAACGGCACCGAATACCAAACCGATATTTTTTCGGCCGCTATCAGTTTTGATAGACTGGCTGGCAGCTTTTTGAACTCCTCGGGGATAATCACCGTAGCTGCTCCGGCTAAGGCTCCGGCAAAGAAGTCAAACATTGACAGGTCAAAGTATAGCGGAGCATGATTGCTCAAGCGATCTTCATAATGCAGCGAATACATTTGGGCAGCCCATTCAACAAAACTCAGACCGCTACGATGCGTATGCATGATGCCCTTGGGCTCACCCGTCGAACCCGACGTATACAAGATGTAAGCCAAATCCTGCTCAGTCATACCCACATCGGGCATCCCCTCAGAGGGAGTATCATATACCTCATCCCAGGAGATACTACGAATCGGCAAATCCATCTGAGGCTGAATGCCAATTAAGCACTCCAAGTCTGTCTTTGCCGCCAATATCTGCTTCAGAGTGTCTCTCTTTGCCTCTTGGGTGATGAGATGACGGATACCGCAATCATGAATAATGTAAGTAAGCCGGGTTACCGGAACCAATGGATCTAGAGGAACGAAAGCTGTGCCAGCCTTCATGATACCATAGATAGCAACAACAGACTCGAGACTTTTATTCATATAAATGCCAACTCTGTCCCCGCGCTTGACACCCTGTTCTACCAATAAACGCGCCAGGCTATTTGATTGGTGTGCAAGTGCGGCGTAAGAGACGCTCAGGTTATAAAAACGAACAGCCTCTCGTTCAGGAAATCGTTCGGCTGCCTTGTCTACTAGCTGGGGCAATAAAAATATCATTTTCTGCCTCGCTCCAGTTATATCCTTCCCAAAATTGTTACAAGCTTATGCCAAATTGATTACTGTTACTTTTTATAGTAAGAAGGCTGCCGCATGCCACATTCTTCTTACCCCGAATCCGCCGGTCACTTTGCGCAAGCTTTCGGCCTGCTATGGAGGCGTACTCTATTCTATCTAAAGCCCTAACCATCTCGCAATGATGTTTCGCTGAATATCTGATGTGCCAGAAGCAATTCTTAAACCAACCGCATCGCGCAGTTCCCGCTCAAGGTTAGCCTCACATGTATAACCATATGCTCCATGAATCTGTAGTGCATCAAGAGAATTTAGTAGAAACGCCTCTGAAATAAAAAGTTTACTCATAGATGCTTCCAGATGCGCCCTCCGGCGAGTCTGCTTTTTCCATACAAAGTTGTATAGCATTAAACGAGCCGCTTCGGTTCTAACTTTCATGTCTGCTATTCGATGAGCAAGACATTGATGTTTTGCCAGGCTCTGCGAACCCTGTTTCCTATTCTTGACGCGTTCAATACATTGATCAACCTGTCGTTGCATATTGCCAACCATAGGTGCAAGGAGACATCCTCTTTCCCATTCCATGGCAGCCATAAAGATTATTTTCCCTGAAGTAGGACTGCCCAGTCGATTTTCTTTTGGAACCCAGCAGTCTTCAAACACTAAATCACCGAAAGGAGCAGTTCTTAAGCCCATTTTGTCAGTAGCCTCCGCACGATGCATTCCTGGAGAGTTCTTGTCAACAACAAGACAAATAATGTCATTAGACAATCCGTTTAGTCGTGCAAAAACCAGCGCTATGTCGCAAAATGGCGCGTTAGTTACATATGATTTTCTTCCTTTTAAAAGATAGCCTTCATTCTTCTCAGTAGCTGTAGTAAGCATACTAAAAGCATCAGAAGCTCCATGTTCCTCTGCAATCGCAATTGCGGCAATTTGCTGTCCCTTGCAGAGGTCGGGCAGCCATCGTTCCTTCTGCTCAATACTGCCAAAGGCCAGAATAGGTAGTTCGCAGGCAAAGATATGTGCACAGATGGAAAACATCAAACCATTGTCATGACAAACCTGGCCAAGCGCTTCCAGCCCACTTACGAAGGTCATAAGGTCTTGCCCCTTACCTCCGAACTCAATTGGTATCGGACCTCCTTGAATACCAAATTTAGCACAGCAGTCCCATCCCTGCTTGTTAAATTTAGCATGCTGATCCAAATGCCGAATATTTTCATCCAGTACATCTTGTGCAAATTTTCGGACTTTGCCTCGAAATTCTTCCTGAGATTTACTGAAACTAAATTCCATTAGTAACTCCGTTTGTTAGTCGAAGGTTTTCGTCTGAACATTCCGGTTTCCTTGTATCTACAGGGAAATGTTGAATGAGCCATGCCAATGTTTTGTTCAGGACTTCCCGCTCACATTTTATAGAAAGCGCTGGTCGCAAAAACAGAACAAATCAGCGCAAATAAAAATATCCTTCATTCTAAGGAGACGCTTCAGTACTTGTTATAGGTTCCTTGGGAATAAGGTCAAAGTCGTCTGGAACCTTAAATTTCAATTCGTTTATACAAAACTCTTTCCACTCCGGGGTAACCTGATTAAATATGATGTTTTCATTGTGCCACATTGATTGAGTGACGGTAAAATCCTGGTGGAGAAACACAACATCATCATCAGAAAATCCCTTATCTTGATTTTCAGATTCAAATCCATCTTTATCATCTTTTTTCTCTTTCCAGTTTACTTTGCTTTCAAACCAATTGGGGAACTTACGCAGATTTTTTAAATGATAAGCCTTACAATATGGTCGATTCTCTCCCTCTCTACTACTGATTTTTTCTTTATCACCTCCCGCTTTTTCTTCAGCATCTCTTAAATACTTGGCCACCTCCACACGACAGGCAGCTAATGCAATCTTATAGGGCGTCCTTCTATCACGGACAACTTTAAATACATCCGCCCCTCCCCTTTCCACGAGAAGGTTAACTATTTCCAAATCGCCTTTTCCAGCAGCATAATTCAATGGGGTCCATTCCTGTTCATCCCCATGCAGGTTTACATCGACACCTGCCTCAATCAATTCTTTTACTTTATCAATATTACCTTTTTTTACTGCTTCAATTAATTGCGCAACACTCATATTAGTTCTCCTTTGGACTATCCGCCCACCTTGTTTACAGATTTGGGGAAAAAAGCGTGTGATTTTTCATGGAACTGGGAGTTAGGGCGCGGTGCTATCTGACGCTGAGCGTCAGAAGCCTTCCGCGCCGCATTGGGGAAATGGGGCACTGGGGCATCGGGGAAAAAGCTCCAACGCCCCAACGCTCCAATGCTCCAATGCCCTCTTATCCGAAATCACACGATTTCATTCCTCAAAATTGTAAGGGACGTGCCCTACCCTGTCCCTTCTCCTTTATCGATATTCACTTTTAATTACGACACCATTTAATAATTTACTCTTTCACAGGCTCCAGATGTCCCTGACCTGTCAGCGTTTTGAGGTCAATGTCAGCGATGCACCGAACTTTCACGTAATTGAGTGTCAGCCCCCCCACCAGGTGAACATTGCCGGTTTGGTTATCAAAATCTGCCTGCCTGAAATCGCTAGCGTCACGGTCAAGTCTGACTCCCAGTTCTGTCCCACCTCTTGTATTTGTGAACTTAATATGAACATAACCTCGGTTGATACACTCTTTTAGCGCTTGAACACTCTTTTCGGGTCGTAGGCTTGCCTCGACAGGATGGTTTCCTTCAGACAAGCGTTTAACTAAGTCGTCTCCAGCAGGACTTCCCTTAGATTTGGACGATTGCTCCCTACCAGGGGTCTCCGTCGTCTGGGACTGCGAGAGGCTTTGCGCAATTTCCTCCATATTCTTCCTCAGGCTGAGCGGCCGCATGTCAGTCCACACTTCCTTGATATAGGCGAGGCATTCCACTTTGCTTCCACTCTTGCCTACATCTCTCCAGCCGAGAGGGTTCTCCCTGTAGGCCGGCCAGATCGAATACTGCTCTTCGTGATTCACGACGACCTTGTAGATAGTGGTGTCTTCTTGCTCGTCTCTATTCATTTTGCCTCCTTTTGTATCTCCATCGGCGAAATTTTCAGCCACCCCCAAAGCCGCGGCAATGCCACCATCCCCATCCTGGTAAGTGTAGTCCAGATGTTTCAGCCCAAACTCCCTGCCAAGCAGTAATTTGCTATTGATAATCAGCACATCAAAAAACAGGTAAACTGCGATAGTGACATGCCCCTTCAAACTCGCTTTTTTGTACGCCTTTTTGAAAACGTTATGTGCCTGTTGTCTTGTCAGCCTTCGCTTCCGCGCTCGCCGGATTCAGCACTCCTACGGTACGAGCTGGTGGAAAATTGTATGCAATGAGAAGAACTTTCTTCATGACTGAAATATTGTCCTTGTCTAAGTCGCTTTTTTTAAGCTAGCGATCCACCGTTCTCCATAAGGACGCCTTCGGCGACAACAATATTTTTTTAATAAATTCCCTGCTGCTTGTATACTAAAGCATTTATTCTACCTTTTTAAGGAATCTCTCTAACTCCGACGCAGGGATTCGATAAACTTTCCGCTCCCCAGCTCCTATGTCGAAAGCTTGAAGCT
>JACKQG010001937.1_pt1 | contig 27849 bp, 33 predicted proteins | sample 8237621 | NCBI WGS metagenome assembly JACKQG01 (sample SAMN15677084, study PRJNA649215) | marine metagenome | biome: marine; feature: Black Sea; material: saline water; isolation source: suspended particulate matter (SPM) from the Black Sea western gyre | collected 2013-06-09/2013-06-10 | depth... | reverse complement strand
ACTAGCACAAAGACTATTCCAAATATGGCAAGTGACCTACCTTTTGATTCTGATTCTATTTCAGGTTCAAAATATGCAGAGTTACTCTCATCCATTCTTCCTGGAAGACTAAAATCTGAATCCTCTTTGGGTAAAACCTTCTCAGTCAAACAATTCTCTTTGTTATTTTATCGTATAAATTCCCATGTTTAGAATTTCTATCTGTACTCTCCACCACAATCACCAATAATCTCAAAAAGATTATTTGCTTTTACAGTGACTACATTAATTGAAGAAATATCTTGTGAATCCAATTTTACATTAAACACTTGAGTATTGTTTTCTCTGTGTTCTGCAATACCTAGTCTTGCACCAATAATTACTCCTGCAACTTGTGGTTTATCCAATACAAATCGTGTTGCAACATTGGCAATACTACAATGGTGTTTTTGTGCTATATCGTTTAATGTAGATAACAACTCTTGAAATAATTGCCATCCACCCCATACATCTATCATGTTTTTGTATTTTTGTAGACTAGATGTGGTTAGATCACCTCTAAGTGGCTCATCTACTCCAAGGTATTTCTCAGAGAAAAACCCTCCAAGCAATGTCCCATAAGACAGAATCTTTATTCCATATTTTGCAAAAAATGATGCCATCAATTTATCTGGTCTTTGATCTAAAATAGAATACTGAACTTGGTTTGATACAATATTGTATCCATGTTCTATCATGATTTTGACTCTCTCTGTATCAAAGTTTGTCAATCCAAGATGTTTGATTTTATTTTCGCGTTGTAATTTTGATAAATTGTTTAGTGCATCAAGATAACTTGCATCATTATAATCCCACCAGTGAAATTGAAGTAAATCAATACAATTTGTATCCATTTTTTGCAATGACTGCTCAATATAGTGAGTTACTATACTGCTACTCATTAGGCCTGGATTTGGTACAAACTTTGTTAATGCTTGAAATTTTTCTTCACTGCCTATCTTTCTTCTAAATTTACCAATCAAAGACTCTGCAGGACCGTAAATGTCTGCCAAGTCCCACGTTGTAAATCCTGAATTCTGATACTTTTCCATATCTGCAATTGCTGATTCTGAATCAATCTGACCATGACCTCCTGCAACTTGCCACATTCCATTAAGAATTCTACAAATCTCCAAATCTTTACCTAGAATCGTCTTCTCAATTGACATGTTTGAATACAAATTTTCTTTGGAATATAGTTTACTTGGATAATATTGAGTGAACCATTCCTAGTTGTAGGATGTGTTTTGGATCTAGTAAAAAGTGCTGAGTTATTTGCAAAAAATAAACATGCAGGACAGTTTAGACCCGATGACATTACTCCTTATTCAAAACATCTTGATGATGTTGTAAACAGACTCAAAAGTTTAGGTGTAATTGATGAGAAGATATTTTGTGCAGGATGGCTTCATGATACAATAGAAAAAACTGAAACTAGTTTTGATGATTTGTATGAACAGTTTGAAAGTGAAATTGCAGTATTAGTTTCTTCTTTATCAAAAGATATGAGACTGACTAGAAAAAAGAGAGAAAAGGCATATGTAATTCAACTCAAAGAATCATCATTTGATGCAAAATTAATCAAACTCTGTGATATTTCTGCAAACTTGAGCTCTCTAAAAAACTATGAAGCATCAAAATCAAAGAAATTACGATTAATAAAACAACAAAGACATTATCTTAGTATTATCAAAAATGATCTCATAGAAAATCCAAACTATCCACATGTACAATCCCTTATAGAAAGTTCCAATGTAATTTTTGTAAAATTCGGCCAAAGACCAATATCGATTCAATAAAAATAATTAGCCTCAAATCATTTCAATAATTTTAAATTTACAAATTTCATACAAAATACATGACTGAAAACAATGATTTTGAAATTCTAGATAAACTAAACAACAAATATTTCACAGAACTAGAGACTTCTGTTCCACACATACAACAAACATTGTTTGATTTACAAAATGAATGCTACAAATCATGGAGAAATGCAATTACTGCAAATACTTCACTTTACAAAGAATTCCTATCCAATTCTGGATATGGGTTTCCTAAAGGTGCACAAGATATTGTAGAATCCCTAAGTGAAGAGGCACTCAAATATCGCAGTGTATTCAACAAACTTGCAATCTCTAATATTGAATCAGTAAAGAATACTGCAAAAACATGGAATGATAATGCTGATGCATTTGTAGAATTAAACAGAAAAATAATGCACTATTGGCTATCTGCATTTTCTACAAAATGAAACTAATCTAATATTACAACAGCGATAATTGCTATTACGCCTACAATCATCGCAAAAATTGCTTGCTTACTTTTGTTACTCCATCCTTCTTTTACAGTTACTTTCATGATATATTCTTCAAATTTTTTGTATTCATTTATGCTTATTGCTAGTTATCACAGAAATATCTAAATCACTACTCTTCAACATCTAATCATCTTGGAACTGCCACGTGGAATGAAAGACTTTGAAGGGGAGGAAAACGCAAACATTGAACACATTAGAAATCATTTCAAAAAATTATCAAATTTGTATGGATTTTCATTTATGGATCCATCTCCAATTGAATTACTTTCAACTTTAGAGACAAAATCCGGTCCTGGAATTCGTGATGAGATTTATTATTTTAAAGACAAAGGAGATCGAGAAGTAGCATTACGTTTTGATTTTACAATGGGACTCACAAGATTTGCTGCCACTCAAAAATCCATGAAGCTGCCTGCAAAAATCTCAGCATTTGGTGGAGTGTTTCGATATGATGAACCACAAAAAGGGAGATATCGATACTTTCACCAATGGGATGTCGAAGTTTATGGTAAAGCTAGCCTCGAATCAGAAGCCGAAATCATAGAAATAACTTCCAGATTATTTGATTCATTATTACTCAAAGACATTACAATTGATATCAATCACAGAAATCTTGTAGAATCTTACATTAACAAAGTATTTGATTCTAAAGAACCAGAATTAGTTGCAAATATTTTACGTGCAGTCGATAAGATTGCAAAAAAATCAAAAGAGCAAATCCTGACTGAATTTCAAGAAAAGGGATACGAAACAGAAAAGTTAGAAAAAATTTTAGAATTTGCACAAATTAAAGGAACAATTTCTGAAGTGGAAAATGTATTTGATACATCTCAACTAGAATCTTGGGATGAACTAAAATCATTAATTGACTCACTAGAGAATAGGGGAGTTTCAAATGTTAGAATTAATTTCGGCATTGTTAGGGGATTAGACTATTATTCAGGAATTGTTTTTGAAGTATTTGATAAAAACTCAAAACTTGGTGCACTAGCTGGTGGAGGAAGATATGATACACTAACCAAAGCATTCAACAGAGAAGACATTGGTGCAACAGGAGTTGCCGGCGGTGTCGAAAGAATTATTCTAACAATGCAAGAGCAAAAAATAATTACAGAAACTAAACAAAGCAGAGTTGCAGTCCTATACATTAATGAAGAAATGCAAAAAGTGGCTCATTCCATTACATCATTGTTAAGACTCAACAATATTCCAACTGACATTGATTTAGCAGGTCGTAATATGAAAAAACAAATGGATATTGCAACAAATTCAAAATTTGCAATCATTGTTGGTCCACAAGAACTAGAGAATGGCAATGTAGTTCTCAAAGATATGATAAATGGAACTGAAGGAATTATCTCACTTGAAAAACTAACTGAAGACCCAAAATCTATTCTTAATTTAGAAAAGCTCTAGTTAACATCATTATTTCTGGACCGCTGGTCAAAGATCCTACTACCATGCAGTGATTATTTACTAATATGCCTGATGAAACATATGGGATGCCATTGTTGATTGAACTCTGCTCAATTTTTACGCCTAACATATTAGCTATTGTCTTCATATCTTCTTCATTAGCTTCTGGATGGATGGCAGCTCCTGAATTATTTGCAACAAGAACAACTCCTGTTTGGTTAAAACCTGCAATTTTTTTCTGAATAACTTCAACTCCCAAAACATCCGAAATGGTTTGACAATCTTGTTTTGATAACCATGGTGATACAACTGCTCCTTTATCATTTGCACAGATAACATTCCCTAGTGCATTAAATTTAGTATCTAAAACTCCAACTTCTAAATCTGTTTCAGCTTTCAAATAATCATATTCATTTTGATAAGCTGTAGATGGTAGTAAAACTCCTTTGTTGTTCATAACTGACAATGCCCCAATCAATCTGGTATTTGCAATTGCTGTATGATGAATTTCAATATTGAGATATTTTGCAAGTTTATCAGCTTTGGTTTGAGCAAATCCCATTGGGACTAGTCCAATACTATCGTTGACACTAATGTAAACTCCAAGGTTTGGTCCACGATACACATCATACTTGATAATATCCATATCCAGAGTATTGATCTTTGATCGTTATGAACGTAAGGAAATTTCCCTTCCTAATTGATCGATTATTCACTTGTCTGTTCGTTATACAGCTATCTAGCTTTAAATAATAACTCTAAGAAAATTGTAACATGCCAATAGCAGAAAATTTTCCTGAAGGCCTAAAGCCAATTGGAAAAATTAACCTCGATGATGGAAATTTCCATATTATGTGGGGTCCAGGTAAAACCAAAAACACTGATGGTTCACAAGTTGAAACATTAGCAGATGCAGATGTTGTTGCAGCTTATGCAGCAAGAGGAGAAGAACAAGTTCCTCTTGGTGTCAGCGGTACAATGGTTGCTGTAGATTGGGATTCTTGTGTTGCAGATGGTGCTTGCATTGAGGCTTGCCCTGTACAAGTATTTCAATGGTATAGAACCGAAAAAGATATTCCAGCAAAAGATGTTGTCGGTCAAACCTTTGCCGGAACTGGAAGTGATGTAAAAGATGAACGCAAAGATCTCACTGATAAAGCAGATCCAATCCGAGAACACGATTGTATCTGGTGTATGGCATGTGTTTCAGTATGCCCTCCAGCAGCTATCAAAGTTGATCAATCAAATGTTGAAAAACATGAAAGCGCTGCAAAAACTTTGTAATCTTTAGAATCTAAACCTAGAAATTTTTGATTTTTCTATTTTTTTTAATTTAGTCCCAACTAACTTTCTTTAGATTTAAATAATATTCTACAAATATGGTATTATGGTAGATCTACAAATTCCTGAAGACTTTTGTCATAACGACGTAAAGCCAAAAGGAAAAACAAGTCATGCAGATGGTGAAAATCTACATTTCATCTGGGGTGACGGAAGATCCGATGGTGCAGCATTCTCAAACGACGATGTAAAAGCAGCCTATGAAGCAAGAGGAGAAACACAAGTTCCTCTAGGAATTCATGGTACTACAGTTGCAGTCGATTGGGATTCATGTGTTGCAGCCGGTTCATGCATGAGTGTATGTCCTGTTCAAACCTTCCAATGGTACAGAACTGAAAAAGATATTCCAGCAGACAAATGTATGGGAGAAACTTTTGAAGGTACTGGTCTTACAGAACAAGATGAAAGATTAGATTATACAGACAAATCACAACCAATCAGAGAACATGATTGTACAGTTTGTATGGCATGTCAAGAAATCTGTCCTGAAGGAGCTATTCGAATTGAAGCATCAAATCAAGAATGGCACGAGAAGGCAGCAGGAACATATGTTAAAATGCCATCCAGTGGTGGCGGACCTCACGCACACGATTAAAGAATTTTTTCTTTTTTCTTATTTTTCTATTTTACATCAACAGATTTTAACCTCTATTGTTCAACATTTTTTGCAGAGGTCGCCTAGCTCGGTAGGGCGCGGGCCTTGAGAGCCTGTGTGCGCAAGCATACGGGGGTTCAAATCCCTCTCTCTGCGTTTTTAATTTTCTACTTTAGCTAGTTCTGCTAACATTGCAGATAATTGAATTTCAGAATTTGCCCCAACTAGAACTCTATAATCATACTTTGCAATTATCTCTAAAATATCTGCTAATTTTTCATGTTTTGATTTGAATACTGCAGAGTTGATATATTTTAGAAAATCTGATTCTGACATTCCATAAACTTTGATTAATTCTATCATTTTTTCTCTGGCTTCTGGAACTTTTCCAGACAATGCAATTTTTAGAATCTCATCAACGTCTGAAGTTTTTGTCAATCCTGCTGATGATATTACATTCTCTTCAGTAATTCCACCAAGACTTGCTGTTGCTTGCATTAAGTTAATTGCATGTCTCAAATCTCCTTCAGAATAATCATAAATTGCTTTAAGGCCTTTTTTGTCAGATTTCACCTTCTCTTTTTTGGCAATTTCCTCTAGTCTGCCAATCACGTCTTCTTCAGGAATTGATGTGAATTTGAAAGTGGCACATCTACTCTGAATTGGGTCTATAATTTTTGAAATATTATTTGCTATGAAAATAAATCTGCATATTTTGGCAGTATCTTCTATGATTCGTCTTAGTGCTGTTTGGGCATCATTTGTCATTTCATCGGCTTCATCTAAAATGATAATTTTGAATGGAACTTCAGCCATTCCTGCAAATCTTGAGAATTTCTTTACTTTCTCTCTGACCATTCCTATTCCTCTCTCATCAGATGCATTTAGCTCCAGTGTGTAGTCTTTAGCATAATCTCCTAAAATTTGTCTTGCAATACATAATGCAACAGTTGTTTTTCCAACACCTGCAGAACCTGAAAACATCAAGTGTGGCATATCTGTTGGATCTTTGATTAAAGCTTCCAGACTACCAATAATCTCAGTTTGATTTACAACTTCAGAAAGTTTCATTGGCCGATATTTTTCTACCCACATTCCAGTCGCAGTCATGTGTATCAAAGACTAATTCCCATTAATAAATCCGAATTGGTTATTATCATATGCCTCATATTAAAATCAAAATTTGACGTAATTACATGCGATCAGCCTGAAATTAATTAGGATCAAATGATCTCACTAAATTGTTAACAGAATTGATCGATCCGGTACTTGAGGATCTAAATCAGATTAAGTGATCTCAAATGGAAATAGACAAAATAGAAAAAGTGCATTCAATTGGATATCGCCTAAAGGATGCTAAAGTTACGGTTAATCAAGATTTCAAGTATAATGTAGCAGGTATGAAAATTGAGGGTACTCAGGGTGATACAAACAACATGCCTCAATGGATAGGAAAAATTCTCTCAGAGAATAAAGTGGGAACACTAAATTCTCCAGATATGATTACACAACTAAAACAAGCCCTATCAAAAGAAAAGATGGTTGGCGAATATCAAATCTCTACGCTTGATCCTCATTTTTACATAAAGTTGAAAGAATCAATGAATGAATTAAACAATGATGATTTTGATAAAGTTGAAAGTATGATGTTGGAATTATTCAGAATGAGAAGGGGTAAATTGGTAAAAATTGCAGATTCTATTAAACTCAATTCAGAGCTATACAACAAACTAACTGTTGAGGAGAATATCTTTTACAAAACAATTTATGAAAACAGTGTAGAGTTTGAAAAACAGATAAGAGGAGAACGTAATGAGCATGGCTCAAGCTAGTACGTTTACAGATTCTGCTTTATCAGATAAAGTAAAAGAATTCTTAACTCGATTCAAAGATAGAGATGGCAACTACAAGTATGTAGATGCAATCGATGAGATGATGCCAAAGAATGCAAAATTTATCATCGTTGATTATAATGATTTGGTAATAGAGCCACAAATTGAGATTATATTTTCTCAAAATCCTGATAGATTATTTGATGCATTTGGGAGAGCAATAAAAGAAGCACTTCAAACAAGATTTCCTGAATATGCCGAAAAAATCAAAGATGAAGTTCGTGTTAGATTAATTAATTTCCCATTAGAGCGAAGTCTAAGACAAATCACTGCTGAAACTATTGGAAAGATAACAAGTGTTTCAGGAATGGTGGTGAGAGCATCTGAGGTAAAACCTCTTGCAAAAGAATTAGTTTTTGTATGTCCTGATGAACATCCGACAAAAGTAATTCAACTAAAGGGTATGGATGTTAAAATGCCCATTGTTTGTGATAATCCTAGTTGTAAACACCGAGACTTTGAATTAAAGCCTGAATCTAGCAAGTTTATCGATTTTCAAATTTTGAGATTACAAGAACTTCCTGAAGATTTACCTCCTGGACAATTACCTCACTATATCGATGTTACAATTAGGCAGGATTTAGTAGATAATTCAAGACCTGGAGATAGAATTATTCTAACTGGTGTAGTGCGTGTTGAGCAAGAGTCAGTTGCAGGAATTCAGAGAGGACATAGTGGGTTATATCGATTAAGAATTGAAGGCAATAACATTGAATTTTTAAGTGGACGTGGTTCTAAAACTGACAGAAAAATTGGCAGAGAAGAAATTTCTCCTGAAGAAGAAAAACTAATCAAATCACTCAGTCAAAGCTCTGATGTTTATCAAAGATTAATTGATTCATTTGCACCCCACATTCAAGGTCAATCATTAATCAAAGAAGCTATTCTATTACTGATTGTTGGTTCTAACCAAAGATTACTTGGTGATGGAAGTAAAATTAGAGGAGACATTAACGTATTTCTAGTTGGAGATCCTGGTACTGCAAAATCAGAAATGTTAAAGTTTTGTGCAAGAATTGCACCAAGAGGTTTGTATACATCTGGTAGAGGTTCTACAGCTGCCGGTCTTACAGCTGCTGTAGTTAGAGACAAAACTGGAATCATGATGTTAGAAGCTGGTGCAGTTGTACTAGGTGACCAAGGTCTTGTAAGTATAGACGAATTTGACAAGATGAAACCTGAAGACAGAAGTGCATTGCACGAAGTAATGGAACAACAATCTGCAAGTATTGCAAAAGGTGGTATTGTAGCTACCCTAAATGCAAGAACTTCAATTTTGGCTGCAGCAAACCCCATGTATGGAAAGTATGATCCTTTCAAAAATATTACAGAAAATGTTAATTTACCAATTCCACTGCTCACAAGATTTGACTTGATCTTTGTTGTAAGAGATATCCCAACTAAAGAAAGAGATATGATGATTGCAAAACACATTATTCGAAGAAACACTACTCAAGGTACAGACAAAAAATCTGTCATTGAAGTTGATTTACTAACAAAATATCTATCATATGCAAAACGTGGGGTGCCTGAATTAACACCAGAGGCTGAAACTAAAATCCTCGATTACTATCTTCAAATGAGAAATGTAGAATCTGAAGAAATGATTACAGTTACTCCTAGACAACTAGAGGGTATAATCCGACTTTCAACTGCTAGAGCAAGGTTACTCATGAAAGACAAGGTAGAGGAAGAAGATGCTGAACGTGCAATATTCCTAATTCAGAGTATGCTGCAGGATGCAGGAGTCGATGTTAATACTGGTAAAGTTGATCTTGGTGTATTGCAAGGAAAACCAAGAAGTGAGGTTTCTAAGATGCAGTTATTCATGGATGTTCTCAAGGGTCTTGAAGGAGATAACAAAGTTCCAGTTGAAGAGAGGATATTTGTAAAAGAACTAGAAAAGAGTGAAAAATTCACTGAAGAAGAGGCAAGAAACTACATTAGAAGAATGCTCAGAGAAGCATCTATTTATGAATCAAAACCCGGTCACTATAACCGAGTATGAATATAGATAAACTAAAACTTCCAGAATCAGCAATTGAATTTCTAAAATCACAAGGTTTTACAAAATTATATCCTCCACAAGCTGACAGTGTAAAGTCTGGATTACTAGATGGACAAAGCATTCTAGTATCAGCTCCCACTGCAAGTGGGAAAACTCTGATTGCAATGCTTGCAATGTTGAGTTATTTATCAAATAACAAAGGGAAGGTGATCTATCTTAGTCCATTACGTGCACTAGCTGCAGAAAAATTTACTGAATTTAAAAAATTGGAAAAAATTGCTTTAGGAAATAAAGTAAAGGTTGCAATATCTACAGGTGACTTTGAAAACATTGAAAAAAATTTAGAAAAAAGTAATGTATTGATTTTAACAAATGAAAAAATGGATTCTATTATACGCCACAGTGCAGAATGGGTTGATGATATAGGTCTAGTAATTTCTGATGAGGTTCACTTGATTGGAGATGAGAGCAGGGGTCCAACCCTGGAGATGATTCTTACACAACTCAAATTATTAGAAACAAAACCTCAGATTGTAGGTCTTAGTGCAACGATTACAAATTCTGATGAGATTGCAGACTGGCTTGAATGTAAACTAGTAAAAAATGACTGGAGACCTGTTCCATTATCTGAAGGAGTATGTGATGAAGGTCAAGTTACAATGAGTGATGGTAAAACTTTTGAAGTTGAGCGTAGTTTAATGGGAACTCCTATTGATTTAGGCGTGCAATCCGTACATCAGGGAGGCCAATCTCTAGTTTTTGCAGAGACTAGAACTCGCTCAAAGTCTCTTGCAACAAAAGCAGCAGATGCAATATTTCAGATATTGGAAAAAAAAGAAATTATGGAATTAGAAAAAACATCAAAAAAACTTCTATCTGAAAATGAACATACTGAACTAGTCAAGACATTGGCATTATTGGTAAAAAAAGGAGTTGCATTTCATCATGCAGGTCTAAATCAAAAATGCAGAGAAACAATAGAAACAGAATTTCGTAAAGGTACGATCAAACTATTATCGTCTACTCCAACTTTAGCTGCGGGTGTCAATCTTCCAGCGAGACGAGTTGTCATATCTAACATTAACAGGTATAATGCCAAAGTTGGTGCTAACAGACCGATTAGTATTTTAGAATACAAACAACTTTGTGGACGAGCTGGAAGACCACAATATGATGATTATGGGGAATCAATCATTGTTGGAAATGGCAACACAGAAGATCTAATAGAATATTACATTAATGGAGAACCAGAAGCAATTGTATCTAAAATTACAGATGATAAATCTTTACGAACTCATATTTTGAGTGTCATAGTTACACATCCAGGAATTAAAAAAGAAGATATTTTAGAATTCTTTTTACAAACATTGGGTGGTCTACAATCAAGAAAACCTACATTAAAATTTGCAATTGACATATCGCTACGTTTTCTTTCAAGTAAATTTCTCATAATTAAAAAAGGTGAGAGATATGCTGCAACTGAATTTGGAAAAAAGACATCAATGTTGTATATTGATCCATTAACTGCAACTTACTTTAGAGATTCAATTGAAAACATTTCTCAAGAAAGAAAACATACTTTTGGATTTTTGCATTTAATTACAAATTGCGAAGAATTTTTCCCAAAATTTTCACTTCGACAAAAAGACTATGAAACTGCGAGTTTAATGATAGAGAATAATTCTTCACAATTGTTAGAACCAATCTCCGAGTATGATTGCTCAAGAAGTCTTTTGGCATTACAATCTTGGATTACTGAATCCACTGAATTATCTCTCTCAGATAGCCTCGGAATCGAGTCTGGGGACATGCATAGGATGACTGAGAATGCCAATTGGCTATCCTATTGTCTTAGGGAGATATCCAAGCATGTTGAGAGGTCTGATTTACTTCAAGAATTGGGTGATTTGCGAAATAGAGTAGTTTATGGAATAAGAGAAGAACTACTTGATTTAGTCAGAGTAAAAGGAATTGGAAGAGTTAGAGCCCGAGTTCTCTTCAAACATGGTATCAAGAATCTGGATGATTTGAGAAAAATTCCTGTGAATAAATTAGCAGAAATTGATAAAATTGGTTCAACCATTGCGGATAACATAAAGGCAGAACTACGAAAGGTTAGATAATTGATTGATTTACTAATTCCAGCAATAATTTCTTGCATTGTTGCATTCTTTATAGTATTTTTTATGACTCCGCCTTTAATCAAAATTTTAGAAAAAAGAAATTTTGCAGTAAAAGATATGAACAAAAAAGAAGATATCATGGTGGTAAGACCTGGTGGCCCTGTGATTCTTGCAGGAATTATTGCATCAGAACTAGTTCTTTATGCATTTTTACAAATGAATGAAATCCTTGCTATCCTAATTACAACATCAGCTGCATGTGTTATTGGATATGTTGATGATCGAAAAGTAATGGGTGGATGGTTTAAACCACTTGCACTAGCAATTGCCGCAATTCCAATCATTGCACTTGGTGCATATGACACTAATCTTGCATTTCCATTATTTGGAACAGTGCAAATTCCAGCATTATATCTTATATTGATAATATTTATGATTCCAATTACTGGAAATACTATCAACTCTATTGATGTTCTTAATGGAGTTGCAAGCGGATTTATGGTAATTGCCAGTTTCTCGTTGTCTATTTGTTTATTCATTGTACAAAATTATGAAATTGCAATTGTTAGTTTACCCCTTGGGTTTGTTTCATTAGCATTTTACAAATATCATAAAGTTCCAAGTAAGATATTTCCAGGTGATTCTGGAGCATTAACACTGGGTGCAATGTATGGGGCTATTGCAATTGTAGGTGGTGTTGAAATAATTGCAGCCATTGCACTTTTGCCTGCCGTGATAAACTCCTTTTTGTTCCTATCGAGCGTAAAACGAGTTGTAGAACACAGACAAATCAAGGGAAAACCTGTAGAACACACTAAAAATTTTCTACTAAAAGCAACTGATGATAAGAAAGCACCTGTTACTTTAGTTAGACTTATTCTTGCAGGAGGTCCAATGTCTGAAAAACAAGTAGGATATGCAATTTTCAAATTAACTGTATTTTCAGGAATTTTAGCAGTGATTACTGCATTTATGATTGGAGTGTCACTTTGAAATCTAAACTTTTTGTTTTCTTGTTTGCAATGTGGGGGTTGATAATTGTAGGTGGTGGAATTATAGTTACTATTCTAGGACCAATTTCAATTTCAGGATTTGGAGAATTTGATTGGTTTCTTGCATCTGTAATTAAAGCTGTTATTGCAATATTTCTTGTTGTAATTTGGATTTTAATTTTGTCAAAGATAAAGAATTGGATTTTTAAAAAAGAAATTAAACTTTAATTTTCTTTCCATTGTCTTTGTTTTTTGTCGTATTCTTCTCTACTGTATCTAATTGAAGCTGGTGATCCTATCACAACTGTATTTTCAGGAACATCTCTTGTAACAATTGCCCCCATTGCGACAACACTATTTTTTCCTACAGTGACCCCTGCTTTGATTACTGCACGTGCTCCAATAATCACATTATCCTCAATTGTAACACCTATCATTTTGTCACACATTGGATAAGGATCATTTGTTAGTACTGCAGCTGGTCCAATGAATACATTTTTTCCAATTCTGGAGAGTGGTGGAATGTATGCTTGACCTTCAATCTTTGTATTTTCACCAATTTTTACATCGTAATCAATATGTGCAAGAGATCCAATTTTGACATTATCACCAATTTCTACGTCATCTCCAACATATGAGAAATGCCAAATCTGAACATTATCACCAATTTTTGCTTTTTCTGAAATAAAATTAGTAACCATTATCTCACAAGTGCCATGGATTTGCTTTTGTAATAATTTTTTCAGGTAATTGTTCCTTGTAGTTTTTTAGAAATTCGATCTCTTGTTTTTTGTCACGTAATTCATCAGGCAACATGATTGGAATTTCCTCAATTATTGGATAGAATCTAGAGCATTTTGGGCAAAATATGGCACCTTCTGATACGATGTCATTTTTTTCTTTTATCTCAAATAGTTCTAAAGGATGATTCTTGTCTATTGGGCATGCTAAAATATCCATCATTGTTTTATTCATTTTAGATCCAGATAGATGGGTATTCCTTTTTGACTAGATAAAAGTGCCGCTTCAGCAATTTTTGTTACATTTACTGCTTCTTGTGATTTTACAACTTGTTCATTCTTTCCTTCAATAGCTCCAAGAAAACTTTGAATTTCCAGTAGTAATGGTTCTTGTTTTTCATTTTGGACAGTTTCTGATTCTTCATCTTTTTCTACAATAATTTCTTGACTGATAAAATCTGATGAAATGATTGCATCTGTACATACCGCACTGAATTTTCTCACTTTTTTAGGTGTAATCCAGTTAGATGAGATAATTGCAACTTTGTCATTTTTGTAACCTAACATAATACTTGCAAAATCTTCATGTTCATGTTTAATTTTTCCTGCTCTTGCAAATACTACTTGTGGCATATCATCAAACAACCAGTTTGCAGTATCTATATCATGAACTGATGTATCATAAATAATTCCGACATCTTTGATGTGAAGAGGCATCCTATTTTCTCTATGAAATTCAAGCATGACTAAATCTCCATATTTTTTATTTTTGACCATTTGCTTTACTACGTCCACTGCAGGATTGAATCTTTCAATATAACCACAAGTTAGAATTACTTTGTTTTTTTCTGCTATTTTTGCAAGTATTTCACCGTCTTCTGATTGGTATGTCATTGGCTTTTCTACAAAGACATGTTTTTTTGCCTCTAACAATTTTTTTGCAATTACAGTGTGAGTTGATGTGGGAGTTACTACAAAAGCACCATCAAATTCTTCTGAAGATAATAACTCATCTAATGATTCATAGTGATTGACTGAATATTTTTCTCCATATTCTTTACTCTTTTGAGAATCTGCATCACAAACAGCTACTAGTACTCCCAGTTGAGATAAAATCCTTGTATGGTTCTTTCCCCATCCACCGGTTCCAATCTGAACAATTTTCATCTAATATACCTCAGTTAACCAATGAGAATAATCATCATTTTTGTTCATTACTATCTCTGTATATTCTTGCATCATCTTTTTTGTAATATCTCCTGGCTTACCATTTCCTATTTGTATTGAATCCATCTTTATGATGGGTGTGATCTCGGCTGCAGTGCCTGTAAGAAAAATTTCTTCTGATATGATTAATTCGCTTCTTGTAATGTCTCTTTCAACCACATCTATATCCAAATCTTTTCCGATTTTGATTATTGCATCACGAGTAATTCCTTCTAATGCAGATGATGCAAGAGATGGGGTAACTAATTGACCATTTCTAACTATGAAGATGTTCTCGCCTGGTGCCTCACTTACATTTCCATTATGATCAAGTAAAATTGCTTCATCGAAACCATTTCGTTTTGCTTCCTGTGTGGCAATAATTGAATTAAGATAGTTTCCTCCCATTTTTGCCTGTGGGGGAGTTGACATGTCTGAGAATTTTCTCCAAGATACAACCCCTGCTGTTATTCCATTTTTGTTAAATAAATCTCCAAAAGGAAATGTAAAGATTGCAACAGATGTTGGTGCTTTTTCAGTTACATGTAGATTGATTCCATAATCCCCTACAAAATAAAATGGTCTAATGTAGCAGGATTTGTTTATTTTATTTTTTTTACAAATGCCAATTATTGCATTAGTGATTTCTTGGTCTGTAAAATTAAGTGAAATATTATAAAATTGTCCTGATCTTCTAAATCGTTTTACATGTTCATCTAGTCTGAACACATTGAGACTTTTTCCATTCCAATATGCTCTTATCCCTTCAAAAATTGATGTTCCATAATGAATTGCATGGGTTGTAATTGGAACTTGAGCTTTTTCTGTAGGAACATACTTTCCATCAAACCATACATATTTTGATAATGGAAGTTTCATAGGAAACTTTTATCGAATGTGTATTAATCTATTTTCAATCTATTCTTTTTCTTTTAGACTAGGAATTAAGATTGTAAAAATTACTCCTCCTTTTGAGGAATTTTGTGCGTAAATTTTACCTTTGTGAGATTCGATGATATTTTTACAACTAACTAAACCTAGTCCTGTACCATTTTGCTTCGTAGTGTATAGTGGCTCAAAAATTAATTCAAGTGAAGATTCTGGAATTCCACTACCAGTGTCTTCAATTGTTATTTTATCCGATTCATCTTCTTTTTCTAAATTGATTGTTATTTTACCCTGATCATTTCCTATGGATTGAATTGAATTTAGAATTAAATTTATCAAAACGTTTTGCAATTGAATTGAATCACACCAAATAGTATGATCTTCTTTTGGTTTTTTGATTTCAATATTATTTGGGACCTCTATAGTTTCAAGAATTTTTGATAGTAATTCTTGAAATTTTACATTTGTTTTTTCAGGCTGTTTAATTTTAACAAATCCTAATACTTCATCTATTTGATGATTCATTCTTGATGCTGCATCATGCATCATATCAAAATATTGTTGATTATCTTTTACAATTTCTGGTTTTTTTATCTTTAAAATTTCAATTGAATTTTTTATTGTAGTTAATGGATTTCTAAGATCATGGGTAATTCTTGCAGCCATTTCACCAATTGTTGATAATCTTTCTTTTTTCACTAGTTCTTTTTGATATTTTTCAATTTTTATTCCCAATTCTGCAATCGTTTTTGATAATTCATCTAATTCTGTAATTCCTGACTTATTACTTTCAATTCTAATTTCTCCTTTTGAAATCAATTCTACATTTTTCTTCATTTTTAATATTGGCAAACTGATTGACTTGCTTAGATATATGGCACTTATTCCTACAATTGTGATTATTGAAATTGATGTAATCACAATATTTGAAATTGAGATTTGTATGGATTTTTCAATATTTTTTGTTGAATAATCTAATACCAAAATGCCTATTTTTTCATGAAGAATTATCGGTTTTGATACTCTAATCATATTATTTTCTAGTATCAATAATTCTTCAGATGAAACAATTGATTTCTGTATGAAATTATCTTCAAAAGTTGTACCATAATTGAAATCATTATTTGTTCCATCTGTTAATAGTCGACCATCTGGAAAAAGTACTAAAACTTGAATAATTCCTTCTTGATTTTCAAGATTATCAATTATTTCATTCATTTGATCAATATCCAAATTATTCATGGGGTTTCTCATTTGATTTTCTGTTAATTCACAAAGTGATTTGATGTGTGAAATTGATGAATCAAGTAAATCATCATTTGTCATTTCTGTAATAATTACAGTAACCACTGATGTAGAAATTATCAGAGGTATGATTGATATTAAAATAATTTTTTGGTTTAGTTTCATTTTAATGAATCAATTCCATTAATTCATTAATTATCTTCAAATCTTTTTCAATATCAATTTCAGAAAATTGATTAATTTTTGAAATCTTTTTCAAAATTTCTTGGGTTTCTGGGGTTTCGTTCATTTTAAGCAGAATTTCTTTTAGTTTTATCTGAAATTCAAAACTATTATCTACAAATATTATTTGTCTAGGAACTGATTCCGTAGATTCTATAATTTTTAATTTTTCTTTAATATTTAATGGAATATCTTCAAAATCTAAATTTGATGTAGCACCTACATCTCCTTTTCCTTCAAGAATCCAAATTGGTGTATTTTCATCATCTAAACTAAATACATATGAAAAATCCTTTGATGATTCCCAATCAAAGTCGTATCCTGCTTTTTGAAGATGAATTGCTGGAAGAAAATATCCTGAGGTTGACTCTCTATCTTCAAAAATCATTGTTTTACCATGTAAATTCTCAAATGAAATATCTGAATCTATAGATGTGATGAATACTGAATGATAATTCCTATGACCTTCTTTCCATGAAAGTAAAAATGGTTCCAAGTCTGTATTGCTAGCAATTTTCATCCCGATAAGAGGACTATCAAAAAAAATGTCAATTTCTCCATTATTTACAGATTGAATCATTTGTTGTTCTGAAGGTAAAATTTTTGCAATTCCTTTGTATATGACTGTATCATCACTTAGTTCTCTTGCAAGATAGTCAGCTAAGGGCTGATATCTCTTGAACATTTTTTCAGAATCTCTATGTATTATTCCAATTGTTATGGTTTCATCATATTCTATTTTTTCATTATTTTGAATTTCAAAATCTTTTGATTCTGGATAAAATAATGTGAAACTTCCAATGGTAATTCCAACCCCGACTATAATTGCGATTATTAGAATTTTCATTTATTTTGTTTTATCCACAATATATTAAAACCCATTTGCATAAGATCATACATGACAACTGCAATTGTAGCAGATGATGATCAACCAAATTTAGAGTTGCTTTCTGAATTACTTGAGGTTAATAATATCAAAATTATTGATAAAGTTCAAAATGGAAAAGAAGCAGTACTCTCTTTTCAAAAATTAAAACCTGATGTAGTATTTTTAGATATTATGATGCCTGAATTTGATGGATTATATGCTTTGGAAGAAATAAGAAAAATAGATCCATCATCTATTGTGATAATGATTACTGCAGATACTTCTGATGAGACTTCAGATAGACTGGATAAGCTACAACCAACTGCTATAGTCCATAAACCATATGAGATGAACAGCGTTATACATTTTCTAAATCTACAATTAGAATTAAAAGAAATCTCTAAAGACTAATTGAAATAATTATTTTGAATATCCTTCTTTAGGAAATTTCATTCCTACAATTCTTGTAGTTTGATCTTCTTCATTTGCAAATTTCTCAACTGTTTTCCAATCTTCTTCAATAATTTTGACTATTTCTTCTGGAACATCTTCTTTCCAAGTAGTATTTTTTTCTAGTGCAGATTCATACAGTTTTTCTTTAACTGATGTTGCAGACAATGCTTTTCGTTCACCAATTTTTGGTTTTAGTCTATACATTTTCAACATGTATCCTTCAGCTTTATCTCCAGTGTATGAAAAAAAGTCACCCTTAACTCCATCAAGGATTTGTTTTCTTAATTTCCATGACTTTCTTCTTACTAGTGGTGGCAAGTATTTCTTAAAAGGTGCTTGAAATGCGTAATCATCTGTAATTTTGATTGTATCTCCAAAAATAACTTCCAACATTTTTTTCCTGGTTTCAAAATTAAATGGAAAACTTTTACTATTAATTTCTCTATCCTCATCTTTAAAGACGACGGGCATTACTTTGACAATGTCTGCTTGTTTTTTTAATTCTGTAATTATTTCAACATGTGCATTTGTCACTGGATTTAGATGTGCAAGATAAAGCGCTGTAATCAATTACATCACATAAATAATTCTCATATTTCAATGATTGAATTTTTAAAAGATCTATCCGTATGATTCGTATTTGACTTCAAAACTTCCGTCTTCACGTTTATCATGTTCAGTGACAAAGCCTTTAGGATTCAAAAAGTCCATGACACCATCTATGGTTCCTTGCCATCCACAAACATAGAATATTGTATTTTCTTTAGTAATTTTATCTCCAATTAATTCTTCTAATGGTGAAAGTCCGCCGTCTCTTGGTCTTAGGAATGTTTCAACTCTTCCAACTTGTCCTGCCCATGATCTGTTAAACCATTCTTGCGGTCTACTGATTGCAGCTCTATATTTGAAATTCCATTCATCTTTACCTCTTGCAATGCTCTCATTTTCTAGATTAGTAAGTAAGTCCTTGTAGCTTAATTCATCAACATAACTAGCTCCGTGTAGAACTATTATTTCTCGTTTGTCACCTGTATCATGAAGATGCTGTGCAAAACTTACAAATGGTGCTAAACCTGTTCCTCCACCAATACAAACAATTCGTCTGTTATCTTTTTGACCATTTGAAAATTCTTCATTAATTAATAATGCTCGACCTGTAGGTTTTAACCAAAGAATTTCGTCTCCTTCTTTTACATTAAATATTTGAGTAGTTAGTCTACCTGGTAGTGGTTTTCTAACCCATCTAATTACTAGTTCCACATAATCTTTATTTTCTGGATGAGATGCAATTGAATAAGCTCGTCTGACAATTTTTCCATTTTCTACAGGATTTGGTAATCCTAATGTAATGAATTGACCTGCTTTGTAATCTGGAACAGGACCATCTTTTGGAACCATTCTAATTATTACAAGGTCTTCTTTCAATAATTGTACAAAAGTGACAGTTGCTTTGTTATCTACTACCATAACGATTCAATCAGGATTTGCGACTTTAAATATATTGTGTTAATTTCATAACTCGATTATCTTTTGTGACCGCTAAACGTTAATAACCAATTTGAAAAAGATATTTCAATCAGAATTCTGATTAATTGGGCCGGTCGTCTAGTCCGGTAGGATATGTGCATGGCATGCATGGGATCGAGGGTTCAAATCCCTTCCGGTCCACTTATTTTTTTATTAAAGAAATCATTTTTTCAATTTCACTATCTCTTTCTTTAAATTTTTTATTGATTTCGTCTTCCGAAATTATAATTTTTAAATCAATGATTGCTTGTAATGCACTTTTCCTTACTTCTATGTTAGAATCTGATAATGCTTCTAGAAAAATATTTTGAGCTTCTTGAGCTTTTAGATATCCTAATGCTCCTAGTGCACACGACCTCACCATAGAGCGTTCATCTTTTACTAGTTTAATTATTTCAGGAATGGCTGATGTTTCATTTCTATTTGCTAATACTAATGATACAAAACCTCTGATGTTTTTATTTGCAGCATTCAAATTATTAATTAAATAATTTGAAATCTTTTTTTTATTTAATAAAAGTGAACTAAAAGCTTCTCCTCTTACTTGAATGTCTTCGTCATCTAATTTTAAAATTATTTTTTCTAGAATCTCTGGATTATCTGTATCATTCAAGGTCTCCAAAATTTTGATTTTTTCATCACTAGTTCCAAATTCTAAAACATTTGAAATATTTTTCAAGTTCTGATTAAATTCCTTCTTTCTAGTTAATAATGGTTCAAATTTTTCAAAGTTTTTTGATTTAATTGGAAAATATCCTTTTAGCTTTAAATTATCCTTAAATACCAAATTTTGCATGTCAAATGAAACCAGAGACACCGTATTCATTGGTAAGAAACCATTGATGGCATATGTAACATCAGCGCTAATTCAATTGGCAAACTTACCTACCGTCAACATCAAAGCTAGAGGACTCAGCATAGGACGTGCTGTAGACGTAGCTCAAATCATTGCACGAAAGACTGAAAATGCAGGCTACTCTATCGGAGAAATCAAAATTGGCTCAGAATCATTAGAGTCACAAGACGGTAGAACAAGAAACGTTTCAACAATAGAAATTGAAGTAAAGCGAGTTACATCTTAATCGTACTTTACTTGAAATTTTTTATTTTATTATTTCTTTAATTTTTCATATTTTTTTTCCATTTTTCTAAACTTTGGAAGTTCGACCAAGTCATTAAACTGATCAAAATTGACAACTTTTTGTTTATACTTTGAAGTATTTCCTGATTTTTTTAATTCAGTTAGAATATTCATTGTTGCAAATGTATTTGCATACAAAACAGACAGTGGATAGAGAATAATGTTAAATCCCATTTTACTTAATAATTCTGCTGAACTTAATGGAGTTGCTCCACCTTCAATCATATTTGCAACAAGTGGTGCGTTGATTTCTTTTCCAATATTTTTCATTTCATCTAATGTTCTTGGGGCTTCAACAAAAACTGCATCCGCTCCTGTTTTTTTATTTTGTTTTCCACGTTCAATAGCCTCATCTAATCCTTTAGTTGCTCTTGCATCAGTTCTTGCAACAATTATGAAATCTTTATTTTCCCTTGCATCGATTGCAGCTGATAATTTCTCGGTATATTCTTCTTGAGAGACAACATCTTTCCCTTGCATATGTCCACAACGTTTAGGCCATTTTTGATCTTCTAGAAAAATACCTGATGCTCCTGCTGATTCTAATTCCTTAACTAATTTCCATACGCTCAGAGCATTTCCATACCCAGTATCTGAATCAACAATTACTGGAACTGATACTGATCTGCAAATTCTTCTGGCATTATCTACTGTTTCTGCGGCTCCAATAAATCCATAGTCTGGCATTCCAAATAATGTGGCAGATGTTCCATAACCTGTTTGGAACATTGCATCAAATCCTACTTTTTGAGCAATTTTTGCACCTAGTGCATCATAAACGCCTGGGATCACAAGTGGTTTTTTTGATTTTAACATACTTTTCAAATTTTTCATAAATGTGTTCTTTTTCTGAATTATTTATGATTTTAATTGGTACTCTATTCAATTCTGAAATTATTTTTGATTACTCGATCTTGATTTCTTTACCTTTTTTCTTTACATCTTTTTCTTGAACTTTTTTTAGTTCTAATTCAAGAAACTGTTTGTATTTTTTTGTCTCTTCATCTGTCATATTGGCAAAATTAGAACTAAGGATAGATCCCATTGCTGAAATCTTTTCTAATAGATCTATTGCAACAAATCTTCCTACATTGCCTAATCTAAACAAAACTTCTAGTTGTTTTTTAACAATATCATTTACTTTGTCAACATCAGATGCTGTGTCCTTTCCTTTCTTTGTTAGTTGATATTTTCCATCTTTAGTTTCTTCAATTAATCCTTCATCTAGTAATCTACCTAACAAAGGATAGATCAACCCTGGTGATGGTTTCCAAATGCCATTACTTTGTTCAACAGCATAATCGATAATCTCCTTTCCGGTATGAGGGGTTTTTTTTAATAATTCTAAAATGAAATATCTTGAAAATCCTCTGGGGACTGAGCTTCCTACTCTCTGAAACCACTCAGAAATCATCACTAGTGATATCACTAGTGATATATTTTAACATTTTGGATCCTGCCTGCCAATTACTACATATTTATCCCGCCCAAAGCAAGTTTGACTGAAAAATGGTAGATTCCATAGAATTTGACTTAATTATTTGTGGTTCTGGTTTGGCAGGTTTGCGTGCTGCAATTGCTGCAGCCAAAAAAGGTCCTCATCTCAAAATTGGAATTGTTTCCAAAGTTCAAGTTATGCGTTCACATTCTGTTTCAGCAGAAGGTGGAACAGCAGCAGTTCTTTTTGAAGATGAAGGTGACACAATTGAATCTCATGTTTATGATACTGTAAAAGGAAGTGATTTTCTTGCAGACCAAGATGTTGCTGAAAGACTTTGTGTTGAAATGCCACAAGAAATTCATCAATTAGATCATTGGGGAATGCCATGGTCAAGAAGAGATGATGGTAGAATTGATCAAAGAAACTTTGGTGGTTACAGTTTTCCTAGAGCAACATATGCATCAGACAAAGTTGGTTTCTTTGAAATGCAAACTTTGTATGATACATGTCAAAAATTTGAAAATATTGAATATCTTAACGAATGGTTTGTTACATCCATCATTCATGATGGGAAACGATTCATGGGTGTCACTGCAATTGAATTAGGTTCTGGAACATTTTACACAATTAAAGGAAAAGCACTCATCATTGCAACTGGTGGCGCTGGAAGATTATACAGTTTTTCTACTTATGCTCTTTCTTCAACTCCTGATGGTTTGGATATGGGATTGCGTGCTGGTATGGCCCTCAAGGATATGGAATTTGTACAATTCCATCCAACTGGAATTTTACCATCTGGAATTCTAATTACAGAAGGAGCTAGAGGCGAAGGTGGATATCTTCTTAACAACAAAGGTGAACGATTTATGAAAACATATGCAGCTGGTAAAATGGAATTAGCTCCACGTGATATTGTTTCAAGATCAATAATGACTGAAATCCAAGAAGGGCGAGGATTCAAACATGAAACTGGTGTGGATTGTATGAAACTTGATTTACGACATCTTGGAGACGAAAAAATTAAAGAGAAATTAGGTGGAATTCGAGAAATATCAATTAAATTTTCAGGTCAAGATCCTGCAAAGGACTTACTTGACATTAGACCTGTATGCCATTACATGATGGGTGGACTGCATACTGACATTGATGGTGCAACTGAAATTCAAGGAGTTTGGGCTGCTGGAGAGGCTGCATGTAACAGTGTTCATGGTTCTAATCGTTTAGGCGCAAATTCTACGTCTGAATGCATTGTTTGGGGTAAAATTACAGGCGAATTGGCAATTGACTATATTCAAAAGAACGAATCTACAAATCCATGGCCACATCATCTTGTAGCCGCCGAAGAAAAGAGAATCTATGATGGAATCTTTAGAGGAAATGGCGATGTTAATCCATATGAAATTAGACAACAACTTACTGACACAATGAATGATAAAGCATATGTTTACAAAAATGAAACCAATCTAATTGAAGGTCTTAAAACAATTCGAGATTTAAAGAAGCAGACTTGGAAGCATGTTGATGATAAGGCAAAAGAGTACAATACCAATTTTGCAAATGTGATGGAACTTGACTCTATGTTTAGAGTAGCTGAGATTGTTTTACTTGGTGCAATCAATAGAAAAGAATCTCGTGGAGCACATGCGAGAACTGATTACCCAAAACGTGACGATGCTAACTTTTTACACCATACTCTTGCTTACTATGATCCAACCGAACCAATAATGAAAACACATCCCGTCACAATTACTAAGTACCAGCCAGTGGAGAGGAAATACTAGATGTCAAAAGACGAACACCGAGAAGGTATTGGAGGAATGATTAATCCTCGTAGATATGGAATTGAACGTGTTGCATATTTGTTAATGAGATTGAGTGGATTGGGATTATTGGCATATTTTATAGGTCATATTTATGAAACAAGTAATATTTTACGAGGCCAAGTCGGTTGGAATGAATTCATGGAAATGATATCTACTACTGAGGGACATATCATAATGTCAATTGTAATTGCAATGTGTGTATTTCATACTGTAAATGGAGTTCGAGTGATGTTGGGACATGGGGGAGTTGGTGTGGGAAAACCTACAAGACCTGATTATCCATATGATCCAGCATCACAAAATTACAGACACAAAATAGGAATTTACTCTGCCATGGTTCTTGCAGCAGTTGCAATGATGTATGGTTTAGCGGTAATGTTTGGTGAATAAAATGAGAGAAAGCACAATAATGAAAATCCACTATGGGACTGCTTTGGCAGCTGTGGCTTTAGTCGCAGTTCACATTTTGATGCGTCTTACTATGGGATATGCAGAATCTTTAGAATATGAAAATGTCCTTGCTAATTACAAATTTGTTCCATATGCTATAATGTTAGAATTAATTCTAGTTCTTCTTGCTGTTCATGGATTTAATGGATTAAGAGTGATTTTACTTGAATTAAAACAAGGGAGACTTTATGAAAAAGCTGTTTCTTATGGTTGCCTTGTTGCAATGATTGGATTAATAGCATACGGCTCAAGAACAATTATTATGACTAACATGGGGATGGCATAGAAATGGCTCAGGTTTCTAGTATTTCAAACGAACAATCACCAACGGCAAAATCCATCATCCTTAAAATTTCAAGATATAATCCTGAACATGACGAATCAAGTCAATTTATGGAGTTTAATGTCAAATATGAAAAATGGACAACTGTTCTAGAAGCAATCCTTGATGTGAAAAAACATTATGATCATTCTGTCGCAGTTCGTTATTCTTGCAGACAAGCTACATGTGGTTCATGTGGAATGATAATTAATGGAAAACCAAGATTGGCATGTTTCACAAAAATTAGTGAATTAGATTCAAATGTTGTCACTGTTGAACCAATGAATAATTTCCCAGTAATTCGTGATTTAGCAGTAAAGTTTGAAAAATTATTTGACACTCATCAAAAAATTAAACCATATCTAATTAGAGATGACACTGAACTAATATCTGATGAAAAAGAATTCTTACAAACTCCTGAAGAAGTAGAACAGTACATCCAATTTGCAAATTGTATCAAATGTGGTTTATGTAATTCTGCATGTCCTACAATGGCTACTGATTCATCATTTGTTGGACCTCAAGCATTAGCTCAAGCATATCGATATGTTGCTGACAGTAGGGATAAAGGTAAAGATTCTAGATTAAAAATAATTGATGACTCTCATGGTATCTGGAGATGTCATTTTGCTGGCTCTTGTAGTCAAGTATGTCCAAAAGGAGTTGATCCTGCTATGGGAATTCAATTGCTTCGAGGATATATGCTAGGTTTTAGAAGTTAACCTAGTTTTTTTGGATTTGGGCTATTGTTTACTTGATTGTTAATCTGTTCAGCCATAAAGTGATTTGAGACATTAACTTTAACATCCTTTACACCATCTACTTTCAAAAGATTATCGTGTACATCTTGACAAATCTTAAAACCAAATACTGCTGGACAGAATGGACTTGTAAGATGTAAATCCACTTTGACATTACTGTCATTGATATCTACTTCATCAATTAATTCTAGTTCTACAATTGATGTGTTAATTTCTGGATCTACAATCTTTGATAGCTCATCAAATATTTTTACTCGCATCAGTTTGATATCTTGGCTCATGTCGTGAAAACCATTGTTGCTATATATAACCATTATAGAACCTTAGGTAATGTATCGTTCTCGTCTTGGTACTGATTTGAGTGATATTACTTTGGATTATGTTTCATCAATAAATGATGATTCTGAAATTGCCCTTTATGATATTCTTGGAAGTCAAGCTCATGCTTTGATGTTATTTCAACAAAATATAATTACAAAAAATGATGTAAAGAAAATTTTAACTGCATTAGAGAATTTAAAAAATGAAAAATTCGATGCTTCATCTGGAGCAGAAGATATTCATGAATTAATTGAAACGCTAGTGATAAAGAAAGCTGGAATGGCTAGTGGTGGAAAAATGCACACTGCAAGATCTAGAAATGATCAAGTTGTTTTAGATATCCGAATGAAAATTAGAGATGATATTAACATCATTTGTAATTGTCTTTTAGATACTATTGAAGCCCTTGTATCTGTGGCAAAAAATCACCAAAAAACAATCATGCCATTATACACTCATCTTCAGCAAGCACAGGCTGGTCTTTTCTCTCATTATCTTTTATCACATGCTGATGTTTTGACACGAGATTTTGAAAGATTGTATGGAACATTTGAACGAATAAATCAAAGTCCACTTGGAGCAGGTCCTGTTGGAGGAACGAGTATTCCTATTGACAGACATAGCACTGCAAAGATGTTAGGCTTTGATGGTCTTGTTGAAAATTCGATTGATGCAACTAGCACACGAGATTTTGTAGCAGAATATGTGGCAATGATTTCAATTATGATGACAAATCTCAGCAAAATATCTGAAGATTTTGTAATCTGGTCTACTTCTGAATTTTCATTTATTGAACTATCAGATGAATTCACATCTCCATCTAGTGTTATGCCTCAAAAAAAGAATCCTGATATTTTGGAACTTACACGAGGTAAAACAGCCGAAGTCATTGGTAATCTAACTGCAATTTTGTCAACTGTTAAAGGATTGGCATCTGGATATGGAAGAGATTTACAACAAATTAAATCATCTATATGGTCTACAACAAAAATTTCTATCAGTGCACTGTTAATTTTAAAATCAATTCTTCTAACTTTAAAAGTAAATGAAAAACAAATGAAAAAAGTTACAGAATCTAGCAATTTAATTGCATTAGATATTGCTGAAAAATTAGTACAAGAAGGAATTCCATTTAGAGTAACCCATAAAATTTCAGGAGTACTAGTTCAACTTGCCCATAATTCAAAAAAACCTATTTCAAAATTAACTTTATCTGAAATTAAAAAATCTGTAGCTGACACAAAAGTTCATCCTGAGATAGTCTCAAAAATTATATCTTCTACGACTGTTGTTTCATCTCTTAAAGACAGAAAATCTTTTGGCTCTTCGGGCTATGATGAACAAAAAAGAATGATTTCTGATAGAATTCTAAAAATTAATCAATATAGATCTGATGTATTACGAAGAGAAAATAAAATCAATGCATCTATTGATGATCTAAAAAAGCAAGTTAAAGCAATAATTTGATGAATAAAGAATAGAGAGCGGGTCTAAAGGGATTCGGACCCTTGACAACCGGATTAAAAGTCCGGTGCGCTACCTGGCTGCGCCATAGACCCTCGTAAAAAATGCCTTAACTGTATAATTTAGTCTTTTACAAAATATTTTGTTGTGACAGAAACTTTTAATCTGGCCATTTGACTCAAAGAATTCGTGCCCTTGTAGTATAGCCCGGTCTAGAATTCGGCCCTGTCACGGCTGAGACGCGTGTTCAAATCCCGCCGAGGGCGCCATTATTT
>JACKQG010001936.1_pt1 | contig 27864 bp, 21 predicted proteins | sample 8237621 | NCBI WGS metagenome assembly JACKQG01 (sample SAMN15677084, study PRJNA649215) | marine metagenome | biome: marine; feature: Black Sea; material: saline water; isolation source: suspended particulate matter (SPM) from the Black Sea western gyre | collected 2013-06-09/2013-06-10 | depth... | reverse complement strand
ATAAAAATTATATACAGGTTTGACAACCGGATTCGTTGGCCTGGAAAACTCCAATATCAATAGTTTCCCTCCGGGTTTCAGCACCCTGTGCATTTCCTCAAGACCCTCTTGGGTATTACCCAGATTACGGACCCCAAAGGCCACTGTAATCCCCCAAAAACTCTCATCGCGGGCGGGTATCTTCTCACCATCTCCACATACCGGGAAAATCCGGTTACGACGATTATCCGATGGTAATGTTTTTACCCCGGCTTGCAGCATGCCTTCACAAAAATCAATTGAGAAAACCTGCCGTTCAGGCGCCTGCCTGGTCAATTCGAGAGAAAGCGGCAACGTCCCGGCGCAGAGATCAAGCACTGCGCCGTCGGGAAACTGTTTCAATTCCCGTGTTGTCACCCAGCGCCAGTATCGGTCAATCTGAAAACTGAGCACTGAATTGAGAAAATCATATTTATGGCTTATTGCAGAAAATTTTTCCTTAACAAAAACTTTCTTTTCATCCGGAGTCTGCATCAAAAGTATGTATCCAGTATGTGTTTAGGCAACCTTGAAAAATTGACTTTTTGCTCGCTAGCGGTGTCATTGCCAAAATGAAAAGTGCTCACATACCTCGGTATGCGGAGTTTATGCCCATGTGGGTACTTTTTAATTTTGGCATTCCTTGCTAGCAAACAAAAATCCTAATTTTTCAAGGTACCTTTTATTTTAAGAGCATCCAGCATAACTGCGCTTTCTGAAGGTCTATCAGAAAAATTTTACAGGGAGAGCCTTGGCCGAAACCTCTCCCCTTTCTATCAAATAATCAAAGAAAACTTCCAGTGCTTTCAGTTTGTCAGCGTCGAGATCATACTCCATGCCGCACAGGTAGTCAAAGCAGTCGTTAGTTGCCATAGGGATTCTTGGCGCCACAATATTGCATATTGCATGCAGATCCCTCTTGCCTTCTTCTATGCACCGAAGCAATTCATGCTGGATCTGTGCAATATTCTCCGGGTCTTTGCGGCAGAACTCTTCCCGAACAGCCCAGACGGCAAAGACAAAGGGCAGCCCTGTCATCTTCTGCCAGACCTCGCTTAAATCCAGCTTCACAGGAAAAAGATCACTCTCCCTCAACCGCAGTGCATTATCGCCAATGGCGAGCACGGCCTGAATATCTTTACCTTCAGCATCCTGAGGCAACTTCCCGTCAGAGGTTATTGTGCCGCTCAGATACGTTGGAACCACCTGATAATATTCTTCCAGTATAATCTTAACAAGCGACACTGACGTCTGGGATAACGAACTGAGCAGAACGGTCTCTCCTGCCAATAATTCAGGATCTTTCTTTGAAAAGAGAAAAACACTGCCAACCGGCCCGGTGGCACTTATTGATAATCCAGGCAAAAGCTTATACAGATGCGGATGTGCTGCATATTCATGGGAAGAAACAAACCCCAGATCAAGCTCGTTATTATACAGCATTCTGTTCAGCGTAGTCGGTGGAGCCTCAGTAACCTGCCAATCCGGTCGTTTGACCAGCTGCTGCCATTTTTCATAAAGGGGAGCAGTATTGATGAAATTTACCATACCGATTCGGGCAGAAACAGGCTTCCGGTCTATGCTATCCATGACACCTCAGCTTCTGAGCCCATTGTCGTCAATAGATCCATTACATCACTCCCTCTGTCAGCCCTGCACTGAACGGCAAGCATTCTGCCGGTTTTTCCCGGAGAAATCGTGCCATATTCTTCTCTGCCAAGTGCTGCCGCCCCAGCCTGGGTTGCCATCGTAAATAGAGTTTTCGGATCAATTCCCGGATGATCTTCACGAAGTATACGCATTTCCTCCCAGAGATTAAGGCCGGGATTACTGGCCAGACTGTCTGTTCCAATAGCAGGAAGGATTCCATGGCTGATCATTTTCATAACTGGTGCGACACCAACGCCGAGATATCGATTACTCCCCGGGCAGACACAGACCTTTGCATTCCTTTGGGCAAGAAGAGACAACTCCTGATCCGAGATATGCACAGAATGAACACACAAGGTGTGTGCATCCAGCACCTTTAAATTTTCAAGATATTCAACAGCACCGCACCCAGGCGGCTGGAAGGATCCATCCCAGGCACCCCTTTCTTCAACAAAGGTTCGCAGTCTGCCTGTTGCCGTCTGTAAAAATTCGATTTCATCTTCTGATTCGGCAACATGTATTGAAAAAAGACCTCCACGACGCCGGGAATCCTCTTTCACCATCTTCAATAAACCAGTCGTACAGGAATACGGGGCATGAGGCGTACAATCCAGGCCATCACCATCATTTTTCCCCTGCCTGATCGCTTCCTCCAGGGACTCTCTCGCCCTTTGTTCTCCAAATTGCGATAATCCGAGCAGCTCGAGGAGGAAACATACTTCAGCAGAACTGCTATTTCCAATTTCTGCACTGTCAATCCCATTGCCGACATCGCAAACCAGACCTGTACCGGAGGCATGAAGGGAAGCCAACGCCTCTCTGGCCTCAGTGACCACATCTGCATCAACCAACTGGTCACGCAGAGCAAGCAGCTTTTTGATCCAGGCTGCCATGTTGCCATCCCAATTTCCCTCCTGACCTAGACGCGCCAGATGGGAAAGTTCAAGGTGACAGTGACCATTGACCAGAGCTGGCGTGATGACAGAATCTTCATAGTCAGTAGTCAGGGGCGCCATACCCTTAAGGGCGTAAAAAGTGCCGACTTTCAGGATGTTGCCATTTTGGACAAGGACTGCACCATCCTGTATCGGAGGTGTTGCCACCGGAATAACCCAGGGCGCTCTATACAGTTGCACTACAGGCCTCTTACACCAATGAATAATCCATCCGGCGCTGCCGGGGTTCAAACCCTGCATCCCGCACCAGAGTGCATATTTCCTTTTCTGACAACCGAAAACTCACCCCGGCGGCCGCAACAACATTCTCCTCAATCATTGTGCTGCCAAAATCATTAGCCCCAAAGAAAAGTGAAGTCTGGGCAATTTTAGGACCCTGGGTAACCCAGGACGCCTGGATATTATCAATGTTATCCATATAGATACGGGAAAAGGCGAGCATTTTGAGGTACTCAAAGGCCGTTGTTTTAGGGAGATCTTTATACACCGTATTATCCGGCTGAAAAGGCCATGGAATGAATGCCGTAAATCCCTGGGTGCGGTCCTGCAGACTGCGGAGACAATCGAGATGCTCAACGCGCTCTTCAAGCGTTTCTATATGTCCGAACATCATGGTGGCTGTAGTTCTCATCCCAAGGATATGGGCCTCCTCCATGACACGGAGCCACGCTTCGGCACTGCATTTCCTGGGCGCTGTTTCTTCACGGACACGGTCGGTTAGAATTTCAGCTCCGCCGCCAGGCATGGAGTCAAGTCCGGCATTCTGCAGTCTTACCAGAACCTCACGAATGGTAAGTCCGGACAATTTGACAAAATGACATATTTCCGGTGGAGAAAATCCATGGATATGGATATCGTAACCTTTCATAAACTGAAGCATCCCTTCATAATACTCAAGGGGCTTATCCGGGTGCAGGCCGCCCTGAAGCAGTATCTGGGTGCCGCCAAGCTGTTTGGTCTCTTCTATCTTCTGTCCCAGTTCTTCAAAGCTGAGGAGGTACCCTGTCTTATCTTCCGGAGCCTTATAAAAAGCACAGAACTTGCAGGCCGAAATACAGATGTCCGTATAGTTGATATTTCGATCATTCACATAGGTAACAAGCGGTTCAGGATGTTTCCGTTTCCTGACAGCATCAGCCAGCATACCCAACTGGTAAAAATCACCTTCCTGCAGGAGACGCAAACCTTCAGTTCTGCTGATCCTTTGATTATCCAGTACTTTTTCGATTATCTTTTTCATATGCTCTTTTTTTGCCACGAAACCCACTAAAAAACACGAAAGTATAAACAGATCTTTTGCTGAAGGCTTTTATTTTTCAGGGAACTTGCTAAGCAGAATGAGGAGTTGTAGTTATCCCTACCTCTGCAGTTTAATGTTTTTGCAATTATCTACGTTAATTTGCTCTTTCTGTTTTTAAACAAAATTCTTTTATTTTCGTGTTTTTTAGTGGGTTTCGTGGCTCTAAATGGTTTTAGTTCCCTTAATACGTTTGTATCACATCATACAGGGTGCCGCGTTGGATAGGTGTGCGACCGGCTTCTTTTATAAGTCTCACCAGTTCTTCAATGGACATGGCCTGCTCGGTCTCGGCCCCTGCCATATGGGTGATAATTTCCTCTTTAACAGTTCCGTCGACATCATCAGCCCCAAAGGAAAGAGCGATCTGGGCCATCTTGGGTCCTACCATTACCCAGTATGATTTGATATGAGGAAAGTTGTCCAGAAAACAGCGGGCAACGGCAATGTTCTTTAAATCGTCAATGCCGGATGTCCTCGACAGCTTGGACATTTCTGTATTCTTCGGATGAAAAGAAAGGGGGATAAAGGCAAGAAAACCACCCGTTTCATCCTGGGCAGTCCGAAGAGCATCAAGATGTTCAATGCGTTCTTCAATGGTCTCAATATGGCCATAGAGCATTGTGGCATTGGTTTTGAGCCCCTGACGATGGGCAATCTGGGCTACTTCAAGCCACCCCTCACCGGAAAGCTTTTTATCACATGTCAGTTCTCGAATGCGGGGGCTGAAAACTTCAGCACCTCCCCCTGGAATCGAATCAAGCCCAGCGTCCCTCAGAATTTTCAGTGTCGCATCCACAGGCTTTCCTGCAAGACCGGCAAGATGGGCAATTTCAACACAGGTAAAAGCCTGAATATGGACATCAGGCCGAACGTCCTTAATTCCCTTTAGAATATCGATATAGTAGCTAAAAGGCAGATCAGGATGAATACCACCCACCATATGAATTTCACTGATAGGTTCGTCAAGACGTTCACGGACCTTTTCCTTGACGTCTTCCACCGTCATTTCATATGCCTTGTCAGAAGACTTATCCTTGCCAAAAGCACAGAATTTACAGAGATTTGTACAGATATTTGAGTAATTTATATGCTGATTATAGATAAAATAAGCGTTATCGCCATTAAGACGCTCCCGGACAGTATTTGCCAGATAGCCAACAGCCAGGAGATTCGGACTGTTATACAGCCGAATCCCATCTTCACAGCTTATTCGTTCATTATCTTTTACCTTCTGGAGGATATCTCCCAGGCCTGCTTTTTTTACTAAATCTTCCATCGTTTCCTTGCTCCCATAATGTATAGGAAAATATTAAGGTACCTTTACGTTTTTACTAATCCTTTCTCCAAAACCAGGAGAACCTTATCAACCTGCGAGGATATATCCTTCTTGTCCATTCGCTTGAGCTCCAGTCCACTGTCCAGATAAGACAAGGCATAGCCCTGGAGTAAACTGCTTATAAGTGCATCAATCATAAAAATAACTGTTTCAGCAGGAATATCGTCACGTATTTCACCTTTTTCGCGAGCCTCATCACATAAAGGGCCAAAATACTCACTTGAAAAAAGATGGACTCTGGCAAGAAGATTTTCTCTGCCGGGCACATCTGCTTCAAAAAGGACTTTCAGATACATTTGAAAGTACTCAGGATAATAATCAACAAAATGAATTCCTGCCCAGAATACCTGTCTGACCTTTGAAAAAAAATGGAGCGAGGAAACATCACCACCGCCCTGCACGCTTCTTTTTACAAGAAAGACAAACTGTTCAAAAATATAATGAAACAGGGCCTCTTTATTCTGAAAATATTGATACAGGGACCCTTTGGAAATAGAGGCGTCCCTGACAATAGTGTTCAGGGACGCCTTCTGGTATCCCAGGCGTGCGAATTCCCGCACTGCTGACTGAAGAACGGCTTTCTTCTTATCCTCAGCGAGATTTATAAATGTTTTACTTACCATAATTTGACCAAACATGACCACCCGGTCATGTTACTCACAAAATAATTTATTTCAAGGGTCATTTGCCGGAAATAAAAAATCTAAAACCCTGCTTCGTGTCGTTCTCATTTGGAAGTCGAAGACTTACTTTAGCTTTCTAGGTTTTTTTTGTTTCGATACCCCGGCTTGACCAGAATTTCCAAATAAAAGGATTTGAGCTGTTCTGATTCAGCCTGAGAAATATATTTATTAATTTCAGACAAGTGAATCTCCTTCGAATCTTCAGCAGTATGGCCGAATTTGCAGTCGAAATCCCAGAAATCGACACCCTCTGGCAGCTTTTTTTTCCGCTCTCTCTTGATGTACTTTTTAACATCGTGTTTTATAGATTCGACTAGTCTGGCGACTATGATTTTCGGATGGGTTAATGTAAATGTTTTCTTCATATTTATCCTCAATAACAGCATTGAACAATAGGTAGAGTATCATGCAATTCTTCCGAGTTGCCCCCCCCACTACACAATCTGAATCATGTTTTAAATTAAAAAGGTTGCCTAAAGGTTATCCCGATACTTAAGCTTCATGCCTTTTAGAAAATTCCGTAAAATCTGATCCTTACAATCACGATAGTGCTTATTCGCTGGATTACGGAAAAATGCACTTAATTCCTGTTTTCTTATAGGAAAATCAGCCAAGCCCAGGATCTCCACTATATCCTCGGCTTTCAAGCTTAAGGCGATTTTCAGTTTCACAAAAACGATGTTGTTCGTCAATCGTTTCTCCGGCTCTGGCTGTGCCCCTTCTTTTTTCCCACGCTTATCGTTAATTAAACCATTTAGAAAAATGGCCAGCTCAGTGTCGCTACATTTTTGATACGCAGGGTCTTCATCTATTTTTAGCCAATCGCAGACCTGTTCCCGTGTTACCTTATGACCAGCTAAGCCAAATATAGAAATCATTTTCGAATCGTCAAAATCGAAGATATAGCGGATACGGCGTAATATATCGTTGTTTTTCATAAAGATGTCCTCTCATTTTAGACATAACTAATTATTATTATATGGTTTCCCTGATGTCTACACCGACCCGATATGTTTGACAATGACACACTTCCATAAGTAAGCAGGACAAGTTCACACATACCATTTTGGGGACATGTACTCCCCCATGACTTAACATCCCAATTCCTATACCTTGAAGAAGATCATTTTTAACTACAGATCTGGGCGACAAGCCGTTTCAGGCGAGCATGGGCTACATTGATCTCAGCGAGGCAGGAAAAGGCCTTGACGTTCTCAGCTTCGGTCAGATCAAAACCGCTACGCAACGGGTGACGACCAAGCAGTGCGACCACAAAGGCTCGCTCCAGCCTATCGACCGGCTCATCTGACTGCTTCGACTCTGCCAGGCTATGCCAGGCAAGAAATTTTGGTTCACGTAAAGCCTGCTTGACCTCCTTTTGAAGACCCAGTGTCGCGGCAAAGCCGTGCCGGAATAGATCAGTTATGCTCCAGACACCCAGCAAATTAGACGCCTTGGCGACTGCGTCAACGTCATCCAACTGGCAGTTGGATTCTTGTTGGGATAGCAGCGACTCCAACCCCAAGGAAATAGTGTCCCGCACCCGCTCGGCAATGTCCGAGATCTGCTTGACATCCTGCATTTTTTCACCATAGGCCGTGACTGCACTGTTTATAGTCAAGACTATTTCCTGCTCCAAGACAGCCAAAAAATCCTGGTCAGTAATCAGAGACAGAGCCTGCTGCAACAAGCTGGTTTCAACTAAGGAACTGGCATACACAGACGGTACCCTGGTGAATAAGCCGTCTATCGGTTTCTGATACCGAAGCGTCGGTGGACAAACGGCTGGTCGGGAAAACAGAACAGAAGCCTCGCCTGGTGATACAAATCCAATATCCTCCATGCGGCCGTTCCGGAAACGCAAGGCTTCTTCTTCTATCTGTGTCTCCAGGTCCACGCGGACTTGGCTAAGCAGTTGATGTGTCGCGGTGGAATCGTATTGATACAGGGCATCCAACAAGGCAAAAGGATGCATCTTCAGTGATATTTCAGTTTTCAACTCCAGGAGATAGAAGCCGTCAGGGGTCATGGCGCGGGTCGTATCCTTCTCCTCAGTCTCTTGAGGAACCTGATCAGTATCAGGATCATATACAGTCACAGTCTTGGTCAAAAACAGGAGCTGCATCACATAGTTCAGAGAGAAAAAAGCCTTGGCCAATTTTCTCGGGCCAGCCAGCGCAAATGCAGTCAACCATTCATCAAGTCTGTCGGGGACAAAATCGTACCTGTTCCAACAATCCAGGTCAATGCATGCCTCCAATTGATCTGGACTCAATGTAAAGAGAATGGGCAGAGCCTGATCCAAGCCGACCTCCCTGACAATATAGTATGCCTCTAGAGGTTCGAGAGATGCAACCTCTCCAGCCAGGTCCGTCGAGGCCAGAAGTCGCTCGCCTCGACGAGTCATTGCACGAGTGAGATCGGCGCGAAAAGGCGTTAATTCTATAATATTATTGTCAGTCATATTCTCATGTCAGTCGAAGGTTTGGAGTTGTATCAAATACCGTTTCTTGTTAGACGAAATTATTGCTTAGAAATTTTTCCCTATTCGCATCACAGGCTTCTTTTTGTATGGGTCTTGATGGATAATTTCTACAAATCATAGGTCTTGTTTCATATACAGCACAAGAGTAACTACCATCCTTTTCATTTAAGAAAAAACAATCTCCGTTTTCTTGAAATTTAAAAAAATATTCTTCAACAACCTTTCCTTTTGGGATTGCAAACTCATTAAAATGTAACCCTGTCAAGTGTTCTAATGAATTGACTTCACTTTCGGTAAATTGAACAAAGGGATAATTTTTACAACATTGAGCACATTTTTTACATATCTCGCTAGAAATAATATTCTCCTAACCCAGATAAACTGGAATAGACATTAAGGATTTAGGGACTCAGTTCAGTACCCCCTTGAGGGGTATAAGCCCCTTAACAGTAGAGGCAGATAGCGAACAAAGAGAAACCTTCGAGTTGTTAATTTCAAAAGCATTTCTCAATTTATTGCCACAAATAACACGAAAATAACTTCTAAGGGCCTAAATTAAGGGATTCTGTCTCTATTTGCCGAATAGATTAGAAAAAAAATACTTGCGGCTGCCAGTTACCCTACAGCTTATCGACAACAAGCTTATACGTTGGATCTTCCAACACATTTACTACGATTATTTCTTCGGCATTCTTCAATAGCTTTCTGCAATCAGGGCTAAGATGCTTAAGGTGAATTTTTTTCCCTACTTTACGATACCGTTCCGTAATTTTATTCAAAGCTTCGATTGCTGACATATCAACAACACGGCTTTCCTCAAAGTCAATGACAACCTCATCTGGATCATTGAGAACATCGAACTTTTCATTAAAAACGGTCACTGATCCAAAAAACAACGGCCCGTAAATTTCATAATGTTTCACACCATTTTCATCGAAACGTTTTCTGGCACGAATACGCTTGGCATTATCCCAGGAAAACATCAGCGCCGATATGATAACACCAATGACAACAGCTAAAGCAAGATTATGAAGCAATGCAGTAACCAAAGTTACTAATATCATAACGAAAATATCTTTTTTCGGCATCCTGCTAAATGTTCTCAGACTCGCCCATTCAAAGGTGCCTATTGCCACCATTATCATCAAACCAGTCAATGCGGCCATAGGAAGCTTTTCAACTAAATTTGCCCCGAACATAATAAAAACCAGAAGCATTAACGCCGCGACAATACCCGACAATCTGGCTCGGGCACCATTGGAAACGTTGATCAGACTTTGACCAATCATGGCGCAGCCGCCCATTCCAGAAAAAAGGCCAGACAAAATATTTGCCGCTCCTTGAGCTACTGCTTCTTTATTTCCTATTCCACGGGTTTCTGTTATTTCATCAATAATATTAAGCGTCAGCAGACTTTCAATCAGCCCAACACCGGCTACAATAGCAGCGTAAGGGAAAATAATGGTAAGCGTCTCAAAACTTAAGGGGATATTCGGGATGTGAAATGGAGGAAACCCTCCTTTAATAGAAGCGATATCGCCGACTGTTTTTGTATCAATATCAAAACCAAGCACAATCCCGAAAACAACCAGTATCGCGCATAACGAGGCAGGAACAGCCTTGGTCAGCTTAGGCAATCCCCAGATAATGAGCATTGTCATTGCAACGAGCCCCATCAAAACATACATGGGTGTTCCTGTTAACCAATTGCCGGAAGGATCTTTAAACTGTTCTAATTGTGACATGAAAATGATAATCGCGAGACCATTGACAAAGCCAAATATCACTGGATGCGGAACTAATCGCATAAGTTTACCCAATCGCAAAGTACCAGCAGTAAATTGCAGCATACCCGCCAGGATAACGGCGGCAAAAACATACTCCACCCCGTGTGTCTTTGCTAAAGAAACAATAACTACAGCAATCGCTCCTGTGGCGCCGGATATCATACCTGGTCGTCCACCAAATATGGAAGTAACCAACCCTAAAACAAAAGCTGCATACAAACCTGTTAATGGAGACAAACCGGCGATCAAAGCAAATGCTATGGCTTCCGGAACCAAGGCAATGGCAACAGTCAAGCCTGATAAAACTTCTGTCTTGTAATCAACTTTTTGTGACGAATCGAACAAATGAAAATATTTTTTCATGAAATTTAAATATACTCGTTAGTGAATTAAAGATGGATTCCAGGCAAAGAAAAACAGAGTGCGAAATATCTAAACCGGTAAATAGCGGTATGACTTGATCATATGCGATAGTGCTATTTATTGACTATAAAAATGTGATTGAAGCCAGGAAAATTACAGGGAAAATCTCCAGAAAAACACAGCGGTATGACTTGATCATATGCGAAGGATTCCTATGGCATAGAGTGTATTCTATGCGAAAAAAAAAGCCCCGCAAAATGCGAGGCTCATGCAGCTATCGATATCAGTTCTTACTGCTGAACAACATTCTCTGCAGACGGTCCTTTTGGGCCATCGACAACATCGAAGGTCACCCGAGCGCCTTCCTGTAGAGATTTGAAACCATCAGATTGAATTGCGGAATGATGTACAAATACATCCTTTCCACCATCCTGCTCGATAAAACCAAACCCCTTTGAATCATTAAACCATTTAACTGTTCCTTCTGCCATCTTGTACTACTCCTTTGTGCTGGGTTCCTTTGGGAACGCCTTTTTTAATAAGCCGGATAATCACTATACTACCCGGCACCAGTTTTGTTCCCAAAACTGGATTAATACTGTTACGCCCTGGCAAATATGCCGAAGTCATAGGCTGCTTATGTGCAAATATGTGAATAAGATTAATTCTTTAATAGTGGGAAGGGACTTCCAATCAACTTAGCAAAAAAACATGGATGCTTTATGTAATGATCGCTTATGATATGGACGTTGTTTATTATAATGCCATGACTAAGAGAGAGTTTTTTCAATTCCGAAGACATGTTAGGATATAGTTGCCAATATATGGTTCCCTGCTGTATTCTTTTTTTAAAGTGATTAGCAAAAAACTTCTACGGCGGCAAACGATGCAAGAAAAGAACAAAGTGGACTGTAGGAAAACGTGAAAGAGTATGCCTTATTAAAATTAAACAATATATCTTTATACTCTGTAGTTTGTTTTTTTTCAAGTAAAAAAAATTAAAAAGATCATAAAATGGTAGCAGCGCAACCTGCTAGACAAAGACGGGATGTCACGCTGTTAATACTTTTTTTCTATATCATTGATATGTGATCTGGATATTCACGACCTGTATTGCCAGCCTCGGTACAAAGCAAAAATTAAAAATCGAAGGGAAACAGACAGAAAAAATAACAAATACCACTTCCAATTTACCTATTTATTTTGGACTGTGAGTCGGACCAAGCTAATATTTCATTATAATAACAAAAAATCTACTAAGAAAACACCTTTTTTGTTATAAAATGGCCTGTTTAACAGGAATCATGCCATGTGATTTATATCTGTAATATTAGCTAGTTGTCGAGACAATTCCCCTTTCAGCAGGGTCAATTTCCGGCATATTTCCAAAATAGACTTTTGTGTGAGGCCAGGGAATTTCTATACCTTCCTGGTCAAAACGGTTCTTGATCCGCTTGCGTAGTTCTCCGGTCAGTCCCCACTGTTCTCCAGGTTTTGTATAGCCCCGAATACAGATGTCGACGCCATGGTCACCAAGATCGCTGACACGCATCGCAGAAGGAGTCGATGTTAAATTCGTTCCAAAATCGGGATCATCTTTCAGTTCATCACATACACTATTAAGAATCTGATAGACATGGCTGATATCTTCTTTATAAGCCACTGTTACATACAGGTTGATCCGTGCCCAGTCTCTGGTCTGATTACTGGCAAATGGAATCTGACTATTGGGTATGACATGCATCGTGCCATTTATTTCCCGTAAAACTGTACGCCTCGGACTTATGTCCTCAACTTCGCCTTCCATACCCGCAATGGTAATCCAATCACCAATCCGGTACCAGTCCTCTATGACAATAAAGAAACCCTGAATATAGTCGCGAATGATGTTTTGAATAGCAAACCCAATGCCCAGACTGGCAATACCGAGTGTCGCCAGCAATGCAGAAGTATCTACTTTAAGCACACCCAGAACCATCACAAAGCCAATGGTCCATATAAGAATGGCGATAATTTTAATAAACACATAAGCCATTGCTTTGGTACGGATGGCTATATGTTCCCGTGATTCCTCCTGAACCTTCGGGATACACGTGATTATTACCCTCGGAATCATCTTTTTCTGAAGAATATTGAGGGCAATAGCTACCCCAATAATGATGACAACTTTTACCGCTATTCCCAACACTGAAGATAAATTAAAAACTAAGTCAAATGTAAAAATGAGAGGCCTCCCTCGGATGCTTTGCCTGATTGCTCCCTAAGTCCGGACATATATACTCTTCGGACGTATTCATCTTTGATCACATTTAAATGGTGAGATAACACGGAGTTGACTGGCGGGTTTCGCTGATAATGATCAGCTTCAGCTAATTACTTATCATGACCTTTTGCCATGACAAGTTGATATAGGCAGGTTTTTCTGGAAAATTTTCATTTATCAATCTTCACGAAGGCAGCTTACTGTTTTCAGGTGTGCTTTGGCAAGACAAAGATGAGGGAGTTTTATAAATAGAAAGATGCTTCCTGATGCCCATAACATTAAAATAAAATATTTTGTTTAGGTTCCCTCTTCTTATAAAATTTCCTAAACAGCATTATTAAGTTCATTTCCATGAACTGAAACGGCAAAATAGTAATTATCTTTAAAAAATATTATCCAATCGCTAGTTCTGAATTCTAACAATTAGTTCAGTTTATCTTTAGAATATGATCGCCTTGCTATAGAGAAGGCACCTATATTTTTCGGGGAATAATGCATATTGTTTTTTAAATAGACAAAAGCCATCATTGGTTGTTTCCCCATTAACAAGAGGCTTATCATGAACGAATACAAACGCATCCTTGTCGTCGCCAGAATGATCCAATCATGCAAAACAGCCATTCAATACGGAGTTTCACTTGCCGAGAAATATGGGGCTGACCTCTATGTTATTCATTCCATACACAATCCCTTTGGCCTTAAGGGCTGGGGTCTGGGAACCAGAGCGCTTGCCGTAGAGTATGAAAAGAGTGTTTTCGAGACCAAGCGTAAGTTAGCCAACCTTGTCGAGGTTCAGAGAAAACAAGGTATGTCCATTAAGGAAATGGTCAGAGAAGGAGAGCCAACCGAAGAGATCCTCAAAACCATCAAGGAAGAAAAAATTGACCTGCTGGTCTTACTTGCTCATGAAGAAGGACGCCTGGAACACTTTCTTTTCGGTCGCAGCAACGAGGAGCTAGTCCGAAAGATGCCGTGTTCACTCATGTTGGTGAAAAAAGAACCCGGGGAGAGTGTTGAAGGGGAAGAGGATGCGCTGTCATGAATATTTTGCTTGTGTATCCCGAATATCCGGACACATTCTGGAGTTTTAAGCATTCTCTCAAGTTCATTGCTAAAAAAGCCGCTTTCCCGCCTCTAGGTCTATTGACCGTGGCCGCCATGCTGCCTGATAGCTGGAATAAAAAACTGGTAGATCTCAATGTTGAACCATTGCCGAATGAAAAGTTGGTTTGGGCGGATATAGTCTTTCTCAGTGCCATGATCGTCCAGAAAGAGAGCGTACGACAGATCATCCAACGATGCAAAAGGCATGGCAAGAAAATTGTTGCCGGAGGACCGCTATTTAATTTCCAGCATAAACAATTTGCTGATGTTGATCACTTTGTCTTAAACGAGGCTGAAGTCACATTGCCACTTTTTCTCAATGATCTGGCTACCCAAAATTTGAAGGCTGTGTATTCCTCTCAAAAACGACCTGATATCATCCAAACTCCTGTTCCCCTTTGGTCACTGATTGATATAAAAAATTATGCGACCATGGCAATCCAGTATTCGCGTGGATGCCCCTTCAACTGTGAGTTCTGCGATATCATCATCATGAATGGGAGAACCCAGCGAGCAAAATCACCGGCTCAGATGAAAAGAGAATTTCAGGCCCTGTTTGATGCCGGCTGGCGTAAATCTGTCTTTATCGTCGATGACAATTTTATCGGTAACACCAAAGAAGTAAAGCAGCTGCTTCCTACTTTGATCAAATGGCAGCAGGAGCATCAATTCCCCTTTACACTTCTCACCGAGGTCAGCGTCAACCTTGCAAACGACGAGGAACTGATGCAATTGATGAGTGCCGCCAATTTCTTCAAAGTGTTTATGGGCCTTGAAACCCCAAACCATGAAAGCCTGGTGGAATGCGGAAAAAAACAGAATATGGTGGGCAGTCTGGCAAAGGTTGTGGACACGATTCATCGGCACGGCATGCAGGTCATGGGGGGATTCATTGTGGGCTTTGACCAGGACCCGGAGAATATCTTCGACATGCAGGTGCGTTTTATTCAAAAGATCGGTGTTGTCACTGCCATGGTGGGCATATTGACCGCGCTGCCCCAGACCCGTCTCTGGCATCGTCTGAAAGCCGAGGGACGTCTGCTCAGTGATGCCACCGGTGAAAACACGGATGGACGTCTTAATTTCATACCTAAAATGGAAAGAGAGAAACTCATTGAAGGATATCAAAAGCTCCTGACCACTCTCTATACCCCTAAACAATACTACCAGAGGATAAATATTTTTCTTAAGAACTACACTCCAACTGCAAGAACAAAAGTAACCAGGGAAGACCTGCTTGCCTTCACGAGAGCTGCCTGGAGGCTCGGTATAGTATCGAAAGCCCGGTTTTTCTATTGGAAATTGATTTTAAAAACCTTTCTTGTAAAACGAAGGGCTTTGCCCATTGCTGTTGAGCTGGCCATTCATGGTTTCCATTTTGAAAGGATTATTGAACGGGTTTGCCAACCTTCAAAATCAGTGCTATTGAAATCGTAACATCAGTTCAAGGAGTATGTGATCCTCTCAAACTCAGGTCTGTTCCCAGTTTGAACACCTATATACTAAGAGGAATTGAGATCCATATTGTAAGATTTTCCTCATGCTCCAGCGTAAAATGACTACTTCCCCAAAAATTCATCTCGATATTTTGCTGGATGTATTTGCAGCCGGGGGACTAACCAACAGGCTGACAAGGCATTGTCTGTTGCGAAACGAACCAAACCATAAGGCTGGCTTGAATGGCTGTGACCAAATCCTGCACAACTAATTTTGAAACGTCAGGTACCCGATGACAGAGAGAACAATATGAATTATGTCCAAAGAGGATTTTTCTGGGTTGGTGTATACCTCTGCCTGGTTCTGACACCATTATTTGTTCTTCTGTTGGCCTCCAGCCCATCAGGCAGCGGTTTTTGGTGGGATTTCTCCATTGCACTTGGTTTTTCCGGTACATCGATAATGGGTACCATGTTTGTTCTCACCGCCCGTTTTCGGCGGGCAGCTGCACCTTTCGGTATTGATCTGATATATTACTATCACCGCTGGATTGCCCTGGTAGCATTTGTCTTTATAATAGCCCATCCTGCCATACTAGTTGTCCTTGAACCAAGTCTGCTCGCCGACCTGAGACCTTCCATCATTTCCTGGCATATGCTGGCTGGTGCTGCCTCGATAATGGCATTAACGGCTATTATGGTCACTTCATTCTGGCGGCAGCAATTAAGAATTCATTATGATGCCTGGCGAGTCGGGCATGCGCTTTTAGCCATAGCCGCCCTGGGCCTGGCCATTGGCCATATTGAAGGCGTTGGAACGTACGTTTCCTCGCCCTGGAAACGAACGCTCTGGGTGACTATTTCGGTGTGCTGCCTGGCTCTATTGTTTTATGTGCGCTTGATAAAACCCCTGGTACTTCTCAAACACCCTTACCGGGTTGAGCAGGTGATTAAAGAACGGGGGGATGCCTGGACTCTGGCTCTGCGGCCTGATGGACACAGAGGGTTCACTTTTTTACCGGGACAGTTTGCCTGGCTGACCCTTGGCAACTCTCCATTTGCCCTGAAGGAACATCCTTTTTCCATATCTTCAAGTGCCATGCAGCCGGAAACGATACATTTTACCATTAAAGAATTGGGAGATTTCACCTCGCGGATCAAAGACGTTATCCCTGGGAATACTGCCTATCTTGACGCACCATTCGGGGCTTTCAGTATAGATCGCCATCCATCTTCTGACTATATTTTTGTCGCCGGCGGCATTGGAATAGCCCCTGTCATGAGTATGTTGCGCACCCTTGCAGACCGCGGCGATGATCGATCATTGCTTTTAATATACGCCTACAAGACCTGGGAAAGCCTTACTTTCCGGGAAGAATTGAAAAAGCTGCAGGAAGAGCTTCATCTCAGTGTCGTCTATGTCCTGGAAAATCCACCTGATGATTGGCAGGGAGAAAGCGGCTTTATCACGGCGGACCTGCTTACCCGTAATCTGCCAGACTACCCTGAACGATATGAATATTATCTCTGTGGCCCGCTGCCAATGACCGTCATGGTGGAAAAAACACTGCAAAATAAGGGTATACCACTTCACCAGGTACATTCTGAACTTTTCAATCTTGCCTGATTACTGACAGGAGGTGTCGCTCATGCGTCTTTTGTTTGCGAAAATACTGGTTCTTACAACGGCAATTCTTCTTTTACTGCTGTCGGGTTTATTTGCATTCATTCAAAACTTATGAACTTTTGCTTTGACAGACTTTCTTTTCCAACAGAATGGTTGTGATGTTCTCTGTCATTTCAACTATATGAGAAATCGTATCTCCTCTTTTGACATCACTCGTTTCTGAACGTCGTAAAGGAATTAGGGTGGTGGAAGTCCTCCTCCATGTCTATCGTATGGCAGATACTGCAGTTCTTGTTTGAGCCGACAGGATACGGGAGATTCTGATACTGCATCGGCTGCAGGACATCACGATTCTGCCCGTAAGGATTTTCAGCCGGATAAAGAGCATGAGGGCTGCCGTGACAGGCCGCGCAGAATATGGCATCACTTATTTCCTTCCTGTTGCGATATAAGCCCTCTTCACTGTCCGTCCACTCATTAAAGGTTGCAACAACCTCAGGGGGCTGGAAATCCACATGACAATTAAGACAATCGGGCTCATTCACCCATGGTGAACGCGGTTGTACATCCTGTATGCTCTCCACACTCCGTGGAGACAGGTTTTCCATCAGATAGGCGGCCTTTTCCCTGCCAAGCTGCATTTCCTTTTTCAACAAACTGAGAGCATGGTCTTCAAGGTAGCCATGGCATTCAACGCAGGTCAGACCAATTGCCTTATGGATTCCACGCATAAAATGAGTACTTCCGGTGGAGTTATTGGGATGACAGGCATTGCAGGCATCATCCTCCCTGTCACTCAGATAATTGGCGTGAAAGCCGTGAATAGCTGCTGAAAGACTCAGATTTGACTGGTTTCCCAGGGCCTTTTTTCCTGTTGACAGATGGCAGCTCTGGCAGAGAACAGGATCTCCTGATTCTGCCCGGGCAAGGAGATCCGTCTTACTGATCCGGTCATGGGTTGCTAGAATATCAGCGGCAGTCTTATCGGAAAATCCAGCCCTGCCGTCTACACGCCAGGGGCCGCCATGACAATTCTTACAGCCCATTTCGGTGGACACAGGCACAACTACCTGGGTAGAAGCAAGTAATGCCCCTCCCTGATCCCGGGCTTCAATAGTAACCTTAGGGTACGGCTGGTATCCACCGCCATCAGGATATGGAGTAACAGGAACACCCTCGGCGACAAAAGCACCCTGCTGCCCATATTTCATAATCCCGGTGAGGCCGTTCCCGGTCAATCCCGTATTTGAAGGCACCATCCTTCCTAGCAGAGAAGAAGTATTGTTCCAGAACGGCACATGATCCGAAGGGTTACGGAATGCCTTTTCCACAGCGTAGCTGACAACAACAGCAGCACTGACAACCTCCGGAACTTCACCCCTCTTTATAAGCTGGGCAAAAATATCATTGCCCGGGGGATGAAAGGACCAATAGTTATCGGCATCGGTCAGATCGTGCACGCCCAATGTATTCCATGCCAGAAGAACATATTCGTCTGTGGCCCCGTTAAAAGGAGGGACCACATCCTTTTCAGAAATAATATCGACCTCCACGCCTTCTGTGAGTTCTTTACCATGAAGGCGATGAACAATATATGCTGCCAGCGCGTCACGTTCTTTGTCATTCCCTGCAAAAGGCGGCATGTAGCGATTTACTTTGCCAATACCTGTCAACATGGCATTCATTCCGAACCTGTCATACTTGGCAGTCAATGGCAAAATATCATTGAGCACGCCGCCCTGGGAATGGCAAGGCATACACAGCAGAGTAAAGAGCTCCTTTCCGGCCTCAATAGTATTGTCAGAGGTTATTTCTTTATTTATGACCCATTTGGCCTCTTGTAAAACGCCAGTTTCCCTGACCTTGGGATAATCCTCTTTCAAAATGGAATTGGAATACATGTAATCGTATAAGATATATGGACGCCGTCCGCCTTCACGGATGAATTCAAAGGCACCCATGTAAAGAATTCCGACAACAAGTAAAACTACAGCCATGGCCCGGCATATTGGCCTTGGCATCCTCACGGCCATCAATAATCCTCCCAGGATAAGTATCGGGGTGAGCCATTGAAAAGCAGTCAGGAAGGGCTTCAGCTCCGGCATGCGAACAATGATCATTTCCTGGACATGTGCCGGGGTTGAGGTGAGATACCACCACCCTGACACCAGAAAAAGACCAATGGGGATAAGCAGCCAGAGGGAACAGTAACGCACCATTTTCAGGCGGAAACTTTCCTCTTTAATCATGGAAGAGGTCAGAAAACCAAACAGACCAGCAATCATCAGAGCCAGAAATGTCCTGAAGAAGAGGGCCGGCCAGAAAGTCGGGTTAAAAAATCCATCCCAGAAATTCCCGGTCTCAATCCAGAATCCCGGCGTAAGCATAAAGCCGATGATACCGTTAATAACAAAAAGCGACAGCCAGCCAAAAATAAAATACAGCCAGCCAATCAACTGATGTTTCTTTGGATCCATACGGCCAAAGGTATAGAAATAGATAAAGATTGAAACAATTTCCAGAGAGAAAAACACCCACTCTACCGCCCAGGCAAACACAAAGGTATGAATAAGTTTTGAAGTCGCTGCGGGGTTGAGCAGGGCAATGGTGAACCAGATCCCGACACCGGTTATTGTACCAAAGACCAGGGTCAATATGAGGAAAAACTTGGTATGTTTACGGGTATAATCGAGTATGGCCTGCGAATTTTCCCGTAATCCCTTTCTCTCAGTAAGAACAAGAAACAGTCCGCCACCAATGGCAAAATGGGAAATATAAACATGAAATATTGCCATCATGGCAATAAGAAGACCACCGCCTGCAAAATCCAACGACCAGACAGGATAATTCATGACTTCACCTCCCCGACCTGAAAAGCAAGTTTAAGCATATAGCAAAAAACAGCTATACCAGCCGCGAATACAACCAGGAATAACAACAAGGGAGAGTATTGCGGTACTACCTGGAGTTCCGTGACGTTGAAATAAGGTTTCAGGTAAGTAATCCTGACTGCTTCCCGCACGAGAACCATGAAAACAAGAGCACAAAAAGCGGCTATGGCGGTCTGCCTTACCTTGTACACAAACCCGAGAACAATGGAAAAACCTCCACTGACAATGCCGCCGATCAGACTGATGACAAAAAATAATCCGGAAGCGGTGGAGACATCTTTTACAGCATCGGGCAGTGAATCAAGAAACAGAAAGCCGATAACGAAATTAAGACAGGTCGCGGCTGAAAACCACTGACAGCCAAGTTGAATCCGGCCATCCGGGATTTCCCTGCCCCGCCTCTGTATAAAATCGTAGTATAAAGCTATAGCCAGACCACCAACAGCCACAGCAGATATCATCATGTGGAGATATCGAGGAATAAGAGTGGGGTCACCCAGGTTAAGCATCGTCCCCTGGCTGTTATTAAAATACCTGCTCCAGGTTTCAGGAACCTGCATCAGTGAAAAGTTGTTTGTAAAAAGAAAGGCAATAACAAAAAACAATGTTACCGCAATCGAAAGAATCAGTGCTCGGCTTCCGAACAGTTCGTCAAACTTGAAATCATAAAGATACGTGCATCCGTAGGCAATGATAAGCAGGATAATAACAGAGAGCCAGAATGAGGCCATCAATACGGAGCTTGTGTACATGAAATGACCGTACAGAACCTGAACAAATAACAACGGCGCTACACCAAAATTGACGGTGAAAGCGATAAAAAAAGGTATTTTTTTGGCAAGATCACGACAGAGGGGCAGCGAAGCATCTCCGCCTCGGATATGGGTAACCAGGGCTATAACGGCCGTACCGGCCATAACATTCATTGCCACCATATGGAAAAAAAAGGTGACAGTCAGCAAAACCTGGAACCACAGCCAATGAACAGGGATTGTATCGGCGACGGGAATAAGATCCGCAGGGGTCATACAGCTACCTCCTTATTGAGAGCGTGTCTGCCGGGAAACAGCGGTTTCCGGACAGACACTGGATACATCAGAAACTATTGTTTTCTAAACTCATCCTTAGAAGCACCGCACACCGGACATACCCAGTCATCCGGCAGATCTTTAAATGATGTTCCGGCATCTATACCATTGTCGGGATCTCCGGCAGCAGGATCATACACATAACCACACACCTCACATACATATTTCTCCATGACTCAGTCTCCTTTTCACTTTTTGAAGTATTCATGCAAAAAATCATAATCCTATAACGTTTTGTTGACCTTAATAGATAATCCAATATTTAGAAAATGCACAATAAATTATGGCTGTTAGATATTTTCATGTTAAAAATGAATTTTATGATCAGCAAAAAACAATTTACCACGAAGAACACGAAATTCACGAAGAAAAGATACAGTTTTAGTTGGTTAGATTCGTACACTTCGTGTTCTTCGTGGTTCACAACTTAAAGAAGCATACGACCTTATCAATTTCCTTTCACAGGATAGTGAACCGCATGAAGCACAGAATTGAAAAAGATACCATGGGTGAAGTAAGGGTTCCAGCCGACAAGCTTTGGGGCGCTCAAACACAACGCTCTCTTGAAAACTTCCCCATAGGGCCTGCCGGATCGATGCCCATTGAGGTTCTTCAGGCTTTTGGCTACCTGAAAAAAGCTGCTGCCTTTGCCAATTGCGACCTGAACATTCTCCCACCTGAAAAACGTGACCTGGTCGCAACTGTGTGTGATGAAATCATTGCCGGGAAACTCGACGACCAGTTTCCCCTTGTCATCTGGCAGACCGGTTCCGGCACCCAGACGAATATGAACGTAAATGAGGTTATTGCCAACCGTGCCCATTGTCTGCAAGGCCTGGAGATTGGCAAGCAGACACGTATTCTCCATCCAAACGATGATGTAAACAGGTCACAGTCTTCAAACGACACCTTTCCCACAGCCATGCATATTGCCGCTGTCAGGACAATCGAGGACCATACTGTTCCGGCGGTAAAACAGCTCCATAAAGCTTTCACAGAAAAATCAGAACAGTTTAAGGCCATTGTCAAAATCGGCAGAACCCACTGCATGGACGCAACCCCACTGACACTCGGCCAGGAATTCTCAGGATATGCCTCACAACTGAGCCATGGCCTGAAAGCACTGCAAAATTCCCTGAACCATCTGCGTGAACTGGCTATCGGCGGCACAGCCGTCGGCACAGGACTCAACAGTCCCAAGGGTTACGACCTGAAAGTTGTCGAGCATATAAACAGATTCACCGGCCTCCAGTTCACTCCTGCCCCAAACAAATTCGAAGCCCTGGCTTCCCACGATGCCCTGGTTTCCTCCCACGGATCTTTGAAACAACTGGCCGTCAGCCTGATGAAGATAGCAAATGACATTCGTCTGCTTTCCTCCGGCCCCCGCTGCGGATTAGGCGAGATTTTCATCCCTGCCAATGAACCGGGTTCATCCATCATGCCGGGAAAAGTAAATCCCACCCAGGTAGAAGCACTTTCCATGGTCTGTGCGCAGATTATGGGCAACGATACCGCTGTCACCATTGGCTGTGCCAGCGGTCATTTTGAACTCAATGTTTTTAAGCCTCTGATTATCTATAACTTTCTACAATCAGCCTCTTTACTTGCTGATTCGTGCAATTCCTTTCATGATAGATGTATCAACGGGATCAAACCCAACGAGCCACGAATCAGGGAGCACCTTAACAATTCACTCATGCTCGTTACCGCCCTCAGCCCCCACATCGGCTATGAAAATGCCGCAAAAATTGCGAAAGCAGCTGCCCAAAACGGTACGACTTTGAAAAAAGAGGCTCTCAATCTTGGCCTCGTCTCCGAAGAAGAATTCGCACAATGGGTAAAACCTGAAGATATGACCCACAGTTCGTGAGAAAAACCATTCCAGGGCAATGAGCTTCTTGATGCGGTACGGGAGGTTCTGGATGAAAAGTGAATGCATATTGACCGGAGTCGATAGCATGAGGGACAGAACAGCAGAGTTGCAGAGTTAAAAAAAAACAGGCGCCGATCAGACCAATAGTTCTTTACAGCATGAGTAGACGTACCTGCCTACTTTTCGCCATTACTGACAATTTGATTTTTGCCTGAATTTTTAGCGAGATAGAGGGCTTTATCTGCTCTGTGGACCATTGCCTCCGCATTTTCCGCCCAGGACATGCTTTCCATGAAAAGACAACGGACCAAGCCGACGCTGAGGGATGTATCACCATGTTTTTTGCGGGAAAAGAAATCGAGAACCCGCGAAATGACCTTCACAGCCTGTTCCTCATCTGTCTGGGTGAGGATAGCGGCAAACTCATCTCCGCCATAACGAAAGGTAAAATCGACATTCCGGCGGGTGCAGGTGTTTAATATTCTGCCGACATCGTTCAGGACTTCATCTCCGGCAACATGACCGAAAGCGTCATTGTAGCCTTTGAAATTATCCACATCAAGAATTGCCAGGTATACCTGATGACCCTGTCGCTGCGCCCGTCCAACTTCTTCTTCGAGTTTATGTGCGAAATAGCGGCGATTATACAAGCCGGTAAGTTCATCCCGAAGAGAAAGCTCTTCGAGTTCCTGAACCATGTTACGTTCCCGCTCAACGCGATGCAGCTTGGCCTGCAACTCCTCTTTCTCAAAAGGCTTCTTGAGAAAATCAACGGCACCAGCCTTGATCACTTCAGCATACCCGGCTTTATCAGAGTAGCCGGTTATGATAATAACATCGGTATACTCATGTTTCGCCTGTATGTGAGCGAGAAGCTCCAAGCCATCCATCTTCGGCATGGACACATCAGTGACCACCACGTCATATTTCTTCTTGAGAAGTTTCTCAACAGCATCAAAGCCATCAAAGGCAATGTCACAGCCATACCCGAAAGACTGGATCAATATCTGTAGTGTTTCCCGGACAAACTGATCATCCTCAACAAGCAGAATCTCCATATTACGTTTTTCGGGCAGATCTGAATCACTCATCCACAAAACCTTTTGTATGGTTTTAAAATGTCACAGGCAACGAACAGGCTTACAAAAAGCCGGACAGGATCATTTTACCATAAAGGTCTTATAATTTATATGATATTGCGAAAAACAATATCAGGTATTATGCGCACTCAGAGTATCCACAGGCGTGGCAGACGCAGCACCCGCCTTCATGTTCAATCACACCGCCGCATTCTGGACAGGCTCCGAACATGCTTCTTTCGGTCAGGGCTTCATTCTTGTGGCCGTTTGACTCCATGTGCTGACGAATAGCCTGGGCAATGGCATCAGCGCAGGAAACCACTTTGTTCTGCCCGAATCCTGCCGGCTTGTGACAGCTGATACCGATCAGCTGTTTGACAATGGGCTCATGGGGCATCCCGCTTCTCCAGGCCAGGGAAACAAGGCGGCCAATGGCCTCACACTGGCTGGCTGCACATCCACCGGCCTTGCCAACCGTATTGAAGAGTTCGAAGACCCGCTTCTCGCCATCTTCATTGATAGTGACATACATGGGCCCGCATCCGGTTGTCATCTGATAGGTCGAACCGCTGAGGCTTGTTGGCCTGTCCCTCTTGAAAGGCTTCTTGCCTTCGACAGCCGCACCCTTCTTGTCATCTTGTGTACCAACACTCAGCACCTGGTTTTCGCGGCATCCGTCGCGATATATGGTAATACCCTTGCATCCGAGCTTATAGGCCAGGAGGTAGGCGTCCTTCACATCATCCGTTGTTGCAGAATGGCTGAAGTTAATAGTCTTGCTGACCGCATTGTTAGTATGTTTCTGGATGGCGGCCTGGATATCAATATGATTTTTCGGGGAGATATCATGGGCTGTTTCAAAAAGTCTTCTGAACTTTGCCGGAACTTCATCAAAGCCCTGGATACTGCCGCTTTGTGATATTTTCTTCAGCAGTTCACGGGAATAAAAACCATTTTCTCTGGCCGTCTCTTCAAAAACAGGATTCACTTCATAAAATTCGTCATTATCCATAACGCGACGGACAAAAGAAATCGCAAAAAGAGGCTCTACACCACTTGAGCAGCCGGCAATAATAGAAATCGTTCCCGTTGGCGCAATAGTTGTCCTGGTCGCGTTTCGTACCGGATCATTGAGATCCTGGACGCCGTATATACTTTCAGGGAAATTGGGAAAAGCTCCTCTCTTCCTGGCAAGCTCTTTAGACATATCAATGGCTGTATCATCAATAAACTGCATGACCTTGCCAGCTGTTTCAACCGCTTCGGAAGAAGAATAGGGCTGGCCGATTTTTATCAGCATATCAGCAAATCCCATAACCCCAAGGCCAATCTTCCGGTTAGCCTTTGTTTTTTCCTCTATCTGGGGAAGAGGATACCGGTTCACATCAACAACATTATCAAGGAAATGAACACTGCGGCGAACCGTTTCCTTCAGCTTCTCGTAGTCAATAGCACCATCATCCACCATATTGGAAAGATTGATAGAGCCGAGATTGCAGGATTCATGAGGCAGCAGCGGCTGCTCACCGCAGGGGTTGGTACTTTCAATTTCACCAACCTTTGGGGTCGGGTTATCAGCGTTCATGCGATCAATAAAAACAATGCCGGGCTCGCCTGAGAACCACGCCTGTTTGACAATCTGCTTGAACACCTTGACGGCACTCTGTTTTCTGACTACTTCTCCGTTCCTGGGATTCTTGAGCTCGTATTCTTCATTATTCTCAACGGCCTTCATAAACTCATCAGTAATGGCTACTGAGATATTGAAGTTATTCAACACTGTCAGATCGGCTTTTATTTTAATAAAATCCATAATATCAGGATGATCAACCCTGAGCATAGCCATGTTGGCGCCACGACGCGTACCACCCTGCTTGATAGTCTCTGTGGCACAATCAAACACGGACATGAAGGAAAGAGGTCCGCTGGAAATACCTTTGGTGGAGTGAACAATATCATTATGGGGTCGAATGCGGGAAAAAGAGAAGCCGGTACCGCCACCGCTCTTATGAATCAGTGCTGTCTGCTTTACTGCTTCAAAGATACTTTCCATAGTATCTTCAACCGGCAGAACAAAGCAGGCTGAGAGCTGACCGAGTTCCCTGCCGGCATTCATGAGAGTGGGAGAATTAGGCATGAAATCGAGCCTGGCCATCATATCATAAAATTCTCTGGAAAGTGTATCGATATCAGCAGCAGAATCATGCTGACGGTCAGCTTCGGCAATAACCCGCGCTACCCTCCAGAGCATCTGTTTGGGAGTCTCGACAACATTACCCTGTTCGTCTTTTCTCAGGTAGCGGCGATCAAGAACAGTCAATGCACTGCTGCTAAATTCCGGCTCACGAATTCCATCGGGTGTTTGTACTTCCTCGATTGTCATTTTCCTTCCCATCTCCGACTCCTGTTTCATCTCTTTATATGTTGTGTGTGTTGATAGTTGTGACATGTTGTGACATGCTGCTGATGACCATATATCTTGAGGGTCGCATATCTACAACCATACAAAATGTGGTATGCGAAAATGAAATAACCACAATATAGAGCAGTTGTAAAGAAAAATTCTGACCGTTTTTAGAGGGAATTCAGATACTCATCATGAAATCAAAGAGATAAGATTTAAAAAAAAATTTACGCCCCAAAAAGCATGATGTATGGTGCGGGATGCCCTGCAAAAAAAACACCACAAAGCCCTATGATCCTGCCTGCCATATCCAGCGTATTTACGTACATGAAGGCTGTCAGGATCTTCCATACACCAGAGAAATTCTTGAAAGGGCAAAACACATCCCAACGGAAATCATCGCAGACAACACGGTTCCCGACCTGCAGGAGACGCCCTACCCCCACAACCTGAATGCCGGAAAGCATCATCTGCTGCTGTGCCGCAACAAGGGCCATTTTTTCAAACCCTGTCCAGGCACAAAAGAATACCGCTGCTGCGACTACCAGGTTCTCAACATCGGAATGAACTGCCCCATGGACTGTGTTTATTGCATACTGCAGGCCTATTTGAACAACCCGTGGCTCTCTTTTTTTGTAAACATCGACGACCTGCTGGATGAGCTTGAACTGGCATTGGGCTCTACAAGTCAATTCTGGAGAATTGGCACAGGTGAATTCACCGACAGTATGGCCCTGGACTCTCTCACAGGTTTAAGCAAAATACTTGTTCCTTTCATGGCTGACAAAAAAACAGGAGTCCTGGAGCTGAAAACCAAAAGTGTCTCCATTGGAAACCTGCAGGATCTCCATCATGGAGGAAGAACCATTGTTTCCTGGTCCCTCAACAGCCCTTCAATCATGGCGCGGGAAGAATTTCGTACAGCCAGCCTCGAAGAAAGGCTGACTGCGGCGGCACAATGCGCAGACTGGGGCTATAAACTTGCTTTTCATTTTGATCCGATTATATACCATGATGGATGGCAGGAAGGATACTCCAACACCATTGCGAAACTTTTTGCCAGTGTACCGGCAGATAAAATTGCCTGGATCAGTCTTGGAGCACTTCGTTATCTTCCCGCCCTTCGTACCATTGCCCAGGCCAGGTTCCCCCGGTCACACTTTTTCCACGAAGAATTTATTCTTGGCCTGGACAATAAATATCGTTATTTTCGGGGACTTCGAGTTGAGATGTATCAACATATTCTCAGCGAACTCCGCAGACATGTCTCATCACAGACCTGTGTCTATTTCTGCATGGAAAGTGATGAAATATGGCAGGAATGCGGTTTCCCTGCCGGAGCTGCCAAAAATCTGCCGGAGGATCTGGATAAAGCAGTACAGTCTATTCCATAAAAAAAAACATCACCCCCTTGCTTCTTATCATCTTTGAATTACATTATTAGGAGTCTGCCGTACTTAGAGAATCGTAGCGAAAATTTGAGAAATTGAGAAAAAATTTTCATGGGTTTGAGGCGAA
>JACKQG010001935.1_pt1 | contig 27879 bp, 27 predicted proteins | sample 8237621 | NCBI WGS metagenome assembly JACKQG01 (sample SAMN15677084, study PRJNA649215) | marine metagenome | biome: marine; feature: Black Sea; material: saline water; isolation source: suspended particulate matter (SPM) from the Black Sea western gyre | collected 2013-06-09/2013-06-10 | depth... | reverse complement strand
CGAGAGGACTCATGCTTTTCAACTTAATAATATGTTTTCTATGCACCTATTTATGCGAAGAACCATTAATTTCACCCAGGATCTGCTTGAGAAAAAAGCCCCTCTCTCCTTTCCAAAAACCAAAATTGTAATTGAAGTCCTGGAGGATGTGGAGCCGACCAAGGAAGTTATTGCCGCCTGCCGGGAATTCAGAAAAGCAGGGTACATCCTGGCCCTTGACGACTTTGTTTTTGCCAAGAAATTCGAGCCGTTAATCAAGCTTGCCCATATTATTAAAATTGATTTCAGGGCAACCCCGATAGACGAAATCCAGAAAGTATTATACCGCCTGAGGCCATACAACCTTAAGTTCCTGGCTGAAAAAGTAGAAACACATGAGGAGTTTAATCTTGCGGTAAAACTTGGGTTTACCTATTTCCAAGGCTTCTTTTTCGGCAAACCTGAAGTAATGCAGATTAAGGATATTGCTTCGGCTAAGATCAATCTCATTAATCTTCTTGCAGAAGTCAGCAAAAAAAGTACTTCCGTAAAACAACTGGAGAAGATCATCTCCTCTGATGTGGGAATGAGCTACAAGCTCCTCCGGTATATCAACTCCGCCTATTTTTACCTGATATCCAAAATTGAATCGATAAAGCACGCAATTGTATATCTTGGAGAAGAAGGAATCAGGCGATTTGTCATGCTGGTGATTATCTCGGAGATTGCCTCAGACAAGCCGGACGAACTTCTTCGTCTTGCCGTTGTTCGTGCAAAGTTCTGCGAGCTTCTGGCTGAAAACAGCTCCCTGGACACGCACCCCTCTGAGATGTTTATTCTCGGCCTGTTTTCTCTTATTGACGCCATGCTTGACACCCAGATGGCGCAACTCATGGAGAAATTACCGATCAATCCACACATAAAAGACGCTCTCACCCAGCAGAAAGGGCCCCTGGCTCCTTTCCTCCAGACCGTTATTACCTATGAAAAAAATTGCGAAGAAGGATGCCAGGAACTCTTACACAAACTCGGTGTCAATTCTGCCGATGTTTATAAAATGTATATGGAAGCTGTTGAATACGCCGACAATATTCTGAAAATGTAGTAACTGTTCAGCAGCACCCCATCTACACACGATCAGGCCTTCTCACATATGGTTATATAGTTCGATGGCCTGCATGTGCGCACCTGGAGCACTGCTGAATAGTTACAAAATTAAAGTGCAGCGTTTTTCACCGCGCTCCCCAAGAAGACAATTCTTCGACAAGCTCCCTGAGATCCCCTTCCTGCTCTTCAATACTTGCCACCAGATGGAACTGCACAAGGGCCCGCTTGAGGTTCTGCTCCTCATTGCCCACTTTGAAATACACATTTCCTTCGAGATAATCGGTAAAAAACCTCATTCCCAGCTCAAAGGGAATAAGCCGAATGGCCTCATAGAGGTACTCATAATCAAAAAGTGACAGAATACCTGCACCTTCGGCAAGATACCCCTCAAGGACGGCCCTGCAGATGGAAAGATCAAAAGAGACACAACCAGGATCATCACATTCTTCCCCACCCGACCGGTTACAGCAGGAACGCAGACAGTCTCCAAGATCGTACAGAATCAGTCCAGGCTTCACCGTGTCAAGGTCTATAAGCGCAACCGCCTTATCACTACCGGCATCAAAAAGTATATTTTCGAGCTTGGGATCACCATGAATAACCTGCACAGCAAGCTTCCCTAGCTCCTTTGCCTCCTCAAGGACCGTTACGATACTCTTTCTCTTTTCAATAAAATCTCTGCAGAACGCAAATCCGGCCCCCTGCAATGAAGTGTCAACACCCGCATTGATCACAGTCTCATAATGGTGGAGATACAGCGGGGTAACATGGAATCCGGGCAGGGTGTCGTGGAGTCTCGACGCTTCAACACCCTGGCCCATCTTATGGAATCCCGCCAGGACATGTCCCACTTCTTGAGCAACCTGTAGGTTGTCAATTTTTTCCAGGATTCGCGTGTCGTCGATATAGCGAAGTGCCCGCCAGCAGCCATCCTGAAGATCCAGAAAACTCTGCCCATTTTTTGTGAGAACAACAGAAGGAAACTGCCAGCAGGGTTCTTCTCCGGTCAAATGTGGAGCGGGAATCTGGCTATAATACTCGGAGAGGAAAAACAGGTTTTCCATAACGCGGCTGATGTCAGGAAAAACGTCCCTGTTCATGCGCTGAAGAATAAGTTTATACCCGCTCCTGCATGTAACAAGAAACGTATCATGAACATTTCCGGAGCCCAACTGCACTATAGAGGAAACTTCTTCCAGGCTCACAAAATGTTCAGCGGCATTTTTTACATTTTTCAAGAGGGCGCACCTAAAAAAGCTCCCCTGGAGGGAGCCTATTGTCATTCTTCCTGACTGTTTTCAGTGGAGAACATTTCCCTGATCGCTTCATTTTACAACAAGCTCTCTCAATCACGACACGGTGTCAACATCACAAACAGACACTAACCAATATCACGATATTTGGAAAATACCATACTCTGCTATGAAAATCTCCACACCTGAGAAGTAGACAAAAAAATACCCCGCACCAACAGATTTTCTGGTGATGCGGGGTATAATTACTTAGATTTTTTATTTTATGAAGCTCTTCTTACTATTCTGCATGAGCACAGAAATAAACTGCTTCTTCTTCATCATAGTAGCAAGGCAGGCCAGCATCATGGGCTTTATGCTGTGCCTTAGGAATTTTCTTAAACGCCGGCTCTCCACCCTTATGCATCATCTTGGTGTTTTTATCCACTTTTACAGGAGCATTATAAGAGCAGATATACACATCTTCCTCTTCATCATAATAACATCCGGTTTTTGGCTCACTATGACCGTCCGGGAACAGAAGCCTATGCTCCTTGCCAGGCACTTTTTTAGCAGCGTCACCGCCCATGTGGCCAGTTGCAAAAGCACCAGAAGCACTTATTAAAAAACAGCCAATACCGCCACCAGAGTAGAAATTACTAATGGACTAAATCTTTTCATAACTGACCTCCCCTTTTCTTAGTTAGAAATCTTTAAAAACCTTACTTTTCAGCGTAGTAACAGGGTAACACAATGTCAACTTTTTTATTGAAATTTTAACACCGTAAATAAACATCCATCCCTACAAACATGAATCCTTGTACCACAAGGTAGACACTTTTTTGCCTCATGTCAAGACAATGTAAGGAAAAGATAGGCGGAAAACAAAAGAAATCACACTGTTCAATTTTCACCTTTATTTTATGCTGAGACAGTCTTATCTTAGTGAAAACTAAGATATAACATAAGGCCAGCTAACCTTTTTTGGAGAAGATACCCATGAAACCAGATACCAGTAGTTTGAAAAAACCACTACAAACCGCCATCTTCCTTTTCCTGTCTGTTTTTCTCGTCTGCTGGAGTGCTGGCACTGCTTCTGCGGAACATGACCATATGCAGGAACCCGACTCTCATAATCACGCTGATCATTATGAGGGTGATGGTCATGACCATGGAGAGGGAAACAGCTCCCATCAGTTAAACAATGAGGGAATTGCCCTTTACAGGGCCAAAGATTACAAAGCCGCAGCCGAAAAATTCAAGCAAGCCATTGCTCTGGATCCGGACGTCGGGGAAATACACGCCATGCTCGGCCAGACCCAGGAAAAACTTGGAGATTTCGAGCTAGCCATTGCCAACCTGACGACCTCGCTGGGGTTAACAAAAAATCAAAGTATCAACAGGCTGACTCATAAATATCTAGCTCGGGCCTATATCGGTCTACGAAATTTTGAAGAGGCTCGAAAGGAAATTGGGATATATAAAGAAATGTGTGTTGCCCAAAATGCATTGACCCCGAAAACCGAGCAAATCATCGGTGATCTTTACGACCAGCTGAAGTAATCTTGCACAGCGCATCGATGGACTTATAAGAACAGAGGAACGTGCCTGGCCGAATTATTTGCCTTCATGGTAGAATCCACTGAAAACAATGTTGAGTGTTGCGTCATCCACCTGACGGAGCAACTCTCTTTCATAAACATCTTCCTCAGATTGTAAAGATTCCACTGATGCGTCGTCTTCCACGGCCGGGGCATCTTCTCTTGGTGATATAATTTCAGCGAAATAAGATGTCCTGGAGAAATCCACTGCCCGCTGCTTAAACCAGAGATCACATTCGTCATGGGTTCCGACAAAAGCAACATAGAGACAAGCGCCATCCCGCAATGTAATCAGACGATACCCTCCGCCAAGGTCATATTTTTCACAGTTCTGCGCTCGCCTTTCCCCATGCTTAGTGCGCTTCATACTAACGGCTAAAGGTATCTCTCCTCCAGTTTGCCGCACCTGCTCAAGAATTGACTCAGCCTGCTGTGCCGCCATAGTGCCTTTTTTGTCCGATTTCAATAAAAACTGCAGCTGTTTTTTGAATCGGGAAGAGTAATACAGTGAAGTGATCATCTCAACCCCAGATTACAGCAAAGGTTAATGTCGCCTTAACAGAAGGCGGGCAAGCCCGACCCGAAATCCTTTTCAGAAAGGGCTCACCACCTTGTCAGCCCTGACCATGCTATCCATAATATCGTACATGTTGGTCAGCTTACCAACGAGAACCTTGTCGTTATTATTAAAAAAATCAATACAGGTTCCACAGGAGAAAATCTCCACACCCCTCTCTTCCAGCTCTTTTATATACCGAAGGATGCCGGATTGCCGAGATGTAAGAAGCACCCCGCTATTATAGAAAAAAATCTTTGAAGGTTGCGGAAAGACCTCTTTGATCGTCTGGATATAGGTCTGCAGCAGCCCCCACCCCAGTTCATCATCTCCCATACCCATGGTATTTGAAGAAATAACATACATGAGCCCACCCCCCTGGGGGATATCACAGGCATACTCTTCTGCAGAACGAGCATATGGAGACTGTTGGGCCCCGGCCTCTTTCGTTATTTCAAGGCGATAATGACTTCCTTCCTCGGCAATCGACACGTCACACCCCTGGCTGCGGCTGAAACGTTCCACATTGCTTTTTGATGCCTCATTGTCAACAACGACCTCAAGCACACCGCTGTTAATTCCGGAAAGAGCATCCCTGGTACGGAGCACCGGCTCCGGGCACTGCAACCCTTTACAATCGATGATCATTGTCTCTGCCACCCACGTTTATTGTCTGGTAAAATAACAAAAGTATACCTAAAAATATTAGGTGGTTAAGCTTTTTTAGTCAAACAGATAATTACAATGAGACAAGTATGTGACATAGGGAAAACCGATGCTGCCAGGATGGACGAGAGAGAACTTTGACACCCGCGACACATGCACAAGCAAATGACGCAGAGTTTTCTTGTTGCCTGTTGGATTTGTCGGAAATCCGAAACCCACTATAAACTTTCAGCGCTTGTTCTGCCGCAGCCTCTCTGCGAGTCTCCACTCCACAATCAACCTGGCAACGGCAGGAGGAACCATATGCTGCCACTGTTTTCCTTCAGCAATTCTCTGGCGGATATCGGTTGAAGTCAGGCCTTTCTGGTCCTGAAGTCGGCGCCACAGAATATGAGTCCTGAGACCAAACGCCTCAAACATCGCCAGTTTTCTTTCGCCCCATTCATCATAAATGGTAAGAAAAAAACTAGCATCTTCGGGAATATAGTAGCGGTATAACTCCGGGAAATTAACGGGAAACGGAACGATCATAAATTCTTCGAGTGTGAGCCCAGCCTCCACAAGGGCCGCCTGAACCATCAGAAAGCGTTCGAAATATGTCAGAGGGTTCTCGGCGTCATCACTCCTGGAGACGTCCGAGGCATCCTGCTTTGTCAGAGAGGGATCGGGGTTGGTAATTCCCACCACAAGGAATTCACACTCTTTTTTCCCGGCAAGAAGGTATGTCAGGTGGTCATTATGCAAAACCTGAAAACGCCCGTGAATAAATCCTGTTTTCACCATACAATCACCTCTGCTCGACTCAATCCAGCCGGAACGGTTTCCGCCTGCCGGGCCAATAAGGACGATCTTCAGGGCAATCCATGAGCCCCTGCAATTTTGCCCGATCCAGCCAGTTCAAGACACAATACATGAAATCACCGTGCCGTAACTGGCCAAGCGCGCCACCTGCACAGCTGACCTCATCAAAAGAGGAAACCCTGTCCACCCTGACCCCCGAACCAACCACCGCTATCGGCACAGGCTCCCCTGAATGGACCAGCGGGCCGGAACTTGGTGTTGAATGATCTCCTGTGACAACGAGAATGGTGTCGTCATCAAGAATATCAATAATTTTCCCAACCCCCTTATCCAATGATTCGATGGCCTTCATCTTATTGAACGGATCCTTGGTATGGGCTGCCGCATCAGGAGTCTTGGTGTGGATATGGATGAATTCATAGTCGTCTTTCTGATGTAAAGCCATCTGCAGGCGGGCAAACAGGTCTTCCCCGGGGTCATCACTGTCCTTTACCTTATGAACATCCATGCCGAGAAAACGACCGAGCCCCCAATACATAAGCCCCGATGAAACAGACGCTGCCCGCAGACCCCAGCGGTCAGCAAAGGATTCAACATGGTTCATCACCCCCGGACGCTGGGTAACAACACCATTTACCGGGAAGGCGCCTCTCTGCTTTCTCGCAGCATTGAGAGGATGACTGCAGAGAGTCTCATAGCACCAGACCAGATAGCTTTTAAGAGCCCTGGCAGTCCTGGCAGCCAGATCCCTGTCTTCACTCGCCTTTAAAGGCAGTACATCAATGAGCGGCTCGCCCTCGACAAAGCAATCACTGTCTGTCACCGCCGGTGATGCTCCACCGCCCATGGTCACAATGCCGTCAAGACGTTTTGTCTGGGTATATGAAAAGGTAATTCCTTCACTTTCATATGACACAACGGCCCGGGTAAAAATGACCGCCTCTTCCCCCTCTGTTTCAGGCCTGTCTTTGGCAAGAAAGAGTGTTTTCTCCCGCTCCTCCAGGCTGACAAAATGGGCCAGCATGGGAATTTCACCAGGAGCGACAGTCATTCCGGCACCGAGAGCTTCAAGAAGGCCCCTTCCGGGAAACTCTTCATCATAGCCGAATATGGCAAAATGGGCGTTTTCACTGGGCAGAGCCAAACCATACTGGTTGCAGTGGAACAGGCCGTTTGCACCCTTTTGGGCCAGTAAATCAAGATGAGGGGTATGGGCCGCCTGCAGGGGGGTTTTATTCTCCAGAACTTTATATGAGCGATCGCCAAGTCCATCAAGCAGGAGCAAAATACAGCGTTTTGGAACGGGCTTGGTGCCCTTGAGTTTTCTTTTCAATGTCGTACGTCAACCCTGAGATATCGGGAATCCCTATGGAAGCACAAAGGTCTTTCTATATTAACAATTGGACTTTTCTGCCATTTTCGGTGTATATAACAGTCATGCAATTCGACCTACACGTACATACCACCTTGTCTCCTTGCAGTCAACTGAAGCTGGACCAGATCCTTTCACAGGCGCCGGAAAGAGGCCTTGACGGTGTCTGCATTACCGACCACAACAGCATGGACATTCGCCGCTATGTCAAGGAAGGCTTTCTTGGAAACGGACTATGTGTGGTTTTCGGAATGGAGTATTCAACATCCCGTGGCGATTTTCTGATTTTCGGACCTTTTGAAGAACTCCCCCCCGGTCTCCCTGCCCAGCTTCTCCTGAAACATGTCGAGAGATCCGGCGGTGTTGCCATCGCCGCCCATCCTTTTCGCTCCCAGCGACCAACCGATGAATCTCTCATAAAAAACGAAATGTGCAGAATTGTTGAGGGTGTCAACGGCAGAAATGCCCATCATGAAAACGAAAGCGTTCTCGGCTGGCAGAAGAAATACAATATCCGCCAGGTCGGCGGCAGCGATGCCCACTCTCTTGAAGAGCTCGGCTCAGTCAAGACTGCATTTACAACACCGATTCACTCCAGAACGGACCTGATCCGTGCCCTGAAGCAGGATTCCTTCCTCCAGACGTCCTACTCCTCCCTGGCAGCATAGCGTCCAGCCGTATTAATCTCCGTGGTGATGGGGGTGATCCCCATATACATGTGCATGATGGTGCTCGTGGAGAGAGGCCTTTTCACATTGCGTAATCCTTCCCTTTTCAATGACATATACTTCGCGGGTGGTCTTTTCCAGAAAATCCCAGTCATGGGAAATGATGGCATACGACAGATCCAGGCCATTCAAAATATCGATTAACCTGAGCCGGGTCTCCTGATCCAGATTATTCGTTGGCTCGTCAAGGAGAAGAAGCTCGGGTTGCATGGAGAGGATCGTGGCCAGGGACACAAGTTTTTTTTCCCCCCCGGACAATCGGTGGGTTACCCGCATTTCAAGATCACGCAGCCCGAGATTTTTCAATGTCTCCTGGGCTGTTTTCCTGGCCTCTTCCGGTGAGGCTCCAAGGTTCAGAGGCCCGAAGGCCACATCTTCCAGAACTGTCGGCGAAAAAAGCTGGTCATCAGCATCCTGAAACAACAGCCCCACCGATTTACGTAAATCCTGAAAGCCTTTTTCACCCTGAACAATGCTCCCCTTAAACAAAACTTTCCCTTCCCCGGGAGTAAGCAACCCCATAATAATATGGAAAAAGGTGGTCTTACCGCTGCCATTTGGACCAATCAGACCAACTTTACCTTTCCCGAGAGAGAAATTCATTGCATCAAGAACCGGATATTCCCTGCCCGGATAGGTAAACGATACATTCTGTATTGCAACAACGGCCTGTTCTTTTTCCATGGTCTTATCCCCGCAGCTCCAACAATGCCATTCCAACCGCCAATAGTGTTATGCCCCCGAAAAAAACACGTTCAACAGCTGTTGGGTGCTGAATATACATAGAATAAAACCTGCCATTAAATCCCCGCAGCACCATGGCCTGTTGAACCCTGTGAGCCCGATTCCAGCTTTTTACCAGGGTCATGGCAAACAGATACGCATATGTCCGGTAGGTATGAATATTTGTTCGAGGAATAAAGCCCCGAATTTTCGCTGCACGCAGGAGACGCTGAAATTCCTGAGCAATAACAATAACATATCTATAAGAAAAGAGAAAAAGGAGGCAGAGTTTTTCCGGCACCCCGAGTTTCCGCAAAGCATGCCCTAATGAAGAGACAGGTGACGTGGAAACCAGAGCCAGAAAAATGAGAACAATACAGTTTGCCTTGAGAGTGACAAGAGCGGCCATCGCTATCCCCTGCCTGCTGACAGTGACAAAGCCCAGGGTCAGCGCTTCCCCTCCATAGGTTAAAGGCAGCGTCAACCAGAGAAAGGCCGTAAAAAAATTTACTGCCAGAAGGCGCCTCACCACAACACCTGTATCAAACCGGGAAAGGGCAATCAGAAACAAAGCGAGAATCAGTCCGCAGATGCCTGTTGAATAGCTGCGGCTAAAGGCAACAACTCCTGTAACACATGCAGCAGAGACAATCTTCATTCGGGGATCAGCCTTATGCAGAAAAGAATCCGTATATGAAAAATACTCGGGGATCATCAGCCTTTTTTCTTTCTGCTGCCCATATAGGCGGCAATACCTGCCATGCCAAAGATATACCCAATTCCTCCCAGGATATCACGAAAATCAGGACCGCTGTCCCGGGACTGCTGGATCATCTCTTTAACAGGGGCCAGTTTTTTATCCAGCGCCTGCTCAACCAGTCTGGATACAACCTGTTCATCACAAGCGGACTGACCACCTGAGAGAACAGCCACTTCATCCTTCGCGCCAGTGTGCTCTACGTGTCCACCTTCACCATATTGTTCAAGGTACTCATCAGCGGGAAGCACCCACTCTGCAAGATGACCTTCACCGGTGCTTACTCTGATCTTCAGATCCATTCGCTGTTGTTTCGCGGCGCTGGGAACAGGGAACTCAAAAAGACCTTCTTCGTTCGTTTCTCCGTGAAGAAGAGTTTTCCCGTCACTCCTGTTCAACACGGTTATTGGTGAATGCATGACGGCTTTCCCATTGCTGAAATACGATTTCGTCATAATCTTTTCTCCTTCCCCATAGGCAAAAACCTTCACCTTATGGGCCAGAGAAGGCGCCGCCAATAACAGAAAAAGAAAAGAAACCATGGCTGTTGCCCTGGAAATCTTTATAAAGTCACACTCTGATCTCATAAAACACCACCATGCCCATTGCTTTTCCAGACCAGAATCTCCGGCTGTACTTTTACGATAAAAGAGACGGCAAACATGGTGATGAACCCTTCAATAATCATAATCGGGATATTGGCACCAACGACGATTTTTGCTGTCTGCACAAAGCCCTCATCGGTTAAGGCCAGAGACAGAGCCATGAGCACTGATGACACGAATACCGACAGGAATCCCCCCAGAAATCCCGCTATCTTCTGATGCCTGCCTCCTCTTACTAGCCAGGGTCGCAGCACATAATAGCAAAGCACAGCCGGAAGCGCCTGTAGGAGAGTATTGACGCCAAGCACAACAATTCCTCCATACTGAAACAGAACAGCCTGCAGCAGTAAAGCCGTTAAAATAGCCGGAAAGGCGGCCCAGCCGAGGATCATCCCCAGCAGGCCATTCAAAATAAGATGAATACTCCCAGGCCCAATAGGAACATGAATGAGCGCTGCCACAAAGAAAGCTGCAGAGAGCATGGCAACCGACATAATCCGCTCGGTGTCAATGCACCTCAGCCCGACAGCCGTCCCGGCAGCTGTCAGCAACCCCCCTCCTATCAAAACAGGTGCCGCAAGAATTCCTTCAGAAATATGCATAATTCGAAATATTACAAACCTTAAAATTGTATTACTCTTTGGGTAAAAAAAAAATTCCCGCTCCACTTAATGCAGATCTACACCCGTGCTGCTCATCGCCAGATTGCCATCGCGAACCCCTCGCAGGGCGATGAGTTTATCCGCCAGCTTTTTCACCTCGGCGGCGTTACCGCGGACAATAATGACCTCCATACAGTTATCATGATCCATATGAACATGGGTTGAGGCAACGATCTGATGGTGGAAATCGTGCTGGGCCTCAGTGATCTTTTCCTGCAGTTTATGCTGGTGATGATCATAAACAAGAGAAATGACCCCCATGACCTGCTTATCCACCTGCCATTCTTTTGCAACCAGGGTCTTCCTGATCAGATCACGAATAGCCTCGGAGCGGTTGACATACTGACGATGACTGATGAATTCATCAAAATCTTCCAGCAAATTTTCTTCTAAAGAAACCGAGAAACGTTTCAGCATAACCGTAACACCTTTGTTGAATTTCGTAATACCCTAGTCCGTTGCTCACGGTTCGTCAACTCGTATTACAGAAAAGGCAACGTTATTGACTGAAGTCTATTGCAAAATGGAATGGGAAATGGCATTGCGTATTATCTCAAAAATTATTGTTCAATTTTGATAAAAAAAGGCCGAAGCTCTAATGATCAGCAAAGAACAGCAACCCATGTACCGGTTTCTCCTTGTCTTGACTATAAGTTCGGTCATGGGCCTTCAAGCCTGGATGATCCTGTTCAATAATTTTGGCGTCGAAAAAGCCGGACTTACGGGGCAGCATGTGGGCGCCATCCAGTCTATCCGAGAAATCCCGGGCCTTCTCGCCATTCTTGCCGTTTACATTATGCTTGTCATGCGGGAACACCGCCTTTCAGCCCTGTCGATTATCCTGCTTGGCACAGGTACGGCGGTAACAGGGTTTTTCCCAAGCTATGTCGGCCTGATTGGTGCAACCCTTATCATGAGTTTCGGCTTCCATTATTTCGAGACGACAAACATGTCTCTCACCCTGCAGTACTTTGACAAAAACACCTCACCTCTGGTCTTCGGAAAACTCCGCAGCTATGCGGCGGCCTCGAGTATTCTTGCAGGTCTGCTTATTTTTGTTCTGGACTTTGTTTTTGATTATAAAGGAATGTATCTTATCATGGGAGCCCTTGTGGCTCTGGCTGGCCTGTGGGCCTTTCTTCAGGACCCGACCCATAAGAACCTGGTCCCCCAGCATAAGAAAATGATCTTTCGCCGACGCTACTCGCTTTTTTATTTCCTGACGTTTATGGCAGGCGCCAGGCGCCAGATCTTTATGGCTTTTTCTGTTTTTCTGATGGTGAAGGTTTTCAATTTCACGGTCAAGGAAATCACCGTCCTCTTTATTGTCAACAACGTGGTAAACTATTTCCTGAGCCCCCTTATTGGCAAGGCAATAGTCCGTTTTGGGGAAAGAAGAGTGCTTTCCCTTGAATATGCCGGCCTTATCCTGGTCTTTCTTGCCTATGCCTTTACCCAGTCAAAAACGATTATCATCACCCTGTACATTCTGGATCATATTCTCTTCAATTTTGCCATTGCCATCCGGACATACTTCCAGAAAGTAGCGGACCCGAAAGATATAGCCCCCAGCATGGCCGCAGGATTTACCATCAACCATATTGCCGCCGTGGTCCTGCCGGTACTTGGCGGAATAGTCTGGATGATAGATTATCGAATACCTTTTATAGCAGCGGCTGTCATGAGCGGCATCTCGCTGATCGCGGTTCAGAGAATTCCAATGGTGTACCCGCAAACCAGCGAAACATCCTCCAGCTAAAAAGAAATCTCCTCAAAATTCCCGCAATACATCCAGAACAGAATCTATATCTTTTTCAGTATGTCCGGCAGACACCTGAAAACGAATCTCTTCATCTCCTTTTGGCACTACCGGAAACTTGAGACCTGTTGCCAAAACAGCATGTTCAAAAAGATACTCGACCAGTTTTCCGGTTTTTTCAGTATCCCGCAACAGAAGAGGGACAATGGGATGTTCACTTTCGATGACTTCATAGCCCAGCGAGATAAGACCTTCTTCAAGCCGTTTTACAAGCCGCCGCATTGCTTTGAGCAGGCTTTTCCCTTCAATACTGTCGAGTATCTCCAGGGATTGTATGGCCGCAGCCGCCTCAGACGGTGTTATAGAATTCGAATAGATATAAAAAGGTGCCGTTTCCCGCAGAAATCCAATGAGTTTTGCACTCGCGGCAACATAGCCGCCATTGACACCAAGAGCCTTGCCAAGGGTTGCAATGAGAATGTCGGCCCGGGCCCCGGCATATTCTTCCGTGCCGCGGCCGGTATGGCCAAAAGCTCCGACGCCATGGGAATCGTCGACCACGGTGATAATTCCTTCGGGAAATTTGTTTTCATACCGCTGACAGATCGGCGACAATGTTTGTAACGGCACATGATCCCCCCGCATACTGAAAATGCCATCGGTAACGACAATAACTCTTTTCCCTTTGCCGACGGTACTCTGCAATTTTTCCTCAAAATCCTCCATATCGAGATGACGATAGACCAGCTTGCCTGCCGGCCTGGCTAACCTGATGGCATTAATAATCGAATTATGGTTAAGGGCATCACTGACAACTATGGTTTCATCAGAAATAAGAGCGGGCAATACACCCATGACAGCGGCATAAGCCGCACTGAAAATCATTGCGGCCTCACGACCATGAAAGGCTGCCAGTTTCTTTTCCAGTTCGACATGGGGAAGATAGGTGCCGCTGATAAACCGGACCGCCCCCGGCCCTGTTCCAAAGGTCTTTGCGGCAGCATCCTCTGCCTCTATGACCCTCCTGTTGGTTGACAAGCCAAGATAGGAATTGGAGTTCATCCGCAAAAACTGTTTTCCCCCATATCCCTCCAGAAAATAGCGCTCACCAAAGCCGTTTCCGGCAGGCTTCATCCCGCAAATGATCTTCTCACTGCCTTTCAAGGTTCCTTTTTGAGCAAGGGCAGCAAGGGAGGCGGTAATTATCTTTTCAAGTTTTTCAGTTGCCATACGCCTTCTCCTGACCCTGAATCTTCATGCGATTATGCTTTTAATTTACGGGAAAGCTTGTCAAGCATATCCCTGGTCATGGAGGGAAGATCGTATTCCGGCTGCCAGCCCCATTGTTCCCGGGCAACACTGTCATCCATATTATTCGGCCAGGAATCAGCAATGGCCTGCCGAACAGGATCCACCTTATAATCCATGATAAAATCGGGGATACTTTTCTGAATCTCGGCACAGAGATCTTCCGGGGCAAAGCTCATGGCCGTGACGTTGAAGGCGTTCCGAATGGAGAGCCGACCAGGATTCGCCTCCATAACGGCAATGGCCGCTCGAATGGCATCCGGCATGTACATCATGTCCAGCCGTGTCCCCTTGCGAAGGAAACAGGTATATTTTTTTTCTGTCAATGCCGCGTAAAAAATCTCAACTGCGTAATCCGTGGTCCCGCCGCCGGGAGGAGTTTCATGGGAAATAAGACCGGGAAAACGGAGGCCGCGGCTGTCCACGCCAAACCGATGATGATAGTAATCGCACAGCAGTTCTCCCGCGACCTTGGTAATTCCGTATATGGATTGAGGGCGCTGAATTGTTTCCTGGGGGGTGTTGTCCTGGGGCGTTGACAACCCAAAAGACGCGATGGAACTGGGGAAAAAGACTGCACATCCATGCTGGCGGGCAGCCTCAAGCACATTGCACAACCCGTTTATGTTGATATCCCAGGCACGCTGCGGCCTGGTTTCGCCTGTTGCAGAGAGGATACCTGCAAGATGGTAGATGGTATCCACATCATACTGAACTACAACAGCAGTCACGGCAGAAGAATCCCGGACATCAAAGGACTCAAAGGGCCCGGAATCTAGTATTTCGCTATTCGGCACAGTGCGATGCCCACAGGCAATCACATTCCCGCTGCCATATCTCTGCCGCAAGGCAACAATAAGTTCCGAGCCTATTTGACCGGCAGCACCGGTCACCAGTATCCTTTTCACATGATTGAACCCCTCATTCAGGCACTCGGCAATAGTCCCTGCGATTCGTCTCCATACCGGTTCCCATTCTTTATTTTCCACTCAGCATTTCAAGAGACACAAAAATATCAACATACTGATCAACCACTCCCATCTCATAAAATTTCCCATCACCTACATGGTACTCAAGACGATTGATCGTGGTGTGTGTATCGAAACCAGCCACCTGTTTGGCCTTTTCCATTGGGTGCCCTTTGATGCCATGAAAAACGACCGGAAGGATAACCTCTTTTGTAACATCCTTTATTGTCAGTTTGCCTGTCACTTCATAGTTCTTGCCACCAACATGTTTTATTGATGTACTTTCAAAAATAATTTCAGGGTATTTTTTAGCATCAAAAAAATCCCCTGAAAGCAGGTGATTATCCCTTTTGTTTATGTTTGTCTGGATGCTATCGACATTCACCTCAAACCGGAACATGCTTCCAGCCAGATTATCCGGATCAAATATCACCTTCCCGGAATAATCATCAAAATGTCCGTACACAGTGGAAAAAATATGTTTGACTCCAAACCGAAAACCCGAATGGGCTTTATCAAACTCCCACTCGACCGCAAGAGCCTTCACACCACCACTTAAAACAAACGAAAACAGGACTAATATAAAAGCCGTTATTTTTTTCATGATGACCCTCCTTTTCTTTTTCCAAGGGAAAAAATATTTTTTCATACCAAAATAATATGTATACTCGAGCAGAAAGACAAGCACCGGGCGTATTTATTAACGGGAGGAAGAGCCGATGGCGCAATCAGAGAACAGAGTCGAAATTGCCTGAAAATCACGTGAAAAAATCATACTATTCAATCAAACAATAGGAGCTCCGTTTATCTCCTCAGACGAAGCCTGAGCCAAAGCCCTGCATTTACAGCAAGAACACAGAAAACAGCATACCGCGGAATTCCGGCGACAAAGGTATCACTCACAAACAGCATATGAACTGATACAAGGACAAGAGCTGCAACAACAGTAATACGATGAAATATTCTCCAGGATGGAAAGGAAATTTTAAGGGATGTGCGCCATCTACTTGTTACAAAAATTGTGAATATGATAATCCACAAAACAGCTCCTACATATTCAGGCCAGTTTTTCTGTTCAAAGGAGAGCTTTGTGATACCATCAGGTGCAAAAACCAACATGGGATGAATCAACACCAGGCAGGCAATAATAGCCGCGCTGAACTTATGCATGGCAATAAGCCGCTGTGAACCAAAAACACGCTCAAGAAAGGGAAGATGGGAAATGTAAAAAATCTGCAGAAACACAAGAGTCGCGGCCAGCATACCGACCACTTGCCCTGACAGCAGGAGAACGCGGTCGAAACCCAACTTGTACCAGATAGATGTAGACTTATAGAGAAAAGGGAGACTGGCGGCCCCCGAAAGGAGGCCAAGAATAACCAGGACAAACAAGATCTTCAAGAAAACATTGCTCCCGGTAATCTGACGTTTACTCGTATTCTGTTTTTGATCCATTCCTATACTCTTTTATAGTTTATACCCTTTTCCGCGAAATCTCCTGCCCCTACTCAACATGGACAAGCTGGAATGCACCTAACTGGGGAATATCTCCCTGGGTGAGGCGCCCTCCCTCAACAACCACCAGAACATCACCGGGCTTCAGGTACCCCCACTCCTTGGCCGTTGACACTGCCAGCAACAGCATTTCATCACGGGTGAGATTATTGTCTATTATGATAGGAACAATATTGTGATACATACTGGATTGACGTGCGACATGCAGAGATCGTGTTACCAGGAGAGACGGCACCTTCCGATTCCATTTGGACATTTGGGGATATAATTTCCCTGAACGGTCAATCAGCATGGTGGCTGCTGATTTAATCATGCTTGCTGCCGCCATTATTGCCGGATTTGTTTGCAGATCGTGGGAAAAATGCCGATACCGCCTTTCAGTACCGGTCGAATATTGCTCTTCTTCACAGATTATTGAAGCCATGGTCCGGACAACATTAAGGGGATCAACACCCACTGCTGTTTCACCGGAAAGCATAACAGCATCAGTTCCTGACCTGATAGCAACACTGACATCGGTTACCTCTGCCCTGGTTGGCCGGATATTGTGTGTCATGCTGTCGAGCATCTGGGTGGCCGTGATCACCGGCGTATTGCTTTCCCAGCACATCCTGATAATTTCCTGCTGTATACGGGGAACCTTGACAGCCGGCAGTTCCACACCCATATCCCCGCGGGCGATCATTATAACATCGGAAACATCGATAATATCCTGTATGTGCTCAACAGCTTCCTGTTTCTCTATCTTTGCAACAACCTTGATATCACCCTTAACAGCCTGATAAATAATTTCCTTTATCTCGAGGATCTCCTCTGGAGATCTCACAAAGGATAAGGCGACATAATCTACGGAATGCTTCAGGCCCCACTCCAGATCTTTTCTGTCTTTTTCAGTTACACTGGGAATAGACAGCTTTGTCACCGGCAGATTCATTCCTTTATTTGACTTAAGAACCCCACCGACAATAACCACGCACTCCGCTTCACGCTCCCCTTCAGTCACCACCTTTAACTCAATCAACCCGTCATCAAGGAGCACCGGCTCCCCCAAACGAAGATCCGGGATAATTTCCGGCACGATAGTGGAAAACCGCTCGCTGTTCCCCTCTACAGGGTCTGCCTGCACGGTAATGAACTGACCTTTTTTCAGGACAATTCCCCCTTCAGGCATTTTTCCTGTCCGAATTTTCGGGCCACAGAGATCCTGCATAATGGCAATGGGTTTACCCCACTCCTTCTCTGCTTTACGTATGCTGTTTAATGTTTTTTCGTGTTGTTCATGGGTGCCATGGGAGAAATTAAGCCTGGCAACATCCATACCTGCAACGATCATCCTGCCCAGCATTTCCGGAGAATCGCTGGCAGGACCAATAGTGCAGACAATCCGAGCCATCTTTCTTATCGCATTATGGGTCTGGACCTTGATGGTTTTCAGTATGTTGAAAAGAATATTGAAATCAATGGGTTTAGGGAGAATTTCAACAATATTCTCAAACTCATGCAAACGATCCCGCAGTTCTTTTTCTGCATACGAAGAAGAAACAACAATGATTGGAAGATGGGGAGAAACGACCTTCATGGCCGATATAAATTTGAAACCATCCCACTCAGGCATAAAGATATCGCTGATCAGAACATCATACTGGTTCGATGTCGCCTTTAGAAAGCCCTGACGACCGTTTTCGGCAAAATCAACATCATGCCCTTCTTTTGCAAGACGTGAAACAACCAGTAATCGCGTCGGTTCCGAATCTTCCACTACAAGTACTCGCATATACCTTCTCCTCTTCACTTATGTGAAGATAGTTCATTTTAAGATACCTTTATTCAAAACATTCTTTAGCTGCTACATTACAAAAACATAAAAAACACTACTCAATGCCGCCCAGGCAAGCACTACCGCCGTAACGATAATACAGCTTGTCCCCAGGAGTTTATGACTGATATTTTCCCGCTTCTTTTCCTGATACCCCAGGAGATACCCCAGCAATGCCCCGGCAGCCATTCCGCCGCCATGCCCCCAGTTATTAATGCCGGGAACAATAAAACCAAACACGAAAATGCTTACAGCCCAGCCGCCAATCTGGCTGTAAAGGTTCTGGCCATAAACACCGCCACGACTTTTCCCATAATAGAGTATGGCGCCAATGAGACTGCATACTGCCGCAGAGGCCCCTATGGTGAATCTGACTCCCGCCAGAAATGAAAGGGCAAACCCTGCCACTCCTCCCAATGTATAAATCGCAATCATCCTCTGACTCCCATATTCCCGGATAACCAGGGGTCCTATCTGGCGCAGCACCATCATGTTGAACAGGATATGCAGAATTCCGCCATGGAGATAGTTGGCAGATACCAGAGACCACCAACGATGCAGCTCCAGAATGGCAACCGTTCCGGTGGATCCGAGAAGCAAAAGACTTTTATTGCTTGGTGATAAAAAAGTAAGAGGATTCAGGGCAGGCCCTGAACTTCGCGGGACAAGGACCAGAGAAAGAATGAAAAATCCAATATTCGTGTAAAGTATTATGCTGAGAATCGTATCTTTGTCCGACAACCCCCTGATAAAGCTGTTATTTTTCCACCAGGAAGAGGGCTTCCGTATTCCGCAATAGGGACACTGAGACTCATCCCGGCTGATCAGCCGCCGGCAATTAGGACAGAGAAGTGAGTTTTTTGACTGCTGTGCTATCATAAGCCTATACGTTAAACCTTATCTCAATTACGTCATTTGGCTCGACGATATGATCTCGATCAACTACCTTAACGAGTCCTTTCGATTTGCATTCATTGAAATTATGGCAGTTGAGATACTCTTCAAAACTGACAATATCCCCTTTAATAAAACCCCGGGCAAGGTCAGTATGGATTTTGCCGGCGCACTCCAGAATAGTCGACCCTTTTTTTACCAGCCAGGCATGTGATTCACTGGGCCCTGATGTATAAAAAAACATATAGCCGGCTTTTTCCAATGCCAGGGTAATGATATCGTTGACATCCTCATTGCCTTCAACCTGAACAACAGGCTTGATACTGTGCAGCGCCGCGGCCTCAAGTGACTGCAACTCTTCCTCGCTCAACGGTAAATCACAAAGGGGGATTTCCTCTTCCAGCGTCTCCATGCATTTTTCAAAGAATTCCTTCTCCTGAGCATCTGTTATTCGAGTCAGCCTGGCTTCAATTTTTTCCATGTCAAGAATCAACAGATCCAGAATCTGGCTGGCGGGAACCACAATAGCTTCCGAGTGAACAAAATCATCAGCTATGAACTGGGCAAAAAAAGGCGTCACTTTTTTAGGTTTATCCTTATCCTCCAGAGCAATAAGGCTTTTGTCATTGTACTTGGTCTTTCCTTCAGGCAGATCTATACCGATAAAACCTATCTTCATTTTTCCCCTCTCTCGTTACAGGCAGATTATAAACTATTCATCCCCGGATGACACACCTCACACCCTGCAGTGTATTCAGATAATCATTGAGGAGCAAGAGAAAACAAACGTAACTGTTCAGTAGCTCGTTTTACTGAACGTCATCCCCCAAAGAACGTGAAAAAAGAGTAACTATTCATTCATTTTGTGGTATATTTTCAGGATTATGGAACACTCCAGCTTGTTTCTGTGTCTTCTGGATAATGAAATTTAATTTACATAACATGAAAACACTGACCGTCATCATATCGCTCATTATGTATTTGACCAGTTTTCCCGGCTTGGGAAATGCTGCCGTTGTTTGCCTTGGTGACGACGGACACGTATCAATTACAGCAACAGCGGCCCCATCTCTGCCGGTTCAAAATACAACTGTGACTGACCATAGCTTTGATACCGAGGAACATGATCACTGTGAAGATAAGTGCAGCTCCTGCATCGACTTCCCGCTGTCTTTCAGTTCAGCAAGTCAGACCACTCGCGAGAATGAATACGTCTTTAACCTTGAAAGAAATCTGCTGTACAAACCAGACACTCAGCTTTTTCAGCTTATCTCCGCATCACCAGACACGTCTCTTCCCCCCGAAAACCCGCAGATACTCAGCAGTACAATCACATCCCTCCGCACAATTATCCTTCTCATCTGATACCCTTTCATTTTTTCACCCAATTATTCACTAGTTACCCCAATTTTCACCTTATAAAACTGCGTGTACGGTTGCCTGTAGTTATATGCCGATCTTAAGGCACTTACACCCGGTCAACGGAGTACTGACCTGAGTCCATGACCTTTAGGACTATCAGGGTTAGGAGAAATATATGTACGAAAAATTATTTAAGACAGGAACCAGACTAGGAGCCGGCACTTTCAAAAGTGTCTGCAATGCCATTGGTTTGATTTTACTTTGCGGCATTGTCCCTGCCTTGGCAGGAACACCGGACACGGTGCTTTCAGAGCAGGATGTACTCCGGATTGGCCTTGACCGTCCAGAGGTTCTCCAGCATGTAAAATCCTCTATTGACCTTGCTGAAAGTGACATTATCGAGGCCGGAACCTGGGAAAACCCGGAATTTTCATATGACCAAGAGAGTAGCAATGATGGCCCGGATGACATTACATCACGAAGCTATATGCTTTCCCAGAAAGTAACAGGATTCGGCCAGAGGGACATTAAAACAGAAGCGGCCAGAAAGCGCCTCGATGCGGTGACCCAGGAAATGTCACAATGGCGCCTGGAGAGAACTACAGATATACGGCAAAAATTTTATGCCGTTCTCTACCAGCAGCAATTGCATGATGTTTTTGCGAAATGGCGTTCGGGAATGGATGCCATGGAAATGGTGATGCAAAAAAGAATGGAAGCCGGAGATATTTCCGGATATGACCTTGACCGATTAAAACGAGAGCAATCATTTGTCCGGGCAGGACAACGCCAAGCCCATGCCGAGCATGACCGTATGACCCAGGAACTCCTGGCGACTATTGGCCTGATTGGCGATGTCTCCTCCCTGCCCGGAGTAACTGGAAATCTTCTGCCTGAAACCCCTCTCCCCCCCCTGGAGAAACTTCTTGAAAAAATTGCAGAACAGCCGGACCTCCTGGCAATGAAACTGCAGAGTAAGGCGTATGCCATAGATGAACGCCTTGCCCAGCGCTGGTGGCTGCAGGACATCACCCTTGGAATGGGTGTTAAAGACATTGAAAACGCTGAAGGCGATGCTCTTCTTTTTAAAATATCTCTGCCGATACCCGTTTTTAACCGTAATTCCAGAGCATTACACCAGGCTAAAGCCAGCCGACTCCAACAACAAAACAAGTACAACCTTGTTCTGTCGGAAAGGCAGGGAATAGTTCGCGGCCTATGGCATCAGGCCTCAGAGCTTACAGAGGCCGTCCGTCCTTTAACCGAAGAGGATTGCCAATCTCTGGTTGAGAGTGCTGAGATAGCATATAAGGCCGGTGAAATCGGTGCCCTGGAAATTCTTGATGCCTATCGAATCTCTTTTGAAAATCAGGCCCAGATTTTATCCATCATGCGGGAGGCCCGCATGGTGAGAATTGAACTTGACTTAATTACAGGGGGAAACACCCAATGAAAATAATACAATTAGGAATACTGCTGTTACTCATCCACATGTTAGCCGGCTGTGATCTGGGACACCATGATGAAAAAGAACATGACGACCATGGCGCTGTTGAAAAAGAGATGAGTCATGATGACGACAACCATGCAGGTCCCACCGATGCTTTTTCTGACCTTGATCTTGGCGCTACAGATGAGCACCCTGAGGGAGAAATCATTTTCAGCTTGGAACAGCAGGCTCTCGTTGATTTTGCCACTGTTACTGCGGTGAAGCGACAAATGCGTGCATCCCTTGAAGCCACCGGAGCTCTCAAGGCATCATCAAATGGGCAAGCCCTGGTGGCCGCCCCTGTTTCAGGCTATCTTGCCACTCTGGAAACGCCTTTCCCAAGTTTTGGGGACACGGTTGACACAGGTGACATCCTGGTAAAGATTGTTCCCCGTTTGGACGGCGAAAAAGACCCAGCCTCATTGGATCTACAGGTGCGGCGTTCCACCTCAAGCTATCAACTGACTACCAAAGAACTCCTCCGCCTTGAATCCCTTTTTGAGCAAGGTGTTGTTCCGGAACGGCGGGTACAGGAAGCCCGTAAAGAGGAACAGGTTGCCAAAGCGGAACTGGATTCAGCAAAACAGCGCCTCAAACAATCCAGCAGCCGACCAGGCAAGAACCACGAAGCAACAACCCTTGCTGTTACCAGCCCTGTTGCCGGAAACCTGGATGGCATCTATGTCACTCCAGGGGCCTACCTCCAGGAAGGTGACGCCCTTTTTCATGTAGTTAACACCGAGGTCCTGCGCCTGGAGATCCAGGTTCCTGAAGCAAATATTGCCAGCCTCATCAACCCCAGGGGCGCCTGGTTTACAGTGGACGGTTTCGATGCTGCCTTTCATATCGATCTGGACAAGGGAGACAGGCTGGTTGCCGCCGGCAGCGTTGTAGACCCACAAACCCGTACCGTACCATTGGTCTTTGAGTTTCCCAATATTGACAATAAGCTGCGTATAGGCATGTTTGCCCGTGTCAATGTGATTATCGGGGAAACAACAGAGGCAATTGCCATTCCCACCAAAGCCGTCCAGGAATATGGAGGTTTGTCAGTGGTTTATGTGCAGGTCCACGGAGACGCCTTTTTACGCCGGATAGTAGACCTTGGAATTCGTGACGGTGACTTTGTCCAGGTGAAGAGTGGTATCAAAGCCGGCGAAAAAGTTGTCACCAAGGGATCCTACCTGGTTCAGCTGGCCGCCTCAGGTCCGCAGGAAGCCAGCGACGGCCATGGACACTAAGAGGGGTAGACAATGATTGATAAAACAATAGGCTGGTCCCTTAAAAACCGTTTATTCGTGGTGCTGGGCGGATTACTGCTCCTGGTATGGGGTGGATATGAGGCAAGCCGGATGCCGGTTGACGTCTTTCCCGATCTCACCGCCCCCACAGTGGCCATTATGACCGAGGCTCATGGCATGGCCCCGGAGGAAGTGGAAACCCTGATTACATATCCCATTGAAACTGCAGTCAACGGTGCGGCTGGAGTGCGCAGGGTGCGTTCATCCACCGGAATCGGCTCATCCGCAGTCTGGGTAGAATTTGACTGGGGCACGGATATCTACAGGGCCCGGCAGATAGTTTCCGAAAAATTGCAGATGGTGCGCGGCAGCCTGCCTCCCGAAGTGGATTCTCCCATCATGCAGCCCATCACCTCGATTATGGGCGAAGTAATGTTCATTGCCCTGGCTTCTGAAACACATTCCACCATGGATCTCAAAACCATGGCGGACTGGACCCTCCGCAAACGCCTCCTCGGAGTGGAAGGGGTGGCCCAGGTCATTCCCATCGGCGGCGATACCAGGGAATATCATGTCATTGTCAGTCCAAGTCGGCTGGCGTCCTATGGCATCACCCTTGATCAGGTGGTAGAGGCCCTGAAAGGCACCAATGAAAACTCGTCAGCCGGTTTCTACGTTGAAGGAGGCCAGGAGTATCTAATTCAAGGCCTGGGACGGGTGCACAGTCCCGAGGAAATAGGCAACACTGTGCTGGCCGTCAAGAACAATGTACCCATTCTGGTGAGCCATGTGGCCCAGGTCATGATCGGCTCAGCGCCCAAGAGAGGTACAGGTTCCCACAACGGCAAACCGGCGGTGATCCTGGGCATCCAGAAGCAGCCCTCTGCCAACACCCTGGAACTTACCAAAAACCTTGACCGACTGCTGGACGACATACAAGCAGGTCTGCCAGAGGGTATGAAAATCGACAATCATATCTTTCGACAGGCCGATTTCATCTCCGTTTCCATTGACAACGTGCTGGAGGCCCTGCGAGACGGCTCCCTTCTGGTGGTCATAATCGTCGGCATCTTTCTGGCCAGTCTGCGGGCAACCTTCATCACCCTGCTGGCTATCCCCCTGTCACTGATGGCCTCAATTTTCACAATGAAATATATGGGCATCACCATCAACACCATGACCCTGGGGGGTATGGCCATTGCCATTGGCGCCCTGGTCGACGATGCCATAATCGTGGTGGAGAATGTGGTGCGGCGCCTTCGGGGCAACATCGAGTTGCCGGAAGACAAACGACGTCAACACCTGGCCGTGGTCTATGAGGCTACCCGGGAGATTCAGAGTTCCATTGTCTTTGCCACCATGATTATCATGCTGGTCTTTATTCCCCTGTTTTTTCTCACCGGCGTTGAAGGACGCTTACTTCAACCCCTAGGACTGGCATATGTTGTTTCCCTGGCAGCATCACTGCTGGTAGCCATTACCGTGACTCCGGTTCTCAGTTACCTGCTGCTGCCCCGTTCAAGCATCGTCAGAGGCACAGAGGAAACAGCCCTGGTCAAGAGATGCAAGGCTTTTTACACGCCTATTCTCGACTGGTCCCTCAGATACTGGAAGGCAGTAACTGCCGCCTCCCTGGCTGCACTGGCCATGGCATTAATCAGTCTCACCCAGGTGGGCCAATCGTTTCTGCCTGATTTTAATGAGGGCAGCCTTACCGTTATGGTTGGTACCGTTCCGGGCACGTCCCTTGAGGAATCCGATCGTATCGCCTTAATGGTCGAAAAAATACTCCTTGAACAGCCCGAGGTAAAGGCAACCGCCCGCCGTACCGGTCGAGCTGAACTTGATGAACATTCCCTGGCTGTTTTTGCCTCAGAAATAGAGGTCGGCCTGAAAATGAAAGAGCGCGGCAAGGAAGAATTTCTCCATGAACTGCGCGAAAAAATGAAACTTGTGCCGGGAACCAATGTCGTTATCGGCCAGCCTATTTCACATCGGATCGACCATATGCTTTCCGGCACCCGTGCCAATATCGCCATTAAAATATTCGGCCACGACCTTTTCGAACTGCGCCGCCTGGCAGATCAGGTGGTGTCGGTGATAGAAAAAATTGATGGAGTCGTTGACCTGGCAGCTGAACAGCAGAACGAAATCCCCTTCATCTCCGTTAACTTTGACAGGAACTCGCTTGCCCGTTACGGCCTGCGCATTAATCACGTCTCGGAGTTGATCGAAACAGCCTTTTACGGGCAGGTGGTTTCAAGTGTACTGGAAGGCCAGTCTACCTTTAATATGACAGCACGTTATGATCCGGCCGTACTCGAAAATCTTGATGCCGTCCGGGCGACCCTGATCACCACACCGTCCGGCGCCATGGTGCCATTGCACGCCATTGCCGATATTCGTAAGGACCGGGGCCCCAACACTATCAGCCGTGAAAACGTACAACGCAAGATTGTGGTCATGGCCAACGTAGGCGATGGCCGTGATCTGGGTGGCGTGGTAGATGATGTCCGTGGAACCCTTGCCGCTGAGGTTACACTGCCGGAAGGCTATCATGTTGAATACGGAGGCCAGTTTGAAAGTGCCGCCGAGGCCTCCAGAACCCTGCTGATTCTCGGCGCAGCCGTCATTGTCGGCATTTTCCTGCTCCTCTTTGTAGCCTTCAAATCGGGCCGCGACGCTTTATTGGTCATGCTCAATCTCCCCCTTGGGCTGGTAGGAGGTGTCATAGGGGTGTATGTTTCCGGGGGAATTCTCTCCGTGGCTTCCATGATCGGGTTTATTTCCCTTTTTGGTATCGCCACCCGTAACGGTGTCATGATGATTTCCCATATCCGCCAGCTGGTAGAGCATGAAGGGGTCAGTGATCCCATGGAAGCCGTGCGGCGTGGTGCCTTGGAAAGACTGGTTCCAATCCTCATGACAGCGCTTACCGCGGGTTTCGCCCTGGTTCCACTGGCGCTCGCCGGAGGACAACCCGGCAGTGAAATCCAAACCCCCATGGCCATTGTCATCCTTTTTGGCCTGATAACCTCAACCGCCCTCAATATGATCGTAGTCCCGGCCCTGTATCTGCGTTTCGGATCCATCAAAAACAGGATCGCAGAACATAAGCCGTTTTGCCGACCAGACAAGGAAGAACTTTGCGAAATATGAAGGCAACACGTTGCAGGAGCATGATCCAAGTATGCTCCTGCTGTCTCATATAAAAAAATCAACACCTAAAGGAGAAAATTATGCAGAAAATTGCTTTTTGTTTGATGATATTGTTTGCCCTGACAGCGACCACGGTACATGCTGGAGCCGGTCACGACCATGCTGTGGAACTGACCCAGACCCAGGTCCTGGAAAAAGCTTCGGGATTCGTTGCCAGTATTGTTGAAAAAGGAAAGCTCGATGATTCCTGGACAGAGATAAAACCCCAGGACCCCAAAGAAAACAGCAGACATGAATGGGTTGTCGCCTTTTTCAACCCGGCAGAAAAAGACAATGATAAACAGACGCTCTACATGTTTCTCACAATGTCAGGAGAATACATCGCCGCCAATTTTACCGGCAAGTAAAGCGACGAATACAGAAAAGGCCGTTTTTCTCACAAGAAAAACGGCCTTTATACATAAATGATGACCCAATCAACTATTCATTAAATAAAATCCAATAGCCTTATCATAATTATCACCCTCAGGATCTATAAATTTTGCTCCTACAGAATCCCCCTGAATAATATTACACACTCGGATTTTTCTTTTCACTTCAGTCTTACGTGTATCATCTAATACAAAAGAAATTATCAACTCATCATCAACTTTCAGACTTTGCGCATCATGAAGTTTTAACTGAACTCCCCTAAATGAAAGATCTGAAACAACGCAATCTTCCTTCAACGAAGGGTGCTGCGATGCTTTACGATAGTTTCCTTTTAACTTTATTTGTTTTCGAATTCCTGTACGAAAATTTAGATTTATCCCAAATTCCTTTCCGCAAGCACACCGAACCTTAAGCGTATGCTTTTTATCTTTAAATTTACCAACTGATATCTGTTTTAACTTTCCACACTCAGGACAAAGAATTACTGCTTTATTGTTTTCTGTGACATAAACCATTTTGATTACCACTCATTCTCAGCCAAAGTTAACAATCGATCTGGCATAGGAGGTGTTCGAACAGCCACACAGGCCAACCGTGGCACAAGGCTTTGTAAATCGAAACGACGATTAAAACGATATTGAAATTCTGCGAGATAGCGGGGAATATGTTTTTTCTCAAAGGTATGAAAAGTTCCTCTTAGAGAATTCTTCAAATTCCCGAGTATCGTGTTTACCCATTTGAAGGAAGGATGCTTAACCGCTTCTTTCCCGCCTCCAACAATATGGAGTTCATGGGAACATTGAGCTTGCTCAATAGCATTAAAACAGGCAAGGCCGTCGGAAACAACATTTGAGTAAGGCTGCAGGTGATGGTTGCCCCAACGTGCAATTTCTGTCAGCCTAAAGCCCTTGACTCTTGAGAGTTTCATGCGATACGGCTTACCATCATGTGTTTCCACGGCTGCAACAAACGGGGTTTTGCCTTTGGCCCCACGGCCTCTTTTACCAGGAGCCCGCTTGCCGCCAAGATAAGAATCGTCGATTTCAATACGGCCAGCAAGTTTTTTAGTGCTGCCCTGTTCAAGCATGACTTGCATCAGTTTGTGTTTTAACCGCCAGGTGGCATTGTAAGAGGCTCCTATATGGCG
>JACKQG010001934.1_pt1 | contig 27886 bp, 27 predicted proteins | sample 8237621 | NCBI WGS metagenome assembly JACKQG01 (sample SAMN15677084, study PRJNA649215) | marine metagenome | biome: marine; feature: Black Sea; material: saline water; isolation source: suspended particulate matter (SPM) from the Black Sea western gyre | collected 2013-06-09/2013-06-10 | depth... | reverse complement strand
TTAGCTAGATATCTGTCAGCCGGTGAGGTGGGACCAACCCTGACTAGAATGAAAGTGACGGTCAGTATGCCCCAGGCGATAATTACCGCATAAATGAGCCTTTTGGTGATGTAACCTCTAAGCCAGCTCTTTCCCATGGGTGAAGACCAGAGTTGGTCGTTAATGAGGAATATTCACGACCTTTAAGGTAAGCCTTACTCCGCAGGTTCAAAATACCAAAGGTGGTAGTTGTAGAATATACGTATGCCCGGCTCTATTCCCATGACATTCTTCTGGAAGCCAAGGTTATTTCTACGAAATACCAGAAAATCTACAGGCTGATCTTCAGACAAAAGTCGGGACATCTCGGCATAGATTTGTTGCCTTACCTCTTTGTCCAATGCTTCTTTTGACTTGGCTCGCTTAAACAAGGCATCGACCTCGGGGTTAGAATAGCCCATATAGTTAAGACCACCCTCGGTAGTAAAGAATACTTCGCTTCCAGATGGTTGCAATAAGTCAGTACCGAACCCCATCAATATTATGTCCCAAGACTCTTGGCTAACCGCTTCGGGGCCGTTGTTGTATCTAGGTTCCTGGTCTGTTCCCGGCACTTTATTCATAACATATTGCCTCAGTAAAGTTTCCCAGGGTCTTAGCTTAATCTCGACTTCTATTCCCAGTTCCACCAGCTCTTTACGCACCAAAAAAATCGTATCTTCAGACGGTTTGTCACCGGTGCTGACTACCAAGACTAAGTGGAGAGGAGTGCCATCCTTGTTTGTAACCTTTATAGTCCCGTCATCTTTTTTGACGCCATAGCCTTTCTGGTAAAGAATCTCAGCAGCCTTTTTTTTATCGTAGAGGGGCTCGATTCCGTATTTGACAAGGCCTTCATCCGTGTACCATGGAGAAGTTTGCGGGATAAAGCTAAAAGCAGGATCAGCAAAACCAAGGAGAATCGCCTGGCTAATCATCTGCTTGCTTATCGCCATGGACAGGGCTTGTCTGATTGTCTTATCCTTAAGCCCTTCCCAGCCGTTAGCCCGCTGATTATAAGCCAGCAGCCAATATCCACTAGTGGGGACGGTATAAACCTTCACATTAGGCAAATTCCTGAATTCATTTACTTGTTCTGGCTCAATTCCGGTGTAGGTTATATCCCCAGCCTCCAAAGCCGCTTGTCTGGTTGCTGAAGTCCCGAAAAGCTTGATGATATATTGTGTAAAATAAGGAGCTCCAACGTCTTTGCCCAGATAGTACTCGGGGTTGCGTTCTACTACAAACCTGTCATTCCTGGCCCATTCTTTAAATCGGTAGGGCCCCAGGTTACCCGTGTAAGTTAAGTTGTTGAATTCTGGCGCCTGGGTGAAGGCTTCAACATCGTCCTCGTATTTGGTGGCTATGTATTTGGGGTAAGGTATCAGGTCGTAAATATTATAGACAAACTCCGGGTCAACCGTCTGGCGAGTTATGGTAAATGTCGTAGCATTTAGTGCCTCTGGTGTGACGAAGACAGTCTTACCATCCACTTCTTCCTGCCAATTGCTCTTGTAAGTATAGTTAAGCCAGTCGGAGAACATGAGATTTTTCAAGGTATACACATAATCTTCAGCAGTAACCGGCGAGTCATCACTCCATTTGAGGTCATCTCTGATGGGGATGGTATAAACCAGGCCGTCTGGCGACACCTCCACGTCTTTAGCTAAACAGCGCAACTGAATGTTGAGCTGGTTATCGTAAGTTGCCAGCGAGTCCAACGTGTGACCAGCATAGCCAAAGGAACTAGCGTCAGCAGCCAGTATCCAGTTCAACGTCTCAGCATCACCGCCTGAGACTCCCTGTATGAAGGTATCTCTGATTGAGGTGCCGTCATCTTCTTCTTTAATCTCGCCTTTGGCACAACCTGCGGTCAAAACAATCAGTATTAGTGATAAGGTCAAAAAGATCGTTAGTCTTTTCATTTATCAGCCTTTCTGGATTTTATTTGCTTATTTCGACTGTTGTCTGCTCTACGTTTTGTCTGTTGCTTTATTGCCTTGCCTGATTTGAAACGATTGAGATTAAGGAAACCTTTGCTTGACATAAGATATCCACTTCTACATGAAGCCACTCTTTATTCGATAGATCGTCTCATCGACACTGTCCGAGGTTTCTGAGGAAATACGCTTGATAGCTTCGTCAATCTCCTGGTGCTTATGGGCATCGTAAAGGTCATCCAGTTTCTCATAATAGCCAGCTCTTCTGCCCAGCCTGAAATTGAGCCTTTCCTGAGGTGGTAATTTTAGATATTTGTTTATAGTAGCCAGGCATGCCGGCTTGGCTTCCGGGAATTTGCCTTCTACTTCTGGCAGAAGATTCAATATATGGTCGCTCTTAAGCTCGCTGGTGGCCTCGAGCTTTTCGATGAGTTTGCCTATTTCTTCTACCACTTCGTCTTCTGTTTGTAGCTCAAAATCACCGGCTTCCAATTTTGACCATAAGGGCATGTCCTGGCGGACATAGAGGGTGCGTAACCTGATATAATCGGGGTCAGTCTCATTAAGAACTGCGGCTGTGCCGATAACGTGGTCTGATGACATTTTCCTGCCACCAAGTCCGGGCATCACATATTCACATAGTGAAATGCCAGCTCCCTTCACCTTTTTGCCGCCTGCGATATGTTCCTCAGCAGTGACTCCTTTTTCCATATAACTGAGCACAAGATTAGAGCCGCTTTCCATCCCGATATGCAATCGGGAAAGCCCTGCATCCTTGAGCTCCTTCAATTCTTCTAACGACTTCTTGGCGGCAGTCTTTGAACGGGCATAGGAGGTTATCCGGTTAAGCTCGGGGAAGCTTTGTTTCAGGAAAGAAATTACTCTGACCAGATCAGGTGTCCTCATTATAAGTGTGTTGGCGTCCTGAAGAAATGCAGATTTACCACCTGCCCACAGCCATAAAGCGACGTTGCGTATGCTGGCATTATGTTGGTATCCATTGTAGATTGCTGCAGCCACATCCCTGAGCCGACCGCCATCACCCATTCTCCGAGCGAGCTCTTTTATCTCGTCAGCGATGGCTTTGGCTGTTTCTATATCTCTGATTACATCCTCAGCCGGCCTGAGTTCGAACTTTTGTCCCTTGTAGACCGGGCAGAACTGGCATCGGTTCCACGGGCAGTTTCTGGTTACCCTTATCAATAATGAATAGGCTTCACTTGGCGGTCTGATTGGACCTAGCTCAAAGGAATAGTCGGCTAATTTATCTGTGTTAATTCGATAATCCAAATTCATAATATTTGCTTGTGTTTAATTTTAAACTTTATTGGACGAAATTTCCAATAATGGACTCTTAGTCTATGAAATGCTAATATTTTATAAATTGGAAGCAGGCGTTTCCATTTAAGATTAAGATAGTCCAAATGGTTGACATCAACGAAATCAAGGTAGTTTCTTTTGATGCCGAAGGTACTCTGGTAACGCCAGACTTTAGCTATGCCGTCTGGTTTGAAGCCATTCCTGAATGCTACGCTGAGAGGCACGGTGTTAATTTCGAGTTGGCCAGGAAGGTCATCGAAGAGGAATATCAAAAGTTGGGCGATCAGCGATTGGAATGGTACGATGTTCGATATTGGTTTGACAAGCTTGGTTTGGGCACGCCTGACCAAGTTATGGAGAGGTGCGAGAGCAAGGTGCGCTACTATCCAGAAGTTAAAGAGGTACTAGCGTCTTTAAGTGAAAGGTATAAGCTTGTTGTAGCTTCTGGGTCAATGCGGGATTTTCTGAATCATCTTCTTCAGGACATTGAGCCTTACTTCACTAGGATTTTTTCCTCGCTCACAGATTACAAACAACTGAAGACATCCGAGTTCTACTTGAAGATGTGTCAGGCGATGGAGGTTAAGCCTAGCCAGGTAGTTCATGTTGGTGATAACTGGCAATTTGATTTTGTTGCCCCAAGGGAAGTAGGTATCGAGGCATTCTACCTTGATAGGAAACGACAAACCAATCACCAAAACTCTGTGGCTAGCCTGCTACAGTTGAAGATCCATTTGGAAGGTTAATTGAATAAAGATCTTCCTGCCAGCAAATTGCTATTGGCGGTCATGGAACAGGATGTGACGAAACTTTAGATATCACAGCCTTTCTACTTTAACTTGAGGGAGAAGCCTTTCTACGTCCTCCCGGCGGCAAAGCTCGGTACCGGGGGTTAAGACGGCTGCCGTTCCTGACGCTACTGCCCAACGAGAGGCTTCCTCAATCCCATGCCCCTGGCTTAGTTTTAGTACCAGCCCAGCGATAGTTGAGTCACCGGCACCTATGGTGCTACGAACCTCTGCTTGAGGTGGTGTTATCTTTAGAATCTTTTCCCCGTTGGCGACTATGAGCCCGTCCTTGCCTCGGGAGATTGCTGCAACATCAATGCTTCGGTTGACTAGAGTCTTCACAGCCTCAACAATTGCTGCCTGGTCTCTTAGATGTGTTTCGAGCAACTCTTCGGCTTCATGCACATTTGGTTTAATGACGTTCGGTTTAGCATTTATTCCTTCTTTTAACCATTTATTATCCGAATCAAGCACGGTTTTTATACCGCTCTTTTTAGCCTTCTCTATTAGTTGCCGGTAGATGTCGGTAGGTACTCCTGGGGGAACACTGCCTGCGAAAACCATGAAGTCAGGCTTTGGTTTGATGCGTGTTATTTTGTCTATTAACTTTCTGAGTTCGTCTCTGGAAATGCGTGGTCCTGGAGCGTCAATTCTGGTTTGGCGGCGAGTTTTCAAATCGGTGATGATGAAGTTGCTCCTTATTTCTCCCTGGATTGGCGTGAAGTCAAAGGGAACTCCCTGTTGCTGAAGAAGATGTTTTAGTGTTTCGCCGTCAATGCCGCCTATGAAACCGTAAGCGATTGTCTCACCACCGAGCTCGTGGACGACCCGTGAGACGTTGATTCCTTTGCCACCGGGGTCTCGGCGCAAGCTAGTCCAACGATTGGCTTCATCTACCACCAATTCCTCAACAGTAGCTATCTTGTCTAGGCTGGGATTCAAAGTCACCGTGGCAATCATTTTACCTTTTCCACTTTTAGTAGATTGGTGCTGCCGGAAATACCTATAGGTACACCTCCGGTGATAACGACCAAATCACCATCCTGGGCTAATCCAGTTTGTTTAGCTACTCTAGCGCCTCGGGTGAATAACATGGCTATTTTTGAAGGCTCGGGGATTTGAAAGGCGCGTACTCCCCAGGATAGTGACAATTGTCTCTGGGTTACTTGGCTAGGTGTAATAGCTAAAATTGGCACCTTTGGGCGATATTTAGCGACACGTCGTGCAGTGCTTCCTGATGAAGTGAAGGCAATGATTGCTGCTGCACCCAGTTGATAAGCAGTATGACAGGCGGCGTAGCTTATGGCATCGTCTGTTTGAGGTTGAAGGTCTTTGCCTTTGTTGGTCAGAATCTCCTCGTACGGTAAAGCTGTTTCTGCCTCTGTAGCAATTTGCGACATCATAGACACAGCTTCTACCGGGTAGCTACCAACAGCGGTTTCTTCTGACAGCATTAGAGCATCGGCGCCATCGAAGATGGCGTTGGCTACGTCGGTGACCTCAGCTCGGGTAGGTCGTGGTGCATTTACCATTGACTCTAGCATCTGAGTAGCTACGATAACCGGTTTCCCCAGGCGGTTGCACTTCTGAATGATTTCCTTTTGAACTATGGGCATCCTTTGTATGGGAAGCTCAATACCAAGGTCGCCACGAGCGACCATAGCGCCGTCAGCGGCTTCCAGTATTTCATCCAGGTTATCCAGAGCTTCGCGCCTCTCGATCTTTGCGATAAGAACTGGGGTCTTTTTCTTTTTCTGTAGGAATTTTCTTACCTTGATAACATCGTTGGCTTCTCTAATAAAAGATAAAGCTATGAAATCTACGTTATGTCTAAGGCCAAACAGGAGATGATCCCAGTCCTCGTCGGTTATTGTGGGGGCGTCCCAGGTTATGCCTGGGATGTTTATACCCTTATCATCACCAAGCTTGCCGCCAGTTACTACCTGGCAGCTAACTTCAGTTTTGCTTGTGGTTGCCACTTTTAGCTCTATGGCGCCATCGTCAAGGAATATCGTGTCGCCAGGCTTGACGATGCTTGGCAGGTAGGGCAAGCCTACGGATACTCTGTGTTCGTCGCCTAGAATTTCTCTCGTGGTGAGGATGAAATCGGCGTTTTCTTTAAGTTCGATGCTGCTTCTCTTAAGCTTCCCGGTTCTATCTTTCGGTCCGGGCAGGTCTTGCATTATAGCTAGTGGCATACCGGCTTGCTTAGCTGCTTGTCGAAGCGTTTTTATGTAGCTCGCGTGCTCCTTATGAGTGCCGTGGGAGAAGTTGATTCTGGCTACATCCATGCCAGCTTGGAGTAGCTCTTTTATAATCGAGGCCAAGCTGGTACTCGGCCCGATGGTGCAGACTATTTTTGTCCTACGGTATGGATTATGTGTGATATCGAGAGACATTTTACCTTTTCAGTACTTCATATACCAGTTCTCTGGGACCACAGTTAACTCATGAGCATCAATGCCAAGCTTGCGATACCAGGGAACTGCATATTTTGTAGCTATCTCGGCCAGCTCCTTTAGTCTGTCAGCCGCAGTTGTTGATAAGAATTTTACTCGTTCCTTCTTGTCTGTAAAACGTATAGCTTCTTGCCAGATAGCGCGGCCGCCAAGGAATCCAGAAGCACCTGCCTGGCAAGCGATTTCCACTTCCTTTCGAAATGTTTCATAATCCACACCCGCGCTTAAGATAACCCAGGGCACCTGAGAAGCCTCGTCCAACTGTCGGCAGAACTGGAGAAGTTTTGCTCTATTTGTTTCATACTTCAATTCGGCGGGAAATTCTGCTTTAAGTACGTCAATCGGCAAAGACGTAATCTGGCGGGCGGTTTCAATCACTAAAGCTGGTTTCCGAGCAGCGAATTCGGGCGTTCCGGTATCTTCGCCCTTTGTTGGATAGGTTTTTGGTTCAACAAGGAAAGGAATGTCGTACTTCAGGCATGCTTCTGCAACTGTCTGTATTGTTTTTAATTGGCTATTGGCAATTTCAGTCAAATCGGGTCGGTAATATACAAGTAGCTTGACTGCCGAGGCACCCATGCGTTTGATTTTTTCTATGCTCCAGCCATTGAGTAAATTGGTTATTCGTCCTCGTGGGTCACTTTTGTAGCCGGTAGCTTCGATGCTGACCAGCAACCCAGTATGCCCGGGGAGTACTCCTCCGGAGATGCACTGGGCGGCACCGATGTTAGGGTCTAGCAAAACGGCACTGGTGTGGGGAGCTAAAGCAGCGCATAATTCCAGCTTGTGCTCCACCATCTCCTGGTAATCAACATAATCATCAAGCTGCTCCTTTTCAATCATAGTCTTAAGGGAGCCTCTGTGGTCCATGGCACAGATTATGAAGATTCCTTCAGGCGTCGAGATCTGCTGCAAACCCCTGATTTTGCCAATATCTAGCCTAGTCATTCTGCGCTATTCCCATTTGTGCCTTACTGGTAGTAAGAATATAGCCTTTTGCTCTCTGTAAATCAAGTTCGGGTGTATAGTGAAATGCACGAGCAATTTGTGTGGAGTGCGATACTGTGTGAAAATAAGATGAGAAATTTATGTTGCTCGGGCTTGTGAAGACCAATGAATCAGGTGTAATTGTGACTAATTATCTAGGGAGATACATGTCTCTCCGTTGGCCTCAAATTGTGGTAAAATAGAGCGAGATTCTTATATTTGGTGCCAATATGTCAATGCCATTGGTTAATGAAGATAGGACTTCAGATGTGAATTCGATTGCTTGTGGCAAGTTAACCTGGATTTACATCGAAACACCAACTACGCAGGATGTTGAGTATTTGGCTCAGAACTTCAATTTTCACCCGCTGAATTTAGATGATGTTTTGAGCCGAGTTCAACGCCCCAAAATCGATGAGTATCCTGACCACCTTTTCATTGTGCTTCATTTTCCTGTGTACGATAAGGAAAATCGGGTCACACATCCGAGTGAGGTTGATATTTTCATAAGTGAGAGTTATGTGATTACAATCCATAAGGCCGGTGATTTAAAGCCGCTGGCGAAATTCTTCAAGGAATGCCGGCTCGATGAGGGAATATGTAACACTTATATGAGTCGCAGTTCGGGCTTTCTCCTTTACCATATACTTGATAGGTTGCTTAATTATTGCTTCCCGATTCTTGACAAGGTGGTGGATAACGTCGAAAAGGTTGAAGATCTCATTTTTGCCAGGCCGGTTCCAGAAACAGTCCGTGAAATCATGCTGGTCCGGCGGGACCTTATCTCGTTCCGGCGTGTTATTCACCCTCAAATGAGTGTTGTCGAGGCACTGGAGCGGGAGGAATATCCTTTCTTTAAAGAGGACCAGGACATCTATTTCGGTGATATTGCCGACCATATCCGCAAGATTTGGGATGGTCTGGAAGACTGCAAGGAGGTGGTGGATGGCTTGGCGGATACAAGCAACTGGCTGACCTCACATCGAATCCAGGAGATAATGCGGGTACTGACTATCGTCATGGCAATTATGGCGCCGGCAACTCTCCTTGCCAGCATTTACGGTATGAATATCCATTTGCCCGGTGGGCGGGAGGCTAGTTTTGTACCCCTTGGGGTAATAATTTTAATCATGGTTGGTATTGCCGTGGCTATGCTTTGGTTCTTCCGTCGCAGGCATTGGATTTAGTATTGGCTTGAGCGCAAAGGCTTTCGATATGACCGTTTCTCATAGATTTGTAGTGGTAGCGGTTCTCTTTGTCACCTGTCTCATCACGGCTAACATCATAATTGCTAAGCAAATAAGCATCGGTGGCATAATTCTACCGGCGGCGATAATAATTTTCCCTCTAAGCTATATCATCGGTGATGTTCTTACGGAGGTTTATGGTTACCAGCAGGCACGACGTGTAATCTGGCTGGGCTTTTTATGTAATTTAATCACTGTTGTGGCTATCTGGATAGCACAAAAATCGCCTCCTGCGCCTGTTTTCGAGGCGCAAGCTGCCTACGAGCGTATTTTGGGTAGCACTCCTCGTTTCTTATTAGCTTCCTTCGTAGCTTATCTCGCCGGCGAGTTTACCAATTCCTTTGTCCTGGCTAAGATGAAGATAATAACCAAAGGCCGGTGGTTGTGGACGAGAACTATCGGTTCCACTTTGGTAGGACAGGGTGTCGATACTGTGGTCGTCCTGACCATAGCCTTTGTGGGGGTGCTGCCACTTTCTGTGCTGGGCATCATGATTTTGAGCCATTGGCTGGCGAAGTCTGCCTATGAAGTCATAGCTACCCCATTAACTTATGTCGTCGTAGGTTATTTGAAGCGAAAAGAGGGTGTTGATGTCTATGATTACGGGGTTGACTTTAACCCTCTTAGCGTCAGGTAGTGACCGGAGCGGACTAAGCCGTGGAAATCAAGTTTATCGTTGACAATAATGTGGGCAAACTGGCTAAGTGGTTGAGGATGATGGGATACGATGCCTTGCTTTTCAAAGAAGAAGATGATGGCAAGATGGTTAAGGTTGCCTTGGCGCAAAATAGGGTGATTTTGACTAAAGATACGCAGATTATGAGACGGCGGCTGGTAACCAGTGGCAGACTTAAGGCTATCCTTATTGAGGATGATGAACCTAAGGCTCAATTGCGGCAGATTGCTGATGCCTTAGATTTGGACTACCAGTTTAGGCCGTTCTCTATTTGTCTCGGGTGTAATCAAGGTCTGGTGGAGAGGGACAAAGACGAGGTGCGTGATTTAGTTCCGCCTCATGTTTTTGAGACGCAGAATTTGTATATGGAGTGTCCGTCCTGTCATCGTATCTACTGGCGGGGAACACATTGGCAGGCAATGAGCCGAGATCTGGAGATGTTCACGGCGCAAAAGTAACATCGAGGGAGGCGGTTTGAAAATATGAAGGTTGTTACTGCGGAGCAAATGCGGGAGATTGACCGCAGTGCTGCTAAAATCGGTTTGACCACCGAGGCGTTGATGGAGAATGCCGGGCGGGCTGTAGCCGATGAGACGAAGAAGCTTATAGGTAATGTCATAGGCAAGCATGTCCTGGTCATAGTTGGTCCGGGGAATAATGGTGGAGATGGATTGGTGGCAGGCCGTTATCTTGATGAGTGGGGGGCTGAGGTCGGTCTTTATTTGTGTAGCCAGCGTCTGGCCAGTGACAAGAACCTGGCGCTAGCCCAGGAGCGCGATATTGCCACTGTTCAAGCTGACCAGGATAAGGATTTCGCCAGATTGGACAGCCTCTTAGGTTCTTCGGAAGTGGTAATCGATGCCGTCTTGGGCACGGGTAGAAGTCGAACTGTTGATGGTGTGTTTAAGGAAGTGCTGACCAGGGTGATAAAGTCTAAACAGGCAAATTCCAAGCTCTTAATTATTGCCGTGGATGTACCCTCAGGGCTTGATTCTGATACCGGAGCTGTTGACCCAAGTTGTATCTATGCTGACGCCACTGTTACCCTGGGCTTTCCCAAGCCTGGCTTGTTTAGCTTTCCCGGTGCTGGAAGAGCTGGGAAAGTTATTATAGCTGATATCGGCATACCACCAAGTCTGGCCGAAAATATACCGACCGAGCTAATCACCGAAGACTGGGTTAAATCAGTGCTGCCTGAGCGTCCTCTTGGTGCTAATAAGGGGAGCTTTGGCAAAGCACTGGTAGTTGCTGGCTCGATTAATTATATTGGAGCTGCTTATCTTGCTTGCATGGGGGCGGCTAGAGTGGGGGCTGGCTTGGTAACCCTGTCTACTGCTTCAAGCCTTCAGCCGATTTTAGCGGCAAAACTGACTGAAGTGACTTATGCCCCCCTCCCGGAGAATGAAGCCGGGATAATCGATTCTAAAGCAGCATCTGTTCTAAAAGAGTTGTTGCCGGGCTACGAAGTTTTGCTTATAGGGTGTGGATTGGGGCAAGAGACACAGGTTGTGGAATTCATCAAGTCTACTCTGTTTGGTTTGCCACAAAGTTCATCTCCAGCTTTAGTTATTGATGCTGACGCCCTGAACACTCTGGCTCAGATACCAGATTGGTGGCAGAAGCTAAATCAGGATGCTATACTTACGCCACATCCCGGTGAGATGGCCAGACTTGTTGGAGTTTCGGTAGAGGAGGTACAAAAGCAGCGTTTGGAGATTGCTCGGAAGGCAGCTATGGAGTGGCGGAAGGTGGTGGTGCTTAAGGGGGCATACACTGTTGTGGCGGCATCTGACGGCCGAGCTAGAATCAGCCAAATAGCTAATCCAGGATTAGCCTCGGCGGGCACTGGCGATGTTCTTACTGGTACAATTGCTGGATTGGTGGCTCAAGGATTGCCCCTTTTTGATGCTGCAGCTTGTGGCGTTTATCTTCACGGTGAGGCTGGGGAGGTAGTGAGGCGAGAGATGGGGGATGCAGGTATGTTGGCTGGTGACCTGTTGCCGGTTTTGCCTAAGGTGATAATGCGACTTAAACAGGGAGAGACACCTTGAGGTTTGGTGAGTGTCATGCTATTAACTATTGATGTTGGTAATACTAACATTAATATAGGTGTTTTTGATGGTAAAAAGTTGAAGGGCACCTGGAAGGTAGCCACCGGAGTTCATCGCATGCCAGATGAGTACGCCAGCCTGCTGTTCAACCTTTTTGATCGCCACGGTACAGATGCTTCACAGATCACCGACGCAATACTATGTAGCGTTGTTCCTACATTGGTAGGTGTTTTTGAGGAAGTCTGTCGTCGTTATCTAAAAGTTTTGCCTTTGGTGGTTGAGTCTGGAGTTAAGACGGGGGTGCGAATTTGTCTTGATAACCCTAAGGAAGTTGGCGCTGACCGGGTAGTGAACGCTGTGGCGGCTCACCAGCTATACGGTGGTTCGGTGATTGTCATTGACCTCGGCACTGCCACTACCTTTGATGCTGTTTCTGAGGATGGAGATTATCTAGGTGGAGCTATTGCACCTGGGATTGCTATTGCCACCGAGGCTCTGTTTACCCGGACTGCTGCACTGCCTCGGGTGGAATTGACCCATCCTAAGCGGGCTGTTGGAAGAAACACTGTGGCGGCTATGCAGTCGGGTATAGTCTTTGGTTATGCCGGGTTAATCGAAGGCATAGTAGCCCGGATTCAACAAGAGATGGGAGGTAAGGCGAAGGTGGTGGCTACTGGGGGTTATGCTGAGCTTCTAGCTCGGGAAACGCCAGTAATCGAGGTGGTAAATCATGACTTGACCCTCATAGGCTTGCGCTTGATTTACGAAATGAATAAGGTCAAGGATTAGTATATGGAGATGAAAGATAAGACTGTAGTGTTAGGGGTGACCGGCAGCATTGCTGCTTATAAAGGTGCTGAATTGGCCAGCCAGTTGGCTCAGGCGGGGGCTAAAGTTGAGGTTGTTATGACCGAAGCAGCCACCGAGTTTATAGCCCCACTTACCTTCCGTAATATTACCGGCAGGCCTGTGGTTACCAAAATGTTTGAGTTAGCTTCTGAATACAGTGTGGAACATGTAGCTTTGGCCGAGGCTGCTGATGTGGTGGTTATAGCTCCAGCTACAGCTAACATTATTGCCAAGATAGCTGCTGGTATTGCCGATGACATGCTCTGCTGTACTGTGCTGGCGACAAAGGCACCGGTTATTGTAGCTCCGGCAATGCATGCGTCTATGTATGAGAACTCGGTAACTCAGGATAATCTGGCCAAGCTGAAATCTCGTGGTTTCACCGTTGTCGGCCCTGCTTATGGTCGGCTAGCCTCGGGTGTGGTGGGCATGGGACGGCTGGTTGATGTAAACGAGATTTTAGGCACTATCCGTCAAGTGTTAGGCAGAAGCCGTGATCTGGCTGGTAAGCGGATTGTAGTTACTGCCGGCGGTACCCAGGAGCCGGTTGACCCGGTTCGGTGCTTGACCAACCGCTCTTCGGGGAAAATGGGTTATGCGCTGGCTGAAGCCGCCAGAGACCGCGGTGCTCAGGTAGTGCTGGTTAGTGCACCGAGTTCTCTTCCGAAACCGATTGGTATGGATGTGGCGAATGTTGGCACGGCTCAGGAAATGTGCGAGGCGGTAAAGAAAGCTGTGACTAAAGCCGATGCCTTGATTATGGCAGCGGCGGTGGCTGATTACCGACCCAAGAAGGTCTCTAAGAGCAAGATTAAGCGGGAGCGAGCTTCTAGTTTGATGCTGGAACTGGAGAGAACGCCTGATATCCTTGGAGAATTGAAAGGGAAGTTCCTCAGGGTTGGCTTTGCTGCTGAAAGTGAAGATTTAGTAGCCAACGCAAAGAAGAAGCTCCAGGAGAAGGGGCTCGCCCTTATTGTTGCCAATGACATTACGGCTAAGGTTAGCGGTATTGGCGCAGATACCAACCAGGTGGTGATAATCGACCGTAAAGGCAAAGTTGAGGAATTACCTCTTTTGCCCAAGCGGGAAGTGGCGGACAGGATTCTGGATAAGGTAGTTCAGTTTTTGGTCAAAAGATAGTTGTAGTTTAGGGTTTTGGAGGGAGTGTGGTGGGCGACCCTGGGGGGTCGCATTACTTTATAGCTGGAGTTTGCGATATGACTGAAATTCCAAAGGCTTATGAGCCGGCTCGTGTTGAGCAGAAGTGGTATCGCTTCTGGATGGAGCATGGCTATTTTACTCCGAAGATAGACCATAAAAAGAAGCCTTTTGTCATTATTATGCCGCCGCCCAATGTCACTGGCGAGCTTCATTTGGGACACGCGCTGACGGCTACGCTGGAGGACATTATGATAAGGTGGCACCGGATGAAAGGCGAGCCTGCCTTGTGGTTGCCTGGTGTCGACCATGCTGGTATTGCCACCCAGGTGATTGTGGAGCAGAAACTAACTGAAGAGGGGCTGGACCGGCATAAGCTAGGAAGGGAGAAGTTTATTGAGCGTGTCTGGGAGTGGGTGAAAAAATCGCGGCATTCAATTACCTCTCAGCATCAGCGGTTGGGGGTTTCCTGCGATTGGACTCGAGAGCGGTTTACTCTTGAGGATGGGCCAAGCCGGGCAGTACGGACTGCCTTCGTCCGGCTATACAACAAAGGGTTGATTTATCGAGGCGAGCGAATTGTAAACTGGTGTCCCCGCTGCCAGACTGCCCTTTCTGATTTGGAAGTCCAGCATAAAGACATAACCGGCAATCTGTATTATCTTCGCTATCCGATGGCTGAAGGTGACGGCTTTGTCACCGTGGCGACTACCCGACCGGAGACCTACCTCGGCGATACTGCAGTGGCGGTGAACCCCGGTGACAAGCGCTTCAAGGCTCTGGTGGGCAAAAAGGTTGTCCTTCCAGTTATTGGGAGGGTGATTCCTATTATTGCTGATAGCGCTGTTGACCTCACATTCGGCACCGGTGCGGTTAAGATTACGCCAGGCCATGACCCAGTGGACTTCGAAATGTCAGAGCGACAGCATTTGCCGATAGTAAAGATATTGAATCCTGATGCCACCATGAACGAGCAGGCTGGCCCTTATGCCGGACTTGACCGTTTTGTCTGTCGGCAGAAGGTATTGGCTGATTTTGAGAAGGCTGGGCTGCTGGAGAAGGTTGAGCCGCATCACCATTCAGTTGGCCACTGCGGTCGCTGTCAGACGATGGTGGAGCCTGAAGTTAGCAAACAGTGGTTTGTAAAGGTAGCGCCGCTGGCTGAGGTTGCAGTCAAGGCTGTCACCAGCGGTCAGATTTCCATAGTCCCGGAGCGCTTTACCAAGGTCTATCTCAACTGGATGGAGAATATCCGTGACTGGTGTATCAGCCGGCAGTTGTGGTGGGGGCATCGAATTCCAGTGTGGTATTGTCAGAAATGCGGTGAACTGACGGTAGCTGTTGACGAGCCTTCAACCTGTAGCCATTGTGGCTCCAAAGATATCGTTCAGGACCCTGACGTACTGGATACGTGGTTTAGCTCGGCACTTTGGCCGCATTCGACTTTAGGCTGGCCTGATGATACTGAGGATTTGAGGTATTTCTACCCCACATCGGTTATGGAGACAGGGTATGATATATTATTCTTCTGGGTTGCCCGCATGATTATGATGGGACTGGAAGATACTGGTGATATTCCCTTCCACACCGTTTACCTTCATGGGCTGATTCGGGACGAAAAAGGGGAGAAGATGAGCAAGATGCGGGGGAACGTTCTGAATCCCATCGATGCCATAGAAGAGTATGGCACTGATGCCCTGCGTTTTGCCGTAACAACCGGCACTTCTCCGGGAAATGATATCAGTCTTGGCTCGCATAGATTGGAGGCTGGGCGCAACTTTGCTAATAAGATGTGGAATGCTGCCAGGTTTATCTTTCAAAGCCTCGAAGCTAAGCCAATAGAAAGTGGGGCATTGGTGCAGGTAGCGGCAAAGCGTTCAGAACCTATAGAGGACCGCTGGATTTTGAGTCGACTTAATCACCTAATTTCAAATGTGGATGAGTTGATGTCTAATTTCCAGTTTGGTGAGGCTGAGCGGCAAATCCATGACTTCTTCTGGGGTGAATATTGTGATTGGTACATCGAGATAGCTAAAATCCGCCTGTCCCGGTCGGACTTTTCACCTTTACCTGTATTGGCATTTGTTTTGGAGACGACGCTGCGCCTTCTCCACCCCTTTATGCCCTTCATCACCGAGGAACTCTGGCAGGGCTTGAAGCAACGCTTGCCTGAAGGAAGCCTTGGTTCGGCCTCAATCATGATTGCACCGTTTCCAGTTGCTGACAAGAAAGCTATTGATCTGGAGGCTGAGCAGGTGATGGGCTCAGTTATAGAAATCATTCGCTCTATACGCAATGCGCGGGTTGAACACAAGGTGGCTGCAAGCAAATGGATTGAAGCCCGTGTCTATGCCGATAAGCTTCAGACGGCTATAGCTTCGAAATCTGAGGCTATAGAGACCTTAGCCAAAGCCCGGCCACTGGCTGTTTTAAGTCGCAATCAGCGGCGAGCAAAGGAAGAGAAAGCCCTGGCTCTGGTGTTGAAGGAAGCCGAGGTGGTTTTACCCTGGGCAGGCATGGTTGACCTGGCTGTTGAGAGGCAACGTTTGGAAGGCGAAATCAGCACGGTTGAGAATGAGATCGTTCGCCTGGAGCAACGGCTGAAAGATGAGGCTTTCGTGGCTAAGGCACCAGCAGTGGTTGTGGACAAAGAACGTGGCAAGCTTAAAGCTTGTAAGGACAAGCTGGTGAGGTTGAGGCAGGAGCTGGAACAAATCGGCTAAGCGTTGCCCTTTTAGTCCCCGAAAATAGGTAGTTGTACGTAATTGTGTCGCTAGTGTAATATTTCTTGTAAGGTTATTATTTATTGAGGATTTAAACGATGGAGATTAAAGTAATAAATTTTGAAGAGAAATTTTCTAAATTCAGTGAACGGCTTTCACAAAAAATTATTGCTCAAATGAATAATTATCATTTTAAATTAGTTAGATCCTTTGGTGATTTTATCTGGCACCGGCACACTGAAACAGATGAGGTGTTTATTGTAATTGATGGTAATTTTCAGATTGATCTAAGAGATAAATCATTATATTTAAAAGCAGGTGATATGGTTGTTATTCCAAAGGGAGTTGAGCACAAACCATATGCTAAAGAGGAATGCAAAGTATTGCTTATCGAGCCAGCCGGTACTTTAAATACTGGTGATGCTGGCGGCGAATTAACGGAAACTGATTTAGAATGGATTTGAGAAGCTTATATACGACACAAGTATGCCGAACAGCGGCCTGATAATGACCCCCACGGAATCATTGACGCAGTAAGAAATTAGGTTAAACAAGCCCACAATGATATCAGCAATACTCCTAGCCGCCGGTCAGTCAAAGCGCATGGGTGAGCTAAAGCAACTAATGCCCTTTGGACAGAGTACCATTGTGGAACAAGCCGTTGACAATCTCCTGGGTTCGGCAGTAGATGAGGTCATTGTGGTGGTGGGATGTAGGGCTGAAGATGTGATAAAGGCTATAGCTGCTAAACCGATTAAGCTGGTGATAAATCCAGATTACGAGCAGGGGATGAGCACATCTGTAATAGCCGGACTGAACCTGGTTCACAGCGGAGTCCAAGGGGTCATGCTCGCCCTGGGTGACCAGCCGCTGGTGAATAGCCAAACCATCAACAGATTGATAGAGGGATTCTATAACCATGATAAGGGGATTGTCGTCCCAACCTACCAGGGTAGGAGAGGACATCCGATTATCTTTGCTATAAAATATAAAGAGCAACTGCTAAAGTTGAGGGGTGATGTGGGGGGAAGACAAATAATCAAAGACCATCCTGACGATGTCCTCGATGTAGCGGTTGATTCTGAAAGCATTGTCGCTGATTTTGATACCACAGATGATTATCAGGCCTACGTTGGCTAGTTTGAGTTTTCAGTGACATCCCTCGCCTGACTGTTTCTCGAAATTTTTGCTTACATAATCTGTCACAAAATCTATCGATACTTGACAGAAGCGTAATATCATATATAATATAACGTCGACCGCTTTTTCTGGGACAAACACACGTGACTGATACCGAGATACCAAGCTTTAGGGGCAAAAAGCCTTCGCGCTTTTCCCGCCACCCACAGCCAGGCTATGGGATAAGAGGCAGGATATGGGTGGAGAAGGACGGTGAGTTGTATATGGGGTGGGGGAGAGTAATGCTGCTGCAACGCATTGATGAGCTTGGCTCGATTGCAGAGGCGGCTCGCTCAATGAGATTAAGTTACCGTAATGCCTGGCTCTGGATAGAAGCAATGAATCGTCTGGCGCCGGCCCCTTTGGTCGAGAAAACTGCTGGTGGAGTTGGTGGAGGACGTGCCAGGCTGACAGATGAGGGGCGAAAAGCTGTCGGTCAGTACAAGGACTTACACGCGAAATTTGAGGAATTTCTCAGACAGGTTGGCTAAGTGAAAGGAGGATAAACGAGTGAATAAGCTACCTGCTTTGCTCACCATGGTAGTATTACTGCTTTTCATACCTATTTGCGGATGTGCTGAAAAAGAAGAGGCACCTATCGGCATGGCGGTTGAATTTACAGACCATGCCGCCTGTGCCTATATAAGTCAGGATAAGAGGTGGTTTGAAGAGGAGGGGCTGAAGCTAACTGCCTACGAAAACTACGCAACCGGAATGGCTCTAGCCGCTGCTTTGGCTCGAGGTGATATTCAGGTTGCCTATATTTGCCTGGTGCCAGCCATAAATGCTTACGCTAATGCCGGGGTGCAGATAAAGGTTGTGGCTGGAACGCATAAATATGGTTACGGCTTGGTGGTTAATCCTGAAAAGATAAAAACTGTCAAGGACCTGGAAAAGCCTGATATTCGCATTGGGTGCGTCCAGGTAGGCGGAGCAGTGGATGTAATCCTGCATAAGACGATAGATGAGTATGGTCTTGATCAAGATAAAGTGTTGAGTCACATTCAGCGGATGAATCCACCAAAGCAGGTTCTGGCTATTGAGACGGGACAGCTAGATGCGGCTTTCCTTCCTGAACACTGGGCGACTATGGCTGAAGAGCTTGGCTTTAAGATGCTGCTAACAAGTCAGGATATCTGGCCTGAGATGCAGGGGAGTGTCCTGGTTGTTAAAGATGACCTGATAAACAGCCATCCTGAGGTAGTAAGAAAGCTGGTAGAGGTATCCAAGAGGGCATCGGAGTGGGCTAACCAGCACCCTCAGGAGGCAGCCGAGGTTATGGCCAGGCAATTGCAAACCGCTGGGGGTGAAATCTTCCCGGCTGAGGTAGCCGAGGTTGCTGTCAAGTTGGAAATCACCCCTGAAGTGTTGTTACGGTCTATGGGCAGGCTGGAATATACCACTGATATTGACCCCAAGGTAGTCCAAGAAACAATAGATTATGTGGTGGAACTGGGTTATATAAAAAAGAGCTTCAGTGCTGAGGATATTCTTGATTTGAGGTATCTGCAGTGAGTAAGCTTAAGAAATTTATACCCGGCTGGGGCATACTTCCTATAATAATATTTTTGGCTATATGGGAAATAGTCGCTCGCCTAAATCTAGTCCCTGGGCAGTTCTCCTTTCCCCCTTTCTCCGCTGTGGTAATGGAGTTCTACTACCTGACAGCTAACGGAGTGCTGGGGGAGAGCTTCCTGAGCAGTCTGACCCGGGTTCTTATTGGCTTCTGTGCCGGCTCTATAGCTGGTATAGCGATGGGAATTATTATGGGTTGGAGAGAGGGTATCAATAAGACACTGCATCCCATAATCAGCCTGTTTTATCCTATCCCGGCCCTCGGCTGGCTGCCGCTACTCATGCTGTGGATAGGCATAAATGAGATGTTGCCGATTACCATCATATTCATCTGTTCCTTCTTCCCTGTCCTCTATAATACAGTCACCGGCATCAGAGGTGTGAATAAAGATTATATCCAGGCAGCAAGGACGCTGGGAGCATCTGATGCTAGAATTCTGGCTACAGTGGTTATGCCGCTAGCCCTGCCTAATATTTTCACGGGGTTGAGGTTGGAAGCTGGAATGGCATGGCGGGTGATAGTAGCTGCTGAGATGGTGGCTATACCCACTGGGATTGGTGCTTTACTCATGAAGGCTGAAAGCTTAATCCGCATAGACATCATCATCGTGTGTTTGATAGTATTGGCCGTGATGTGTCTTGCTTTTGACAAATTCTTTGGATATTTGGAAGACAAGATGACTGCTAAGTGGAGATGATATGCCGTCTATCACCCTCAAGAATATAAGCAAATATGTCTGCCAGGCTGTGGATCTGGATATATTTGATAAAGAACTGCTGGTATTGCTGGGGCCAAATGGCGCTGGAAAAACTACCTTGGTCAATATTATCGCTGGATTAACTGATTACAGGGGGTCGGTTTTCTTTGACAGTGTGCCGGTGGATAAACTGCCGGCCAACAAGAGAGGTGTGGGTTACCTGTTTCAGGATTTGGCTTTGTTTCCACACCTTGATGTTGCCGCCAATATAGCCTATGGCTTGATATCCCGGCAGCAACCGCGAGAGCGAGTAAACGTTAGAGTAAATGAACTGTTACAAATGATGAAGATAGAGCACCTCTCATCGCGTTACCCTAAGCATCTGAGTGGTGGTGAAAAACAACGGGTGGCCCTGGCCAGAGCTCTTGCTCTCTCACCGAAGGTATTGCTTCTGGACGAGCCGTTATCCAGCCTTGATGTGCAAACCGCCAAGTACCTAAGAACCGAGTTAAGGCAGATTCAACAGAAGCTGGGGATCACAACTGTATATGTAACTCACGATCTCCAGGAGGCTGAGGAGATGGCGGATAGGATAGCCGTACTCCAGAATGGCCATCTGGAACAGGTAAGCAGGCCGGAAGAGGTGTTCTTCTATCCCAAGAATGAGAAAGTCTCTGATTTTATCGGAGCGCCGAACATTTTGGACTGCGACTACTGTCGTAGTTTGGGGAAGGGGGTTATGGAGGTTGGTTGTGGCGACCTACCGATAATTGTTCCCCATGATGGAAATTCAGTTCAGAGGATCGCCCTCTTTCCCCACGATATATACATATCTGAAACTAAACCGCCAGGCCCGGAGGTTAACCGGTTCAGGGGGACTATCATCAACATCACCCCAGCCGACGATGCGGTTAGAATCAAGCTTAAGGTGGGAGCAACCTGCCTGCTGGCTGAGATGCCCCACCATATTTTTGGAGATATGAATTTAGCAGTGGGCAAAGAGGTTTTCCTGATACTAAAACTGAGAAGGATAAGGGTTTATGAAAACAAAGGTATATGACATTCTCAAGGATGAGTTCGCCAGAATTGTGAGGGATAATGCCCTCGAGGGTGAGGTGGTAATTAAAGCCGCCGTGCTTTCTCCAGAGGAGACTATTGGCAACCCGGAGGACAGGGACTACCCACTGATAGTGGGAAAGGAACGCATGATGCAGGCTGAATTCAGAGACGCTCTCGGTCAGGCATTCACCGATATGTACGGCAACTTCAGTGGCAGGCTGTCCGAAATAGCAGCTATGGAGTTAAAAGATAACTTCCGTAGAGCCATATTCATCTCCAGCCTTAATGCCGTGATGAGGTATTTGGGATTGATAACCAAGACGACGCACTGTAAGAACGACGAACCCAGACAGTGCGGCTATGAGCTGGCGAAGTATATAGAGGAAAACTATGGCCATCCCAAGGTAGCTATGGTTGGCCTTCAGCCCAGGATGGTTGAGGCGTTGTCCAAAAGGTTTGAGATAAGGGCAACCGACATGGACCAAGCCAATATTGGCACCGAGAAATTCGGGTGCACGATTCATAGCCCACAGATGACAGGCGAGCACCTTGAATGGTGTGATGTTGCCTTAGTAACTGGCACTACTGTAGTGAACAACACCATTGACCAGTTTGTGATATCTAAGCCAGTGATTTATTACGGTGTTACCATATCCGGAGTGGCAAAGCTGCTCGGCCTAAACCATTTCTGCCACTTTGGCCATTAGGAGGACGCGTGAACATTATTGACGATTTGATTTCTAGCTTGAGTGGAGACAGTTTGGTGCGTGAAGTTTATACCTGTGTCTTCTGGACTGCAGTAGTAAGCAAGCATTGCGGATTGTCGTCTACTTTTCGGGAAGAGCATCCACATCACGGAATGGTGAGAGGAGTAGGAGACTTGAGGAATAGGTCAGCATTAGAGCTAGCCGAATATGCTAAATCAGATAATCTTCTGGAAGCGTCTATTGGAATGGCGACCATAAACTCGCTAATTGATATCGATGAAACCAAATGCGATGCCGAAAATGCCTTGGATGTCTTGATAGAGAAAGGAGAGGGTAAGGATATCGCCGTGGTAGGTCACTTCCCCTGGATTCCAAAATTGCAGAAAGTAGCCAGGAAACTTTGGGTACTGGAGCAAAGACCACGGGCTGGCGATTTGCCTGCCGAAGCCGCCGAAGACATACTTCCAAAAGCTGATGTCGTTGCCATTACCGGCACTTCGCTGATAAATCACACCGCGGAAAAGCTGCTGGACTTAGCCAAAGGTAGCTTTGTTGTTATGGTAGGACCTACCAGTCCTCTGTCACCGGTCCTGTTCGACTGGGGTGTGGATGTTGTCAGCGGGACAAAGGTGGTTGAGCAAGAGAAGGTGCTTCGTTCCATCAGTGAAGGTGCTATTTTCCCGCAGGTGCAGGGAGTAAAACTAATGAACATGCGTAATCGACGATGAGTAAGAAGCTAACCGAGTTGACAGTTTTGATTAAGGGTGGTGGGGAGGTAGCCAGTGGGGTAGCTCACAGGTTATATCGCGCCCATTTTAAGGTTTGCCTGACCGAGGCACCTCATCCCCAGGCAGTTAGTCGGGGAGTGTCTTTTTCCGAAGCCGTATATGATGGCGAGAAGGAAGTTGAAGGTGTAGTAGCCAAACTGGTCAAATCTGCCAGTGAGATACTCACGGTGTGGGGGGAGAACAAGCTGCCGATCATAGTTGACCCGGAGGCAGCGATTAAGGACATCCTCCACCCCAGCATATTGATTGACGCCATAATGGCTAAAAGAAACCTGGGGACAAGACTTACTGATGCTGCTTTGGTAATTGGTCTGGGTCCTGGTTTTCAAGCAGGCAAGGATGTCCACCTGGTAGTGGAGACCAACAATAGCGAGAGGCTGGGCGAAGTAATCTTTGCCGGGGAAGCAGAAAAAAATACAGGTGTTCCCATTGCCATCGATGGTTTGACTTCTGAAAGGGTGCTACATTCTTCCGATGACGGTCTGTTTGTGACTGAAAGAGAAATAGGAGAGCAGATTACCGCAGGTGAAGTGATTGCCTCGGTAGGAAGACAAGCGCTTAAAGCACCGATTAGTGGCGTGGTCAGAGCGCTGCTCAGGAGTGGAATACAAGTAAAAGAAGGGACCAAGCTAGCCGAAATAGACCAAGTGGCAAGCAAAGAAATCTGTTACAGCATCAGGGCCAGGGTGAGAGCGATAGCTGGAGGGGTTCTGGAGGCGATACTAATCTGGTTTAATGCTTAGTTATGAAGCTTAAGGAAGCCTTAGACATCAGGCCCGGTGAAGTAGTAAGCCTGGTTGGTGGTGGGGGTAAAACAACCCTCATGTTCGCCTTGGCTCGGGAGCTAGCTTCGGGTGGAGATTCCGTTGTCACCACCACCACTACCAAGATTCTTGAACCGTCACCTTCTGAAACGCCGCTTCTTCTCTTGGAAACGGATGAGGGGGAGTTGATGAGATTGCTTCTCGACAATGTGGATAAGCATAGACATATTACTCTAGCCAGTGGGAAGTTGGCTTCGGGGAAGTTGAATGGAATCAGCCCGGAGTTTGTAGTCAAGTTAGCCGGATTGAGTCAGGTATCTTGCATTGTAGTGGAAGCGGATGGGGCAGCTCACAGGTCCTTGAAGGCGCCAAATCCAACCGAGCCGGTAATCCCGTTTAACACGTCTCTGGTCATACCTGTGGTAGGCATCGACGCCGTAGGTTGCCGTTTAACTGAAAAGGATGTTTTCAGACCTGAAATCGTCTCCAATTTGCTTGGTTTGCGGTTAGGTGAGGTTATCTCATCAGATGCTATTGCTTTTCTTATAACTCATCACCAAGGTATAATTAAGGGAAGTCCTGAGCGGGCCAGAATTGTCCCTTTCATCAATAAGATGGATCTGGACAAAGGTTTATCGAAAGGAAGGGACCTGGCTGATAAGATTCTGGCAATGAGGCACCCTCAGGTTGAGCAGGTTGTGCTGGGACAAGCTCAATCACCAGAGCCAGTGATAGAGGTTGTTTCACATAAGACTATTTGCTGAGGCAGGACTAGCATTTTGGGGGTATTAGATGCTTGAGATTTATCAGGAACTGGCCAAAATAGCCGTAAGTGGAGAACGGGCGGTATTAGCCACTGTTATCTCCAGTCGAGGCTCCGTACCACGGAAAGCCGGGACAAAGATGCTTATCAAGGGAGATGGCACTCTTGTCGGCAGCATAGGTGGGGGCAACGTGGAACAGGCAGTTCAAGAGAAAGCTCTTGACGTGATGAAATCAGGTGAGGCGCAAATGGTGCACTTTGACCTTTCAGGAAAGGGAGAAGAGGCATGGATGATTTGTGGCGGGCAAATTGATGTCTTCCTTGAGCCAATCCTGCCTGCGGAAACACTATATCTCTTTGGCGCAGGACATCTGTCTCAGAGTACAGCAGCGATGGCTAAGATGCTGGGATTACGGGTAGTGGTGATAGACCCACGTCCTGAGTACAACAATAATGACCGATTTCCTGACACTGATTCCCTGGTAGTTGAAGAGTATGACAATGCCTTCTCTAAATTGAACGTGGACGAGAACAGTTATATTGTCATATATACACCGGGGCATGTCAGCGATGAGCAATGCCTGCAATTTGCTGTTGGCACTGCGGCGAAGTATGTTGGGATGATTGGTAGCAAGAAGAAGGTCAAAGAGATAAAAGAGCGCCTGCGCAAAAAAGGAGTGTCTCAGCAGCAACTGGATGAGATTCATGCTCCGATTGGTCTGGAAATAAATGCCCAAACTCCGGAGGAGATAGCCATCAGCATCCTGGCTGAGATAACAAAAGTTCGAAGGTCTGAGACTTCCTGACAGCCCGTAAGAAGGCATATACTGCGTTATTTCATCGAGATACTCGCTGGAAGGGCACACGGCACTTCGTTAAGCATTCCGCTTCACTCGTGACGCATTATGTTGCATTTTTATCAGGGCTTTTTTGGTATCGCTGGCCACGCGGGACTTATCACACTTCTTTATTCGGTATTTGAATAGCCAGTAGGTGAATTCCTTAAGTTCGCTCAAAGTCATAGATTTGCGTTTTGGATATCGCTTTTCTTTTCTGAAGCTATCGAGCAAAGACTGCTGGTTATCGCCGTAAATTTGGCAGTATGCTTTATCAAGAATATCCTCATGTTTATTTAAGCCTGATGCCAGCCTTTCTTTTCGAATCTCGTCAACCACAGCGGAAATCAGGTTTTCCTCGACGAGGACGCCGTAGAGGTAATTTAGATAAGCTCGATATTTAGCCGGCCCAATCAATTTCTTGAATTCCTCTCTGGTCAGCTCCAATGGCGGTAGGTCGAAGAAAAGGAGGTTGATTCTTTCTTTTTCTGGAATGGACTCGCTTATTTCGTCGCTTAGACGCTCTGCCAGTAACAGCCAATCGAAAGCCTCACCATCGATCAAATAGCGGAGGTGGCGTCCCTGGTAATCCTCCTCGGCGCTCTTCCATAACTTGATAGCCTCGAGCAAAGCTATATACCAGTGCTTGCCGTTAGCTACAGCTTGCTTGATATGTGCGATGGCTCTGGCATCATCTTTAGCCGTTGTGGTCGGAATCTTTTTGGCTTCTTTTGGCGACATTTTGATTAACCTGTTTTAAGTAGAGATTTTACCAGATTTAACGAAGAGAACTGCTGCTGGGTAAACTCGGCTAAAGGTGCCTCATTGCCAAAAATCTGTTTCATAATCTCGGCCGGAGATAGACCTTTATCATGCAGCTTCATGACCTTTTGCCCTAAATCTTCGAGATACCGGATAGTCTGTTCCAGCACAGGCACGGGTTCAGCTATTACTTTTCCCGGGGCGGGGAAGAGAACCTGGGGTGTTAAATCTCTTATTTTTTTGAGGTCAGCAATAATTTGCCACACGTCGTCCTGGGGACGTACTGCGTTGGGGCGAGTACCAGCGAACAAATCGCCGGTGAAGAGCCAGCCGCGTTTTCTTTCAAAAAGGCAGATGTGGTCGCGGTCGTGGCCTGGGGTATGGACTACCTCGAAACGGAAATGCTGGGTGGTGACGCTGTCGCCGATTTCCTTAACCTGGCTGAGGATAGGATAGCCCCAGACCTCTTCCTGAAAGGGATAAAGTTTGGCTGGCTGGTTGATTTTGTTTACTGCTAAACGATGAGCCAAAAGCTCGACGCCATATCTTTCTTTGAGCAAGGCATTGGCGGCGATATGGTCTTCATGGTGATGCGTGTTAACTACCGTTTTTACCTCTTTGTCTTTTAAGAAAGTGGTTAACTCTTCGGCAGTGTGCGCCAGTCCGCTGTCTATCAGGAGACTATCTACAAGGTAAGCGGAGACACAAGTACCTGGTTGAAAATCCGGATAGCGGCACAGTTTAATCTGGGTCACCTGTCCATATTCAGTAGTTGCAAGCATGCCTTAACTCCTGAGAAAGGCTAATATGTCTTCTAAGGGTCTGGTATTTAGTATGTGTTCGGGCTGGCACCAGCCACGGCGAGCCACGCCGACGCCGAAGCGCATAAAACCCAGGTGGGCGGTACTGTGGGCGTCTGTGCCCATGATTAGCTTCACTCCCAGCTCTCTGGCACGATACACATGTATATCTTTCAAATCGAGCCGGCTGGGCATGGCATTTATTTCCAGAGCTTTGTTATATTTGACTGCGGCTCGGAAGACATCTTCTAAGTCGATGGCTACCGGCTCCCGCTCACCCAGAAGGCGGCAGGTGACATGGGCGATAACATCGACGTGTGGGTTTTCTATAGCGCCCAGGATGCGCTTTGTAGTCTGCTCTTCGCTTTGAGTCATGGCTGAGTGGATGGCAGCAATCACGATGTCAAGGTCGGCTAAAAGCCTCTCAGGCAGGTCTATGCTGCCATTGGCTCGGATGTCCACTTCTATGCCGGTAAGGAGGCGGATCCCTTGAAGTTGCTGATTTAGCCGCTTAATTTCGTCAATCTGCTGCCGCAGTCGCTCCTCGTTTAATCCGTGGGCGATACCTCTACCGGCTGAATGTTCGGTGATTGCCAGGTACTGATAACCGAGGGCTTTAGCTGCCTGAGCCATGGCTTCGATGGAGTCATGGCCATCGCTCCAGTCGGTGTGAACATGAATGTCTCCCTTTATATCCGACAATTCCACGAGCTTCGGGATTTTGCCTTTCTCCGCCAGTTCTATTTCGCCCTGGTCCTCCCTGATTTCCGGTGGAATGTATTGAAGTCCCAGCCGACGGTAGAATTTTTCCTCGGTGGCGAATTTCTCCAGCTTATCGGTCCTGGTGTCAGTTATGCCGTATTCGCTCAGCTTGAGCCCTCTTTTCTGTTCTCTTGTCCTCAGGGTTACGTTGTGCTGCTTGCTGCCGGTGAAATACTGGAGAAGTGAGCCGAAGGAGTCATGCTCCACCATTCTTAAATCGGCTTGAAGTCCACCGGGCAGGATGACGCTGGCTTTGGTTGGCCCTTTAGCCAGCACCTCCCTTACCTTGGGCAGGTTAACGAAGGTATTAATGACCTCCTCAGGATTATCGGCGGTGCCCATAAGGTCGATATCGCCTACCGTCTCTCTGAAGCGGCGCAGGCTGCCGGCAGCGGTCAGGTTTTTCACTCCCGGCAAGGGTCGAAGGGTGTTTAGAATCTTGTCCACCACAGGCAGGGCTTCACCTATGGGGATACGCTGGTCTTTGCGGCGCAGGGCTTGAATTTGCTGGAGGATGTTTTCGGCTGTCTTATCACCGAGGCGGAACATTTTGGCAACCCGGCCGTCTTTGATAGCCTCTTCAAGGTCATCCGGGGACTTAATCCCCAGCTCGGTGGAGAGCCTGTTTGACGTCTTTGGTCCGATGCCGGGAATTTCGAGCAGGGTGGTTATGCCTTCGGGGAACTCGGCTTTAAGTTCTTCGTAGACGCGCAGTTTACCGGTGTTTACCAGCTCGATTGTCTTTTTAGCAATTGCCTCGCCGACGCCGGGTATGCTTTGCAAGTCCTCGCCTTCCTCGAGCATGACCTCTATTTCTTTAGGCAGGTGCTCGAAGGTGCGGGCTGCACGCTGATAGGCTCGAATCTTGAATACGTTCTCCCCCTTAAGCTCCAGCAAGTCAGCCATATCCTGGAATACCTTAGCGATGGCGGTGTTTTTCATTGGCCCTACATCAATAGTATAGGCCGAGCAGAATT
>JACKQG010001933.1_pt1 | contig 27889 bp, 26 predicted proteins | sample 8237621 | NCBI WGS metagenome assembly JACKQG01 (sample SAMN15677084, study PRJNA649215) | marine metagenome | biome: marine; feature: Black Sea; material: saline water; isolation source: suspended particulate matter (SPM) from the Black Sea western gyre | collected 2013-06-09/2013-06-10 | depth... | reverse complement strand
GGACGGAAATGCTTTTTGCAGATGTATGTAAAAAAGCCTGGCTAAAAAAAAGCTGCTTGAAGGCAGTAAGTTTAAGAAAGAGGTACAAATGACTGATCAACTAGTCAACGGCGTAGTCAAATGGTTTAACGATTCAAAAGGCTACGGTTTTATCCAGCAGGAAGATGGTCCAGACGTATTTGTGCATTATCGCGCAATCAACGGTTCAGGACACGTATCATTGAAAGAGGGACAAAACGTTACTTTGAATGTTACACAGGGCGAAAAAGGTCCACAGGCAGAGAACGTTACTGCTGTATAATTCTTTAAATTAAAGAATTTATAAAAAAAAGCCGGTCTCTTAGGAGCACCGGCTTTTTTTATTTCATTTTTTTATTTGCATAAGTCCAGGCAGGTGGTTTGCACTTGTCTAGGCTTATTATTTATCGACCTGAGTACTATCCAGGAGCTGGAAAGTCCCAGAAGTTTGCTCGGGTTCAACTCCAATCAACCCATCGGGTTCTGAAATAGCAGCAGTATCAGAAGGAGCAGGCAAGCCAGGGAGTCTGAGAGGTTCGTCATGGATTGGCGTGAGATTTTCGCGGCTGCTACAATTGAACAGAACCATTCCAGTAATGAGACACATGCAGAATAATTGATAATACTTCATGGATACAACCCTCCTTCCCCAATTAAGGTTTTAAGGTATCAGCTCGATTTATACCCGGTGTCCGTCAATAGGTTTTTATTCTTCCTGGCCTCAGCCACCAGGGCATCACAGCGCTCATTCTCGGTATTACCAGCATGACCTTTAACCCAGCGAAATTCAACCTGATGAGCCCTGAGCAAAACGATGAGCTCTTCCCAGAGATCAACATTTTCAGGACGCTTTCCATCTGACTTCTTCCAACCTCGTTTTTTCCAGCCATAGACCCAGCGTTTGGATATGGAATCCACCACGTATTTTGAATCCGTATGCAGGACAACTTTGGAAGATTCGTTCAGTGCCTGCAATGCGACAATTACGGCCATCATCTCCATTCGGTTGTTGGTGGTCAGTTGATAACCAGCTGATAACTCTTTGCGTTTGCTGCCCTTCTGCAGGACTACCCCGTAGCCCCCCACCCCTGGATTGGGAGATGCGCCACCATCCGTATGAATAATTATTTCCCCATTGGAATCTGGCATGGTTGATTTTGATCCAGCTGAGCCACTCACAGTTTGAGTCTTGATAAGATTTATGATTTGTTGCGCCACAGGTTCTTTAGATGCTAGGACACATTCTCGAAGCCATTCAATAGCTTCATTCCTCTGAGAGAAACTTTTATATTTTGCTCCCTTAAATCCTTTTACCTGGAGAGCAGCTTTATCCCAGGAGTCAAAAATTCCAGGCTGGTGCCCCTGAAATACGGCATATACTTTTTTACTCATACCTGACTAAAGAGATGAAGCCTTGAAAAGTTGATTTCGGTGTTCTTGTTCACCCCAGGAATTTGAAAAGAATAAAAGCTGCTCCAAGCACAAAGATGGCCCCAAAAAACCTGTGGTAATGGAGCACGAAATTATCAAAGCCATGATTCATCTTTTCCAGAGGAAGCAGTATGAGACCAGCAGAAACCCATGTATTGAGTTTTTTATTGATACTTTTCAATTTGTCCGGGGCAAAAGCTAAAAAGCCCCACACTGGGAATCCTAACACAATGGCGAAGATGAGAAACCATTTTAGAGCTTCCAGGAGGATTCCTAAACTCATTCCTTCATCAGCACTGCTCGTTGCAGCAAGAACTTCCTCAGTATTAGGCATCCGATTTGCGATTAAGAATAATCCTATCAATGATACAATCATCATGGTCACGCCTACAGGAAGATGATTTTTGAAATAGAATGAATCTGTCTCATGTACAACATCCAGAGGTTTGGTCCATTCTGAACCCGAATACCATTTATTACCTAAATGAGACCAGCGTTCAATCAGTTCCGGTTTAAAAAATAAAATCCCACCTGTCCCAATTGCCAACAAACCACCGACAATAAAAAAGAGTTCTATCATTTCAAGATACATTTCAGCCATTGTGAGCCTCCCAATTATATCGATACCGTCATATTTTTTTATTCGGCGTTAAACTAATCAATCATTCCAAACAATCCAACGGCTTGCTTTAATTCGATTTAAAGACTTGGAGAGCTCATTTTTTCATTGGAATCAGCTCCTTTAGAACGCATCCTGCACGCGCTTTTAGTAACTATTTAATTTTGTGGTGTTTCCGATGGGGAAATCCACGTTGAGAGGATGTAAATGCGCAAAGAAAATTTTAGAAATATCGCCATCATCGCCCACGTTGATCATGGAAAAACAACCCTGGTTGATGGTATGCTCAGACAAAGTGGCATTTTCCGTGAAAATCAGGCGCTTACTGATAGAGTCATGGATAATATGGATCTGGAGCGTGAACGCGGTATTACCATTAGCGCAAAGAACACTGCTATTGAGTACAAAGGTGTGAAAATTAATATCATTGACACACCAGGACACGCCGATTTTGGAGGCGAAGTTGAACGGGGCTTAAACCTTGTTGATGGTGCCATGTTGCTGGTTGATGCCAGCGAAGGTCCCCTACCCCAGACCCGATTCGTGGTCAAAAAAGCCCTGGAAAAGAATCTACGCATCATTCTGGTCATTAACAAAATTGATAGACCTGATTCCCGAATTGCCGAAGTTATAGATGAAGTCTTTGATCTATTTATTGACCTGGATGCTACGGAAGAACAAATCGACTTCCCGATTTTATACACTATCGCTAAGGACGGTGTGGCACATACTGAACTCGAGGACGGCTCAACTGATCTCCGTCCCCTATTTGATACTATTATTGACTATATCCAGGGTCCTGAAGCTATTGATGATCATGTCCCACAATTTCTCATTGCCAACCTGGATTATGATGCATATGTCGGTCAGATCGCTATCGGTCGCCTGAAGAACGGGGTCCTCAAGATGGGAACCAACTATCTCCTGGCAGGTGAACACAAGCAGACTCCCAATGTGAAGTTTTCAGCCCTGTATACGTTTGAGGGACTTCGTCGTCAGCAGGTTGAACAAGTTGAAGCAGGTGATATTATCGCCTTTGCAGGAATCGATACCATTACCATTGGTGATACCATAACTTCAATTGAAAATCCAGAGTTGCTGCCACGTATCCATGTGGATGAGCCTACAGTTTCTATGATTTTTTACGTGAATACCAGTCCCTTTGCCGGCCAGGATGGTAAATACTTGACCTCTCGGCATATCCTTGCACGCCTGGAAAAGGAAATGAAATTCAACGTTGCATTGCAAATAGAACAACTCAAAAATCGCGCTGATGCCTTTGAAGTAAGGGGTCGTGGTGAACTCCAGATGGCTGTTCTCATTGAGACCATGCGTCGTGAAGGTTATGAGTTTATGGTATCCAAACCTCGTGTCATTACCAAAGAAATAGACGGAAAGGTCTCAGAACCAGTCGAAATGCTGTATCTGGATATCCCTGAAGAATTTGTGGGCGTCATGTCGGAAAAATTATCGGTTCGAAAGGGTCGCATGGTGAATATCATCAATCATGGGAGTGGGCGTGTTAATCTTGAATTCCGTATCCCATCACGTGGACTCATTGGATTTAGAACAACTTTTATGACTGATACCAAAGGTGCCGGCGTTATGAATACGATCATGGAAGGCTATGAGCCATGGTTTGGTCCCATTCCCCAGCGCAATACTGGTGCACTGGTTTCAGATCGTACTGGAAAAGTCACAGCCTACGCCAGCTTGAGTATGGAAGATCGCGGAGAGCTTCAAACTGAAGTGGGCACTCAGGTATATGCAGGAATGGTCATCGGGGAGCGAAATCGTCCTGGAGATCTGGATGTAAATATCACCCGTGAGAAGAAATTAACTAATATGCGAAGTGCCAATGCGGATGCGACAGTGACCCTCAGGAAACCGCATCTATTGACCTTAGACCAGGCAATTGAGTTTATCTCGGAAAATGAACTGGTTGAAATCACACCTGAAAATATCCGCCTCCGTAAAATGGAGCTGGATCCAAACAAACGTCTTTCCCAGGCCAGGAAAGAAAAGCGGACTGACGACTGATGAGCTTTCAATATCAAAAGACGAATAGCTATTTTGCTCAGGTTGCCAATGGTCTTGAGGAGATGGCTGCCTCTGAGATAGAAAATCTTGGTGCTTCCAAGGTCAATCAACGCTTCAGAGGGTTACAGTTCACAGCAGATGCCGAAGCCATTTATAGAATTAATTATGGTACCAGACTGCTTACCAGAATTTTAGCGCCCCTGATCTCCTTCGATTGTCACAGCACAAAATATCTGTATAAGACAGCCATGGAAATTCCATGGGAAGAGCTGTTCACACCTGATCAGACCTTTGCCATCTTTTCCCAGGTCAGTAACAGCGCGATTACACATTCACAATATGCATCCCTCAAGCTGAAGGACGCCATTGTAGATCGATTTCGAGAGAAAACAAACCGTCGACCCAGTGTTGAGCCAAAATACCCTGACATCTGGTTCAATCTCCATATTGAGAACAACCGGGCTGTCATCAGTCTGGATACCAGTGGAGGTTCTTTGCATCGCAGGGGTTATCGTCTGGATACAGTAGAAGCTCCCATGCAGGAAACTCTGGCCGCTGCTATAGTTCAAATGACTAAATGGGAAGGTAAGACCACATTTATCGACCCCATGTGCGGTTCCGGAACACTCCCTGCTGAAGCCTACATGTCTCTCACGAATCTACCTTCCGGTTATTTCAGGAAGCGATTTGGTTTTATGAAAATGCCTGATTTCAACAAGGGACTCTGGACACATGTCCGCAAAGAGATGGATGGTGCCTTTGATGCCCCGCAGGAAATACCAATTCAGGCATCTGATGTTGATCCCAGTGCCCTAAGAGTGGCTAAACGGAATCTCTCACATCTGCCTCGTGGAGTTGAAATTTATACCCATCGCAAAGATTACAAGGAAATTACGATTCCCCAGGGAGCCACGTTGGTCATGAATCCACCTTATGGCATTCGCCTTCAAACTGGAGAAGATTTATCCTCGCTATATAAGGAAATGGGCGATTGGCTGAAGCAGAAATGTGCTGGAAGTGAAGCCTATATCTATTTTGGGGAGCGGAAATACCTGAAGAATATTGGCCTGCGTCCTGAGTGGAAACGACCGTTGAGAAATGGTGGTTTAGATGGACGTCTCGCTAAATTTGTGATGTATTAAACTTAATTTCTAGGATCATAATAGCTGTGTCTTGCTGAGCCTGTCGAAGTATGACACTTCTGAATAGTATTTGTAAGCTCACACTTCGAGACACTCGCTCCGCTCGCCCTCAGTGAGACATCATTTTTAAAACCCTCAAAAATCCCAAACTATTAAATTGACAAACCCTATCCCATCGGATAACATAAGACTGATTTTTGTAAACATCTCATAGCACAAGGAAGCTCGTGAAAGTCGAGCACAGTCGCGCTACTGTAACCAGGGACAATGCTGAAAGAGGCCACTTCGGATAGAGGGAAGGCATCAGCGGAGAATGATCTGGAAGTCAGGATACTTGCCTAAGAGAATTTCCATGAACCTTCGCGAGAAAAGGGACCGGCATGATGCGCCTGAGAATCAGGACACATTCAAAAATACGCCCCAACTTGAGACGGGGCTTTTTTTATGCCCTGTCCGCAATTGTCATACTTCCATCCCTGGGATTTTCTACAGAATCAAATTCCAATAATTTATTTTTACAAGGTCAAACCCTTGACCTCAATGGTCAGATTATTCCATATGTATCCCTGATGTTTCAAGAGTCAGAAGTCTTTCTCCTCTCAGATGAATACGGTCGCTTCAGCTATAGTTCAACCTTGGCTGAGAATGATTCCGTCTTTATTCAGCGCATCGGGTATAAAAATAAAATGCTGCTTGTGGAGGATATCTTCCGCTCGCGAACCATCCAACTGGCACCTGACATTCTTAGAATGGAGTCTGTGGAGGTTGAAGGGCAATCAATAGCCCATCAGAATGTAACCGTTCTCGGTCATCACACAAAAACCCAGGGTTCTGTGGCGACGGATCACAAAAATATGTTAGCTCGGATCCCAGGTATTTCAATCAAAAGTTATGGTGGACCAGCAGGTATCAGTACCCTGAGCATGGATGGCGGCCCAAGTTCACACACCATTGTCAGGGTAAACGGTATTGATATTAGCTCCTCCCAGAATGGCGAGGCTGATCTCTCACAATTGCCTCTCCCCTTCATTGAGAGCATGAGCTACATCCCCTACGATATAACCCAATCTGGTGATGGTGGAATTGATGGTGTCGTCAAACTTGAAACTGGTGATCAGCGAACGCACCTGAACCTTAGTCAGGGAAGTTTTGGTCATCGTGCCTATGATATATATCTTAATAATCAGATCTCAGGATTCTGGACCTCACTGCAAGTGGGCCAACGACAAGAGGGCGGGAATTACCCTGTCAATTGGGATGGAAATCAGAGTCTCCGTGAGAACAATCAGCTGGACCAAAAGTTCGCAGCATTAACACTGCGTAAAATGATTAGAACTGACCTCTACTGGCAGCTCACAGCCATGAGCTCACATCAGTCCAGGGGTGTCGCCGGATTACTCTGGTCTCCTGATACCATCTCCCATCGAAATGATCAACTGACGCTCCTGGGTTCCAGCCTGGGGTGGATTCGTCAAAATGGGAGCAGTCACCTCCATTTTTCTGCACGGAACTCAGATGAGAACTATGTTAATCCATATCTAAATGTGAGCAGTGATCATCATTTGCGAGGCTACTATATAAATTTGAAAGATGAGCGGGATCTTGGTGAAAGATTGGAATTGAATACTGATTTACGCTACAATCTGGATGAAATCATAAGCAGCAGTACTTCCAACCATTTGCGCAATTCATACAATGGTTCACTAGCTCCCACAATACGCATTTTGAAAAATATTAGAGTCACACCGACGCTAAAGTTCCACTTTAGCCCTGAATTGTATAATGAAATCCTCAACGATTTTCAAATTCAGATCCCCCTCAACTGGGGTCCTTTAACTCAATTGGCGTGGAGTCAGGGAGAAGTTTTCAAATATCCCACTTTTAATGATCTTTACTGGGAACCAGGTGGTAATCCTGACCTGGAACCAGAAGAAACCAGTGTGACTACTCTACAATCCCGTTTCGATTTCAGATATATGGGCTCCCTGCACCTCCAATGGCAGAAGAAGGTCAGCAACAATCTGATCCAGTGGATGCCCGTACTCTCGTATTGGCAGCCAGGAAACGTTCAATCTGCCACTCGGGAGAGCCGTAAAGCACTATGGCAATACGATTTACCAGGCTATCGATTCTCCGCTTTCGCTCATCACAGTCTCATCCAAACACTGGATCATGAACGAAATCTACCTCTTAGGTATGCCCCAGAACAAACCTCTGCCCTGGGTTTTACCTGGACCCCTTTGCAGTTTGAGATCAACATGCAGTATAATTATATCTCAGATCGTATCAGTATGTACGGATATCCAGAAGATGTTATCATCGATGCAACAGGACTTTGGACCGGCAGCGTCGCTCATACCTGGAATGGCAAGCTGGGTCAGCTGACGCTGGTCATTTCTGCTGATAATCTGGAAGACACATCCTATGAAACCATTAAGGGCTATCCTGAACCTGGACGCTCCTATAGAATATCTACAAAATTTTCAAAATAACCCTCATCGAAAGGCTCCAACCCTGTGAAACTCTCAAAATCTCTATTTGTAATCTCCACAATTCTTATTCTCACATTTTCTTCCCTTCACGCAGGTAAATATTATGTCTTATGTGAGGGTAATTTTGGCCAGGCCAATGCTTCATTGTGGTCTATTGATGAATCCCTCCAAAATATTGAAGGTCCACTCATCTGGAATGCTTCTACCAATCCACTTGGTGATGTAGGACAGTCTCTCACCCTATTCGAAAACTCCATGTATATCATTCTGAATGGCTCACACGGAGTCCGAATCATTGATCTTGAATCCGGTGAGACCCATTCTGGAGATATTGAAATCCCCGATTCCAGTCCTCGTTATATGGCGGTGCATCCTGAATCCGGTCTAGGTTACATCAGCAGTTGGGGATTGGGCGGTCTCCTTGTAGTGGACATGGAGAGCAATACTGTCATCGATACCTTTTTGCTGGGCGCGTTGCCTGAACAAATCCTAATCTTGGAGGATGAAATGTTTGTTAGCATTCCTCTCAGGAGTGATTGGAGTGCATCCAACAAAGTTCTCAGAATTGATTTATCTGGTAATTCTCCGGAGGTTACCCATACCTATGATGTAATCGAAGGACCTGGGGCATTGGCTTTAATCGGGGATCAGCTGTATGTCACATCCGTCTACTATAATGATGCTTGGGAGTACTTTAGCGGTACTTCTAGAATCAATGTGACTGACCATACCGTTGTGTCCATGGATCATGGTTCCTATACAAATTATACTGCAGATATAAGTATCATCAATGGCGCAGCTTATAGATCATTTGGAAATTCTGTCGTACCATTAAATGAGGATTTATCTCTGAATTCTGATGAAGCCATTGGGAATATCAGCGGAATTCATAGTCACTTCGTAGGTAACAATCACATCCTGATTGGTTCCAGCGATTATGTTGCCCCTGATCTGATTACTAGTTTATCCCTTGATGGTCAGGAAATGGCCAGTTTCGATGTAGGTGCGTTGCCCATACAAATTGTTTACTATGCACCTGATATTGTTGCTACAGACGAGATGGCTAAGGTTCCTGAGACATTCTCGCTTGGAAATAATTACCCTAATCCTTTCAATCCTTCCACCACAATCCCGATCAGGCTTGAAAACTCAGGCCGTGTCAGCTTGCGTATTTATGATATCAGTGGAGGGATCGTGGCATCTCTCATTGATGATCATTTCACAGCCGGTGATTACATCTCGAACTGGGATGGGACTAATTCGCAGGGAAAAGCCGTGAGTAGTGGTGTTTACCATGCGATTTTACATTCAAATTCCCAATCAAGCTCAATCAAGCTCAACCTGATAAAATAATTTGAACTGATAAATCCTCCTCTCCCACGGGAGGGGGATTTCCCCTATCCATCAGGATTGCTTTCAAATCAAGCATTTCATTAACTTTTTCCTTTCCCTCTATCTGTTCCGCTTTAAAATAAAGCCACAAATAACTACCACTTGTTATTCACAGAAGGGTTTTTCATGAAACGATCTACTGCTGGTCTTCTTGCATTTGCAACCATCTCATTTTTTCTATATGCATTTGGAGTTGATTTCTTCGATGCAATCTGGTCTTTCCCCTCTCAGCGAGCGGTTCCATTTATGGTAATGGCCCTGGTTGGCTCCGGAATTTATGTGACTATATATCTTGGATTCCCCCAGATTAAACGATTCTGGCACGGGGTTCAAGTCACCATGGGTATCTATGATAATCCTGAGGATGAAGGCGATCTGAATCATTTCCGGGCATTAACCACTGCCCTATCAGCCACAGTAGGTATAGGAAACATCGCCGGAGTGGCCATCGCACTTTACTATGGTGGACCCGGAGCCCTACTCTGGATGTGGATCACAGCCTTTTTTGGCACCACCTTGAAGTTTGCAGAAAGTACCCTTGCCTTAAAATATAGAGAAATGGATGTCAATGGCGACACTGCAGGTGGTCCCATGTATACCATTGAAAATGGTCTTGGCAAGAATTGGCGCTGGCTGGCAGTGGCATTCGCTGCCTTCACCATCATCTGTTCCATGGCAACCGGTAACGCCATCCAGTCCTTCACCGTTTCAGATCAAATTTACTCTGAAGTGTCTCAAGTGGTGGGTTCAACACACTGGTTGACACTTAAACACGTAATTTTTGAAGGATTTGACGTTTCTGTACAGCAAATCATGAACGGTTTGATCATGGCTACTCTGGTGGGTCTGGTAATTATTGGTGGCATCAAGCGTATTGGTAAGGTCACTGGATACCTCGCCCCGATTATGGCTGGTGTTTACATTATTGCTGCGCTGCTTATTCTTCTCTCTCATTTTGATCAAATTGGAAATTCATTTGCCTTGATCTTCAAAATGGCCATTAATCCACCTGCTATGGCTGGTGGCGTAGGTGGCGGTGTATTGCTGGTTATGCTCCATGGTATAAAACGGGGATTGTACTCCAACGAGGCTGGCCAGGGTAGTGCAGCTATTGCTCACTCCACTGCCAAGACCGATCAACCCGTTCGTGAGGGTGCTGTCGCCATGCTGGGCCCTTTTATTGATACCATCCTTATCTGTACCTTAACTGGACTAGCTATCATCTCTACGGGCGCCTGGGAACACACAGAATTTTTCGTACGAATTAGCGTCGAAGATGCAACCCTAGCTGATTCAATTATAGCATCTGGTGTTTTCGAGGGACGTGAGCTCTTGAATAGCAGTTTACTCACTTCATTTGCATTTAGAGAAGGTCTGAGCTGGATGATTGGCTGGGGTGATAAGATTATCACAATATCCATTCTGCTCTTTGCCCTTTCAACTGCAATTAGTTGGTCTTTTTATGGTGATCGTGCTACTGAATATCTGTTTGGACCCAATGCCATTCTTCCCTATCGGTCAGTGTATGTCTTCTTCGTCTTTTTGGGAGGAATTGCAGGACTGGATGCTGTCTGGAAATTTGGAGATGCTGCACTAGGATTCATGACCCTTCCAAACCTCATAGCCATTATTCTGCTATCCAGAAAGTTGAAGACCATGACCACGGAATATTTTGACCAGGAACATGTGCCATACAAATAATCCTAATTAATAGATTGAGGGTTAGTTGAACAATTTTCACAGCCAACTGATTCAAGATGCTGGTTCTATTGCCAGGTCTGCAGGTGAACTCATCCTCACCCTGAGCTCTCAGGAACGACAAATCTCCTTCAAGAGTGCCCGTGATATGGTGACTGAGGTAGATCAAGCCTCAGAAAAATATATCGTGTCTGAGATCAATCGACTTTATCCTGAGCATGAGATTTTGGCTGAAGAAGGTAGTGGATCCACATTGACTCAGTCCCCCCATAAATGGATTATTGATCCTTTGGATGGTACCACCAATTTTGTTCATGGATTTCCAGCCTTTGCTGTATCCATAGGGATTCTCTTTGAAGATGAACTCTATGCAGCGGCAGTTTATGATCCAAATCGGCAGGAACTCTTCACTGCCGGCAGGGAGCGAGGCGCTTTTCTCAATGGGGAGCCCATTTCTGTGAGCAAAACTCAAGAGTTAGGCAAATCCTTATTGGCTACGGGATTCTCATACTTTAATGATGATTATTTCAAACTCAATATGGAGCTTTGGGCTTCAATCTATGGAAAAACACAAGGATTAAGACGAGCCGGTTCAGCAGCAATTGATCTGGCCTGGTTGGCTTGTGGTCGTTTGGATGGACTCTGGGAATTCAGTTTAAAACCCTGGGATATTGCTGCAGGTGCCTTGTTAGTGAAAGAAGCTGGAGGGCTTGTTTCAGGTCCCCAGGGTGAGAATCTGGATTTGGCGGAAGGACATATCATCGCTGCCAATCCAAGCATCCACCCACGCATCATCAAAGAAATAAGCCTGTTTAAACATAGACTTTAGACAATCAGGATTAGGCTCTTAGATGTTACTCACAGGAATTTTGCAGATTGAATTACACCTGCCTGCTGCTCAAAGTTTGAAGCAAAAGCGTAGTGTGATAAAAAGCCTGAAGGATAAACTACGATCTCGTTACAATGTTTCAGTTTCTGAGTTTGACTACCTGGACAAATGGCAACATGCATCAATCGCTGTTGCTATGCTCTCAACAGACAGATCCCATCTTGACTCAAGATTTCAATCGATTTCACGATTTATTGAGGATGAGGTAATAGGTCATGCTTATATCATGAAATCTGAGTTGACAATTCTCTAAGGTTCACGATATTCGAATATGTCTTCCAATCCCTTGTCAAATATTCCAGCGATACGAAATGCAAGACCCAGGGATGGTGTATAGCGCCCTGCCTCCAGGGCCACAATTGTTTGACGCGTACATCCCGCAGCATCAGCTAATTCCTGTTGGGTCATCTCATTTTTCTCAAATCTACATTTGCGGATATTGTTGAGTATAATATCAGTTCCCATAATGATCCAACCACCAGTAACCAAAAACAATGCCGACAGATCTGCTAAGAAATAGCATGAGAAAATTTGACCAAAACATCAGATAGGGTATATCAATGGGGATTGATCCAGCTTCCCAGTAGTATTCGGTGAGCCCAATTGTCCAGATCACGCTCAGGATCAGTAGACCAACAATTTGGAAGTTTGATGCCTTGGACAACACCAGCTCATCCCGTTCATCAAACATTTTGGACCAACGCCCCTTTTTGGATGTAGGCAACATGAGAAATAAGTTTACCATCAGTGTGACGGCCACCACTGCCGTAATGCTGATGCGTAATTTATCATTCGCAAAAAACTCAGATACAGCGTACCCTTTGAATAGCCACGAGATGATTAACACACCAATGGTAATGGAGAGAATGTTCCAGAGAGACCTTTGTTGTAATATTGCCATGGGAATATTAACGATCTCACCTCCCTCCTCCAACTTAGCCTTGCGTACCTTTAATACTTGTAATGCTCGAACCCCCAGATATGCAGCCAAGGCACTAACGATAAATGCTGACACCATTGTAACACCAAACCAGATATTCATTTTAATCTCCCCTCTTGTTGCTTATGAATATTATTTCATTCAATATGTAATTTATTTTTATCATAATGTAATATATTTCATACTTATTGGTATGCAATGAAAATCTTTACCAATTATTAATTCAAATTGTAGGGATTATTTACGCGGGTTTTTCCAGTAGACTTCTTGATTGCCAGCAAGATGATTTTCATGCCGAGCCATGACGAATAATAAATCAGAAAGACGATTCATGTATTGGATGATTTCAGGAGCAATTGCTTCCGTCTGATCCAAGGTGATAATCACCCGTTCTGCCCTGCGACAAACAGTTCGCGCAAGATGGAGCGCGGCTGCAGAAGTTGATCCACCAGGGAGGATAAACTCTTCAAGGGGAGGGAGATCAGCATTTATTTGGTCGATGTGCTGCTCCAGTGCTTTTACTTGTTGTTGTGCAATAAGACCTGTAATCATTCCTGCAGAGGCCAATTCACCTCCCAGGTCAAATAGGGTGTGTTGTATATCAGACAAAATCTGAGCAGACATTGTATCAGGCTCCTGGGTCAATGCAAAACCAACGATGCTGTTTAGCTCATCGACCTCACCATAAGCTGTCACCCATAACGAGTCCTTTGAGACTTCTTCGCCATTTGCCAGACGGGTATTCCCTTTATCCCCGGAGCGCGTATAAATTTTTGTAAGTCTCATCGTGAATCACCTCTATTTATAACATGTCATCAGCTAAAAACATTTCTGCTCACAATCTCCAGCAATACAACTGCTGCCCATAAGATAGTAAATACAACTGTGGACCAAATGGATAGAGACGGTCTAAGAATGCGATAGTTACGATCCACCCGTGTGAAAAGAATTCGGATGAGATTAGCTGTCCACGACCCGCTCACAACTACAATTCCAACGAGCATACCTGTTACTGTAGGGGAATCACCTGCAATATATACCAATGGGTAAACTGCAAAAAAGAGTGATACAAGAACCACACTACTGGTAAATCGCGGACGCTCAAATACCAATCCCGATAAACCCGCTTTGTCCAGGCCCTCGTTTTCTTTGGATTCTATCATGACAAAGAGTCCTATCAATGAGACAAATAGAAGAATTCTTTGCAAACCTATCAGCTCTTGCGAGGGCTGGAAGAAATTCTCAAGACCTGTTCCCAGTAATAATGTTTCTTGAGCAAGAAATAGATATAAAAACTGCTTGGTTATACTCCTGCTACGGAGTCCAAACACCAACAATCCAATCATGACTAACCCGATGAGGATCAGTTGGGTATTTGAGGGTGGGTAAACATTTGATATATCCAACACATGACCAGGAATGCCAGATAAGGTGTAATGACCATACCAGACGATGAGCATACCATATAACGCAATCAGTGGTGCTGGAACGCTTAACCTGGGCCATCGTTTTTCCAGATGGACTACCAGAATGACCAGAAAGAATAAATCAGGAAGCAGTTGAACCTGACGCTCCCACAAACCCATTACAGCAGAGACAAACCAGACCCAGAGTAGGTTCTTCTCAACAGTGGTAAGTGAATACGAGCTATCTGCTACTGTTCTTTCAAGCTCCAACAGGACCAACCAGGTTCCGCCCATAATAAGAAACCTGCTTAAACTCCATTCAATAAACAGATGATGCGAAAGTGGAGCAAGGACGACTGCAGCGAGATAGAGGATAAGCGAATACATATGGGCTGAGTTTTTCGAGGTTCCTGAATAATAGGCACTCAGGTGCAGTGCAAAAAGCATCATACCTAGATGGAAAATTATCCCTGGGGCAACCAGGGGTAAACGGAGTTGTGGGAAGATGCCTGCAACAAGCACGATAATTGATACAAATGCCAATTGGTGCTGCCGGGCGGCTGAGATGAATTTTCCTGAGAATTGCAGGAGAATTCCAGATAATAGCAGGTATCCTGTTACAGCTGCACTAATCAAATCAATTTACTCCATGGGCTGAATTTACATTTTACCTAAAGTTCAAAAGGATCGTCGATCAATTCCATATAAACATTATTGGTATCATCATGGAAGGACAATTTGACATAGTGGCGACGGTCCTTATCAAAGACATCATCTCCCTTTTCAGTACAATAAAGAATGATGTGACCTTTATAGTGACCATACTCTCGTTTTAACTCACCATGATTAACAAAGATTAGATTGGTGTACGTCTCACCTTCTCTAATAAAGATTTCACCCTTTTTATAGCTAAAGTCGGTAATCAGTTCTGGCTTTGACAAGAGCGACATGTCCTTGCCAATCCAGACGCTTAATAATTCAAAATGGAAGGGGAGAAAGATTGAATTTTTAATTAAAAATCCGGTTCCCTTGGCATCGGTTACCTCTTGAATAGTTTTACTCATTATGATTCTCCTGCTATAAAATTTTAAAGATTAAAAAACACCCACCAGACGACAAAAAAGATCGGCAGCAGGATGGGGATGGAATATTTGAAGATGTAGCCCAAAAAACTGGGTACATCAACACCAGCCTGCTCAGCAATATTTTTTACCATAAAGTTTGGTGCATTTCCAATATAGGTCATGGCGCCGAAAAACACAGCAGCCACAGATATGGCCATCAAGTAAATAATTGAATGTGAATCACCGGCGACAGGTGATTCAACCCCTGCTGCAAAATGCTGTACATCATTTATTGAGCTAATATCCAGACCAAATTTACCCAGGGATCCAGCAAGAAAATTCAAATAGGTCGGTGCATTATCCAGAACACCTGAAAGTGATCCTGTAAACCAATAGAAGCGTGAGACCGTAAATTCTGCGGCATGATCCCTTGCGTATGCCCCAATCAACTGCAGAGCTGGGATCATGGTTGCAAAGATACCAACAAACAGATAGGCGACTTCCTTGATGGGTTCAAAGTTGAATTCATTTCCTTTTAAAGCTTCCTTATCCCCTGTTTTGTAGGCGATGAAGGCGACACTGAACATAATGATTTCTCTGATACCAAAGGGGACATGGAATATTTTCTGTAAACTGGGGAATCCAGTTATCACAGCAGGATCCATAAATACTGAAACGATTACAATTGCCAGATAGATAAAGTTTTTACTACCATGAATTTCTACTGTCCTACCCTCTTTGGGTACAATGTCACTGGCTGGGGTCCTCATGTCAAATGCCATAAATACACCAATTACAGCCAGTGTGGTAACCAACCAGATATGCCAGACATGCCCAATCACCCAGAAGAAAGGTACTCCCTTAAGAAAACCCAAAAACAGCGGTGGATCACCAATGGGAGTGAGACCACCACCTATGTTACTTACAACAAATATGAAGAAGACGATGTGGTATGGCTTCAGTCGACCCTCATTCAAACGCATGAACGGTCTGATGAGCAACATGGATGCTCCTGTTGTGCCAATAAAGTTGGATAGTATGGCACCTCCCAGAAGGATGAGTCCATTTATCCAGGGTGTTCCAACAGCATTAAATTTGACCAGTATTCCACCTGAAGCCACAAAAAGAGCTGTAAGCAAAGCGATAAAGGCTATGTATTCCTCAAGCGTGTGCATGAGGCTCAGCACACCATGATCCATGAGAAACCCATAGTAGACGGCAACAATGGATCCCAGAGTCATGGCAAATTTTGGATAATGGTGTTCCCATAGATGGGGATAAAAAAGCGGACCTGTAGCAATCATGATCAACAATATGATAAATGGAGCCACCAACCAGACGGGTGGCAAGCTGCTATGATGTCCAGCATCTGCATCCTGACCCAGCTCCCCTTCATGGCTTACTATTTGATCGCTGGCAGCTTGTTCGCTAATGCTAGCATGCTCTTCAGCCATAACCGGACTGATAATCAATAATGCCAATAATATCAGCTTTCCAAAAACAAACGTCCTCATGCTTCATTCCCTTTTAATTCAAATCGATTTGAGCGTATGTATGTGTAGATCGACTCGGATTCGCTCCCCCGGAACATTTCGTCCATGTTTTCCCAGAATGAATCAAGTCTTATTTCATATTTCTTTTCATATAGATATGCTTGAATCAACATATCCAATTTGTCAATGCGCTTTACAAGTTTTGCCTCAGGAGATTTCACAGACTCGAAATCTTCCCAGAGATCTCGAAAATAATCTCCTTGCTGAACACCCCTGACAATCTGTTCAAATGCAGCGGCTTCAGCTTCGTATTTTGCACTTTCTGAAACATTGTCCTGTGGGGTCAAATCTCCCACAATTGACTCAGCAATGTCATGTACGAGAGCCATGTTTAATGCTCGTTCAACATTTACTCCAACCGATTGTATATCAGACCGTAGATGCAAAATGAGGATTAACATCCCATAGCTATGGGCAGCGATAGATTCAACGCCAACTTCATCGATTCCAGATTGTAACCACCCAGATCTTGGAATGGTTTTGAGCTGATAGATATGCTCAAGACTTGATATGAGGAGATGCGTTTGATTGTCCCTTGTGGTATCATTCATAAGCTGAGAAGATAGAATAAAGGGGAGTGAATACTAAAACGAATTGCTTTTTATCCAAGGCTATCTGAATTTTTAGACCTGCTATGTAGTGTCATAAATTATGTGTGCGCGTTCTCAAGCAGAATACGATAACTTACTATGTATCAGTGAATAACAAATGTCTTATGAAGAACTATGCGTAGGTTTTACAATGTTTCACGCTTCAAGTAGCTGCTGAAGTGAGTTGATTCTGAACCACTCCTGAGAGAGATGACAAGTTGGTCTAAGGCATCTCGAATTTTACATCGGGATGCCGGATAATTAAGACCGGGCAATGGGACTTACGGACAACTTTTTCAGCTGTTGATCCGTATAAAGCATGACTGAATCCACTTAAACCATGGGTGGCCATCACAATGAGATCTATCCCCTCTTGCTTAGCAAATGAGACAATCTCGCGCCAGGGTTTCCCATGCAGATTTGTTGATTCACTTTTGATTTCGGTAGGAATTTGTTCTTCCATTATCTTTGCCAGAGATTCATCAACATAACCGCTGAGTTGTTTCTCAATATCTGGATAACTATAGGTCCCCCAGGCAAAATCAACCGGGGCAACGATTGGTTCCACGACATGCAAAATATGTAGGCTAGCCTGGTACTTTTGCGCCAGATCAACTGCGAATGGAAGGGCATATTTGGCAGACTCTGAAAAATCAGTCGGTACTAAAATTTTTGAATACTTCATTTTGTGACCTCCAAATTTTTGAGGAGGATATCAGGCTGAGATTTGCCTCCCCAGTTCCAGACCTTTCTGAAAAGCTTTCAGATTGATCTCTAAGAGATGTCTCTTCTTAAAGATAAGCGGTAGAACCTGTTGAACCACCATAGGATCTAGAAAATCTGAGTATCCTGCAAGCACACCAAGAATGACAACATTTGAGGTTTTGGTATTCCCTAATTCTTTGGCAATCTCAGTTGCAGGAATTGGTATTCTGATGATATCATCACGCTTCGGTTCAATATCAATCAACGAGCTATCCCATAGTATGGCACCGCCTTCAATGACATCCCCCTCGAATTTTTCAAGGGATGGTCGATTCATGGCAACAAGCACTGTAGGATGAGTAACCAGAGGCGATCCAATTGGCTCTCGGGATAATTTGACGTGACAGTTCGCCGTCCCCCCCCTCATCTCAGGACCATAAGAAGGAATCCAACTTACTTCCAGATCTTCTCGCATCCCAATCTCGCTGAGCCAGACACCCAGGGAGAGCACCCCCTGGCCGCCAAAACCGGCAATTTTTATTTCCTGATCAATGGTCTCGCTGAGCTTCATCGATGTTGTATCGAATTTTAGCTTGTCCTGCTCAAGACCAATAAGTTTTGGTACCCGGGCAGGTGATGCAAGATTCTGAGTTAAATCCAGGGGTTCAACCTGTTGGGCTATATCTTTAAATACACCCAGCGGGAAGTTCTGCATCAGAGTTGATTTGATCCACTCTTCAGACTGAGGAGCCGTCATCTTCCAGCCAGTAGGACAGGTGGACAGCACTTCAATAAATGAAAAACCCTTTTTCTCGATTTGATTTTTAATACCGCGTCTAACTGCCTTACGTGCAGCATTTTTTGAGCGTACATCGGCCAACATCACTCGTTCCACATAAACTGGTGATTCAAGACTGGCAATAATCTCAGCCATCCGCATAGGATAGCCTTCGTTCTGCAGAGTTCGTCCATAAGGAGTGGTAGTGGTCTTCTGGCCAATAAGCGTTGTGGGCGCCATTTGCCCACCAGTCATTCCATAAATAGCATTATTCACGAAGAAAACAGTCATGGCTTCACCGCGGTTGGCAGCGTGTAGAATCTCATTCCCCCCGATGGCCGCCAGATCCCCATCACCTTGATATGAGATGACGATAGATTCAGGCAAGGCACGCTTCACACCTGTGGCAACTGCTGGAGCTCGACCATGAGCCGCCTGGATATTCCCGGCATTGAAGTAATAGTAAGCAAAAACGCTACACCCTACTGGGCTGACAAATATACAGTTCTCAGCCACTTCATAATCTGTCAGCGCCTCAGCAATCATTTTGTGCAGGATTCCATGGCCACATCCAGGGCAATAGTGGGTCTGTTCTTGATTGTTTCCAGGACGCCGTTCGTAGGTGTCGTAGAAACCCTCTGATTTTCCTAATATTTTGACGCTCATAGTACCCTCATCATGCGTTTGATCTCATGAACCAACTCTTTGATGGATGGGACATTACCACCCATTCGTCCGTAAAACTCTACTGGTTTTGCGCCATTTACTGCCAGTCGAACATCATCAACCATTTGTCCATTACTCAATTCAATCACACTAAATGCTTTGACATGATCCATGGCAGCTAGCTCGGTTATACGCCTGGTTGGGAAAGGCATTAGTGTGATGGGTCGCAACATACCCACTTTTACACCTTCAATTCTCAGTTGATCAACGGCGGTATGTACCATGCGCGAAACAATTCCATAGCCAATCACAATGAAATCTGCATCATCAAGACGATATTCTTCAAAACGGGTCTCGCTATTTTCAATTATCTCGTATTTGCGTTGTAATTTTTGATTGTGTCTTTCCAGGTCATCTGGGTCAAGCTCTATTGAGCTAATGAGATTCATTCGATCCCCATCAACACCGCGTATGGCCCATTTCTTTTCGGCGAACTCTTCCACCGGTTCTGGAAAATCCACTGGCTCCATCATTTGACCGATAAACCCATCCGCTAAAACAACTGCTGGATTTCGATATTTGTCAGCGAGATCGAATGCCAGCATGGTGAGATCACACATCTCTTGAGCAGAATCAGGGGCCACAACTATATTTTTATAATTCCCATGGCCACCACCTTTTACCACCTGATTGTAGTCACTTTGTTCAGGTGCAATGTTTCCCAGACCAGGACCTCCGCGCATGATATCCACAACCACACAGGGGAGTTCAGCTCCAGCCAGGTACGACATGCCCTCCTGTTTTAAACTAAAACCAGGACTGGAACTGGCGGTCATGGCACGAATACCGGTCCCTGAAGCACCATAAACCATATTGATAGCCGCGATTTCACTTTCAGCCTGAAGGAAGGTCCCTCCCACTAAAGGCATGTACAATGCAGCAGCGTGGGCAATCTCACTTGCCGGGGTAATTGGATATCCATAATAAGCGCGGCAACCGGCTAGAATAGCCCCTTTGACAATCGCTTCATTTCCTTTTACAAATTGTTTAGCCATACTCTACTCCGCGAAACTTAGATTTCTAAAATTGCTAAGAATAACTTGCTGACCGCAGGCTTCACATTCTGCCAGTCCTTTTACCGAATCGGTAACTTTCAATCTGCTTGCTACATTCTTGGTCTGGCAGATATAGGCTTCTTGAGCCTCAGTCCAATTCTTATACACCGTAATTGCACCTGGCTCTGGACAAGCATAGAAACAGATGCCGCAACCCGTACATCCTTCACCATCATATTCAGCTGGACTATAACCATGTGTATTAAAACTATTTGCCAAGTGCAGCACATCCACGGGACATGCCACGACGCAAAGATTGCATCCTTTGCATTCCTCGATGTTGACTGCAACCAGTCCACGAGCTTTAGCCATATTCAGAACCTCCTAAGATTCATATTTTCTCAATGTAAAATTTTGCTCTCAAATGATTGTCGCTCCAATTCCTCGCGAAAATCTGGATGAGCTATTTCTATAAGAGCCTTGGCTCTTTGTCTTAATGTTTTACCATGCAGATGAGCAATGCCATACTCAGTAACGATATAGTGCACATCTCCCCTGCTGGTAGTTACCGCTGCACCAGGCTTCAGATCTAATACAATTCGGGATTGGGTGCCCTTCTTGGCTGTTGAAGGCATCGCAATAATAGGTCTCCCACCAATACTTCGGGAAGCCCCCCTCATAAAATCAACCTGACCACCGATACCTGAAAAGTTGGTGCGTCCCATAGAATCTGAACATACCTGACCAGTTAGATCAATCTCAATGGATGAATTTATGGCCACCATTTTATTGTTCTGAGCAATGATATAGGGATCATTCACATAATCAGTGGGATGAAATTCCATAAAGGGATTCTCATGGATAAAATCGTAGACATGTTGAGAGCCCATGACGATACTAGAAACCACCTTACCGGGGTGTAGTGTTTTTTCTTCACCATTAATCACACCTGATTCAACCAGCTCTACTACACCATCACTAAACATTTCAGTATGGATCCCCAGGTTGCGTTTCTCCTTGAGATAAAACAGGGTTGCATCTGGTATAGCCCCAATACCCATTTGCAGGGTTGATCCGTCCTCGATGAGACTGGCGATATATTTACCTATGAGCATATGCCGCTCAGATAGTTCGACCTTGGCAGCTTGAAAAAGTGGCTCATTGGCCTCAACGATAAAATCCAACTTTGAGGCATGAATAAAATTGTCCCCATGGACACGAGGCATCTGTCGGTTCACCATGGCCACAATAATTTTTGCCGCTTTGCAGGCAGCAATCGTTGTATCAGTACTCACTCCGAAGCTGCAAAACCCATGTGAGTCAGGTGGACTCACGTGGATGAGTGCCACATCCACGGGGATATGACCATTTTTGAATAATCCAGGAATTTCTGAAAGAAATATGGGTGTCCAGTCTGCCCGACCGGCATTCACTGATTCTCTCACATTGGTTCCGGTAAATAGAGAGTTAAGACGGACATGACCTTCCATCTCAGGTGTGACATATTTAGGATCGCCAAGAGATAGGATGTGGGTAATCGTAACACCTTCGAGTTCCATGGCACGTTTGGCAAATGCATCCACAAAGATCTGGGGTGTGGCTGCCCCGGCATGCAAATAGACAGAGTCTCGAGATTTTATGAGACTCATGGCCTCTTCAGGAGTTCCAATGCGGGAGCGATAGTTTTCAGTCCAGGCCATTATATCTTGATCCCAAATAAACGATTAAGGACGGGTTGCATATTACGTCCCTCCATTGTGTATAAGCCCTTTTTGAGTACGTGGGAATCCTTCAAGGCCTTTTCAATGCCCATCTCTGCGATCTGAATGAGATACTTTGACAGGACGTTGGAAAGAGCAATGGAGGTAGTCCGATTTACTCCTGATGTGACATTGGGAACGCAGTAATGAATAACACCTTCATCTATATAGACGGGATCAGAAAGCAAGGTTGGCCTTGAAGTCTCACTTGCACCACCTTCATCCACGGAATAATCGATGAGGACAGATAGATACTTCATTTTTTTGACCATCTCCCGTGTGATAATCTGGGGAGTTTGGGCGCCTCTCTCGAGAATGGATGTTACCACGACATCGGCAAAGGCAATGCATCTCTCAACTGCTGGTTGATTGGCGTAAATAGTTGTTACCCTGTCACCCAGTACATTTTTAATGATACGCAACTGTTCAATGTTTTTATCCAGAACGTGGACCTGGGCCCCTAGACCAATAAAAGCCTTTGCAGCACTTGTGCCTACCATTCCGGCACCAACGATGACAACGGATGCAGGAGCAACTCCAGGGACACTACCTAGCAGAACGCCTCGTCCCATGGGATCACGACCCAGATAATTGCCAGCAATGATTGGTGCCATTTGACCGGCGAGTTCGCTCATGATATTGAGGATGGGTCTGGAACCGTCTTCCTCTTCCATGATCTCCATACCAATTAAGGTGATTTTTTTCTCGGTTAAGCCCTTAAATACTTCAGGAGAGCTGACAGATAAATGCTGAAAGGTGAGGACCGTCTGACTCTCAAGCATGAGTTCCAGACATTCTTCGTTGACGGGTAAAAGCTTTAGCAGGACATCAGACCGACCATAAATTTCTTCTGAGCTGAAAACGATTTGTGCGCCCTTGTTGGTGTAATTCTGGTCAGCAAAACCGCTTGATACGCCTGCACCAGATTCAACAAAAACGTTGTGGCCTCTCTTAATAAGAGATGTTGCCCCGCGAGGTGTTAAACAGACACGTCTCTCATTTAAGCGACTTTCATGCAGAATCCCAAAATTCATAGCCGTCTCCCAATCTCATCCCCCTTGTTTTTGATACAAAATAATAAAGACAAACAGCGTGCCAAGTGTCCCAAGTTCGTAAACAAGATATTACGAATCCCCCGGCTGTTGTTCTTACCTGTAAACCTGATAAATATTTTTGGTGGGTTAGATTACCATACGCACACGTGGATTCCTAAATAAACTGGGGGTTTCCAATATATAGCTCAGCCCAAAATTAGATGACTATGGCCACAATAGTCAAATGAGCATTTTTAATAAGGATATCTCAACTATTTTAAAGCATGTTTAATCAAGTACTCACACTCAAGCAACGCCCCGGCTTCAGAGATATGATGCAACATCGTGTTCATGAAATCCTGCTGATTTCCAGTCTTTATGATGCTTTCAAACTTGAAGAGGATGGACGTCTCGGTGAAATGATCTTCACCGAATACCAGGATATGAATTTAAGTAGCGCGCCCAGGATCACCAGAGTCTCCACGGGTGACCATGCTTTAAGAAAATTGAGAGCACGACATTACGATCTGGTCATTACCATGACACGCATCTCTGATATGAATCCATTTGAGCTCGGTCGCAAGATCAAAAAGAAACACGACTCCATTCCAGTCATTCTGCTGGCCTCCAGTCGTCGCGAATATAAGTGGGCCACACAAAGGGTTGATAGCCTCGAGGGTATTGATAAAACTTTTATCTGGCATGGTGATTCAAACATCTTTACGACCATCGTGAAATATATTGAAGACCGGATGAATGCTCCTCGCGACATTCTTAAAGGTGGAGCCCGAGCCATCATCGTGGTTGAGGACTCTCCCAAATACTATTCCATCTTTCTACCTATGCTTTACAATGTGATCATCAATACGACTCAGAAATTGATGAAACACGAATATACTGACGAATTGCGATTGTTCAGAATGCGATCCAGACCAAAAATCCTGTTGGCATCCACTTTTGAAGAAGCTACGGAATTGTATCGATTGTATAAGAATAATCTCCTTGCTGTTATTTCAGATGTGCGCTATCCACGTAATGGTGTATTGGATCCAAAAGCTGGTGCAAAGTTTATAAAAATTGTTCAAAAGAAAAATGCCAGCATGCCTATTATCATGCAATCGATGGAAGGTAGTAACGAAAAGACTGCAAAAGAATTGGGCGCTTATTTCATAGCTAAGTATTCTCCTCAATTGATTAAGAGTTTACAGGATTTCGTTTTCAAGCATTGTGGTTTTGGTGATCTGGTATTCAGTACCCGAGAAGGAAAAACCATTGCGAAAATTCGACATCTAAATGCTCTAAATGCTGCTCTGGAATCTGTGCCCATTCAGAGTATTGAATACCATGCACGACGAGATCATTTCTCAAACTGGTTGGCAGTTCGCGGATACTTTGATCTTGCTGATTTTCTTAAGCCAGTGAATATTGAAGATTTTGAAGACCCAGAAGATTTTCGCAAGATTTTACTGGATGCCATTGAACGACAACGGGTTTTGCAACATTTTGACAATATTGGTTACTTTGATGTAGACACCTATGATCCAAAAATTACTGCCGTCAGAATAGGCAGCGGATCCATCGGAGGAAAGGCCCGAGGGCTAGCCTTCCTCACAGCCCACAAACGTCGCTATGATTTCTCACAAAAATATCCTGAAATTAATGTCGGTGTCCCCCAGTTCGCTGTCATAGCTACGGACATTTATGACAGATTTCTAGATATTAATAAATTGCGACTTAAAGCATTGGAAGCTGAGTCAAACGAAGAAGTCGACGACCTTTTCCGGAAAGCTGTTTTCCCAGGTAATTTTACTGATCAGCTCCACAGCTACCTCGGTCATCATGCCGGTCCTCTGGCTGTAAGATCATCCAGTCTATTAGAAGATTCCCTGTTTCAGCCGTTTGCGGGTATATACAGTACCTATATGCTCCCCAACTGTGCTCCTGCTCTTGACACCCGGGTCTTTCAATTGCTGGAAGCCATCAAACTTGTGTACGCCTCTGGATTTCATAGAGAAGCCATTGCTTATCTTAAATCAACGGGTAACCGGCCTGAGGATGAAAAGATGGCTGTGGTGATACAACATCTCTCTGGTCGAAAACATGGCGATTATTATTACCCCAGCTTTTCCGGGGTATTACAAACTCTCAATTATTATCCCCAGGGTGCCATGAAGCGTGAAGAGGGTATGGCCACCATGGCCCTCGGTTTGGGTCGTACTGTGGTTAATGGAGAAAAAGCACTAAAATTCAGCCCGAAAAGACCCAATGTGCAGCCTCAGTTTTATGATGAAAAGTCTATTTTAAAAAACAGCCAGAATCACTTCTATGCGTTGGATACCGCCCATTGCGAATCACCTCTGGAAAGCGGTGAAAGTTCGAATCTGAGGCAGCTCGATTTAAAAACTGCTGAGGAGCATGGCAGTCTGGACCAGATTGCCAGTGTATACTCATTCCAAGATGGTCGTTTTCGTGACAGCTTATTTGAAGCCGGTCCTCGCATTATTACCTTTGCCAATATATTGAAATGGAAATCACTACCCCTGGCGAATATGCTCAGTGATTTGATGGATTTTGGGAAATTGGGTATGGGTTGTGAGGTGGAAATGGAATTCGCTGTGAATTTACCAGATAAATCGGGTGAACCAGCGGAACTATCCATTTTACAAATAAGACCCATGGTCACATTTGAACGTCCCCATGTCGTTGACATTACCCGGGCTAAAAAACAAGATGAACTTTTTCATAGTGAAATTTGTTTGGGAAATGGTGACAATGTTGAGATCCATGATTTGATTTATATCGATATTGACAAATTCGACATACTAAAAAGTCTGGAAATTGCTGAGGAATTAAGGGTTATGAATCGCGAGTTCAGCCCTGAGAAATCTTACATGCTCGTGGGTCCTGGTCGCTGGGGCACTGCTGATCCCATGTTGGGGATTCCAGTTAGCTGGAACTATATATCCAATGCCAGATCGATTATCGAAGTGGGATTACCTGATTTATATGTTGATCCTTCCTTTGGAAGTCATTTCTTCCAAAATATTACCTCTCTTGGGATCAGTTACTTCACCATTCCCCCACGACTATTAGCCGAGAAAATGAATTTGGAATGGTTTCAAAAGCAAAAACCTGCCAATGAGACTAAATTTCTCAAACATTTTCATTTTGATAAACCATTCATCATTCAGGTTGATGGTGTTAGGGGTGAAGGTCATATATGGAGACCAGGGTGCTTTGCATCCATGCACGAGAACGTCTAAATTTTTCTTTATTGAGTATCCAGTAAAATATTTTATGTTCAAACCAAGATGTAATGCTATTAATGGAGGAAACATCAAAATGCGTAGACGTCTTATTTTATTGTTCAGCGTTTTACTCATCACCGTGGGTGCATTTGGACAAAATTCTGGTCTTGGAATTGGTTTGTCAACTGATGGTCTTACTGCAAAATATTGGATGGGTGGCAGTAATGCTGTGGCTGTAACTTGGAATTTTGGAACTGCTCTAGCTGCAGATTACCTGTTTAATAAGGCCGACATGTTGAATCTCACAGACGAAACCACTCCAGTTTACTATGGTGCGGGCATAAGTCTGGGGACTCACACGGAACCGAATGATGATGGCAACAAAACAACTAAGTTTGATCTGGGTATCCGAGGTGTGATTGGGATTGGTTATTACCTATCCTCCTACCCAGTCGATATATATATTGAAAGTGCTCCTACACTCAAAATACTTGGTGGAACCGGGTTTGATTTTTATGGTGGAAGCCTGGGTATCAGATACTTTTTCTAAACCTTAGTGTTCAATTATAAATAATCCCGTTCTATGAATGGGATTATTTTTGACTATTGCCAGTTTAGTCCGCATTTGTCATAATGTTAAGATTACCATGGGATTCTTTTATTGAATTCCTGTCTAACTAGGTTAGTATTGAGCATACCACCGGGTCTAATGATCATTGTCATAAGAGCCTGGTACTGAAATAGTTAGCTAAACAAATTTGTGAGGTCGCTGAGTGACAGATACAACACATAATTTTCATATACCCGTCATGGGAACAGGCCATTCAATTGATACCCCTATTCGTCTGGCCCATTTAGGAATCACTTCGGTGATATCCATCATTGATGACATTCTGATGGAGCGTTTGAGGAAATTTTATACAGCTAAGTACAAGCTACCCTATAATCCCATTTCAAACCGGGAACCTGATGGCCGGGCAAAGAGGATTACGGCATACCTGGATATGGTCCAGGAGATAGTTGAAATGAAGATGTCCCATATTCGTTCCCTGCCTTTCTTTGAGCAGAATGAAAAGACACGTTATTTTGAATTATTGCCTGATACCAGTTCCTTGAAGAAGACTTATCAGGAATTGCTGGAAACCACACCTGGAAAACTCAGAGATCAGCTCTCTCATGAGCTTACCAAAAGAATGAAACCTGGTAATATTGATGTCAACATCATGGTGAAAGTTGACAACATCAATACCAACAAGCATGGATCACCCCTGGGAGAAGAATTTTCTGATGCCAAGGCTGCGTTGCGTGGTTTTGCCAAAAGCAAAGTTCAATCTGCCATGATCTTTTCTGCAGGAATCAACCAGAGTCT
>JACKQG010001134.1_pt2 | contig 27892 bp, 29 predicted proteins | sample 8237621 | NCBI WGS metagenome assembly JACKQG01 (sample SAMN15677084, study PRJNA649215) | marine metagenome | biome: marine; feature: Black Sea; material: saline water; isolation source: suspended particulate matter (SPM) from the Black Sea western gyre | collected 2013-06-09/2013-06-10 | depth... | reverse complement strand
GAGTTATTATGGTTCCTGGACCTTTAGTAGACGTTTCAACATCCCTATTTAATCCCAAAGCCATCAGTGAAATTTGTAATGCACTATTTCCTGAACTGACTGAAACTGCATATTTTGTTCCTATGTATTGTGCAAACTCTTCTTCAAATTTTGAAACACTTTCTCCACCTACAAAGGATTCATTTCTTAATACATGAATTGCAGCCTCTTCCATCTCGTCTGTAAATTCTTGAACAAAAAATGGTATTTTCATATTAAATATGTCCTATACTGTGTTTTTTTAAGTGATTTAAAAAATCATTACAAATTTTGTCCCAACTGAAATTTTTTGTCACAAATTCTTTCCCTTTCTTTCCTATTTCTTTTGTTTTTTCTAGATTATTCAGTAATATTGAAAGCTTTTCAAATAATTCTTCTGGATTATCTTTTTCAATTAAATAACCTGTTTCTCCATCTTTCATCAATTCAGGTATTCCTCCAACATTAGTTGCAACTACAGCTTTTTCCATCAATTGTGCCTCCTGTAGTGTCAATGGAGACATGTCTATACCGCTGATTAATGCATAAACATCAATCTCTGTTAGAAACTCTCTAACTTTATCTGGATATTCTAATGAACCAAGCCAATGAAAATTTTCATATTTTTCTAATGTAGGCAAAATTTCATCTTTGTAAACACCATCTCCGGCCCAATAGAAATGAACATTAGGCATTTTCTCTAAAATTTCAGGCAAAATTAACATCTCTTTTGTCTTTTCCCAAATAGTTGCGCTTTGTAAAATTCCAACACATGGATGTTTTAACTCCATTCCTTTTTTTTGAAACCAGTTTTCTGGAGTTATACCTTGATAAAGTGTCTCAGTTTTTTTATTTGGATATTTTTCTTTTGTAATATCTGAAAGATGATTACAAATAGGTAGTATTAATTCTGATTTTTGAATACTTTCTTCTCCCATCTCTTCCCATTTATTTAGAGCAATTCTTTTTTCTTTTGATTTGTATAATGTTTCTCTTGCCATAACAAATTCTTTCCATATATTTCCACGTAAATGTAATATCAGAGGAATATCTGTCTTTGCTGCTTCAATAGCAAAATGTCTTGTTCTATCAACAAAAATTACATCTGGTTGAAAATCATCAATTAATTTTTTGAATTTTTTATTGGAACTAAACCAACTTTTTATTTTTCGGCTAGGGAATCCATCTGCATATTCAGAATCAAAAACAACCTTACACCTTACATTATTTTTTTCTAAATTTTCGGCAAATTCATTTAAATGAAAAATTTTTGAGCTTGATGCACCAATTAATAATTTCAACTTAATTCTAGATATTTTTTCAACTATAATATCTACTCGTATAATTTATAACTAAATTTCGTCAAATTTATTCGTAGAAATTATTTTATCAATCCACTCTTCAAGCGTTACAGTTGGAGTCCATCCAATCTTTTCTTTTATCAAATCAATATTTGCAATTGTTCTCTGTACGTCACCCTTTAGCGGTGGACCAAAAATTGGTTCCATATCTAATCCTGAAGACTTTATGATAGTCTTTGCTAAATCTAATATTGTTATAGAAGTATTTGTTCCTACATTGAAAAACTCGTGATTTATGTCGCTATCCATTGACATTATGTTTGCGTTTGCAACGTCTTCAACATAAACAAAGTCTCTAAACTGTGTTCCGTCACCATTAATTTTTGGAGGTAATTTGTCTCTAATACGTTCTAGAAATAATTTCAAAACTCCCGCGTATTCTTTTGATTGTCCTTTTCCAAACACGTTAAAATATCGTAAACCAATTACTTTGACGCCCATTTCTGAGTATTTCATAGCTAATTTTTCCTTTTTTAATTTTGTTTCAGCATATGGATTTATTGGATTTTTACTATCTATCTCTTCTATTGGAATTTTCTCTGGATTTCCATAAACACTTGAAGAACTTGCATACACAACTTTGAAGTTATTTTTCTTTGCTAATTTTAGAATATTTTCTGTACCGTTAACATTAACGTTATGATATTCATCCGGTTTAGAAAATGAATCTTGCACTGATGCCAGCGCAGCCTGATGAAATACGCCATCAATACTCTGTGTTTGTTTTTCAAGTAAATCCATATTCAAAATACTATCATTAACAAAAACTATTTGGTTTCTCACTGATGCCAAATTCACTTCTTTTCCGGTATTCAAATTATCAATTACAATAACATTGTCTCCTCTGGAAACCAATCTTTTTACTATATTACTTCCAATAAATCCTGCTCCACCTGTTACAATATATCTCACTTTTCTTTACCTAATCCTATTGCAAAATAATCAACATCTAATTGTTTTCCTGTTAGTATTCTCCTACAGTCAATGACAAATTTTTTTGTCATATATTTAAATTCATCATTGTTTAATTTTTTATATTGTTTCCAATGTGTCATGATGATTACACATTGACTTTTTGTTAATGCGTCTCTAATTGTCTTTGCATAGCTAATTTTATTCTCAAAAATTTTCTTAGTATTTTTCATTGCTTTTGGATCATGAATTGTAATTTTGGCTTTTCTCTTTAGCAACTTCTTGATCAACTCTATTGCAATGGAATCTCTAATATCATCTGTATCTGGTTTAAACGCTGTTCCTAAAATTGTAATTCTCTTTGAGGATAAATCTCCTAATCTTTGTTTTGTCATTGAGATTATCTGTTCTAGTTGTTTAGTGTTGACCTCTTCAACAGCATTTAGAAGTGTTGGATTTATTCCTGATATATTTGCAAAATTAATCAAGGCTTTCATATCTTTTGGTAGACATGAACCGCCATAACCTGGTCCTGCGTTAAGAAATAACTTTCCAATTCTAGGATCTAGCCCAATTGTTTTTGCTATATCATCAACATTTGCACCCGGAACTTTTTGACAAATATTTGATAATTGATTGATAAAACTAATCTTTGTTGCAAGAAATGAATTATTTGCATATTTAATCATCTCTGCAGTCTGATGATTTGTAATTATAATTGGTACATTAGGATGTAATCTTATGAAGAATTTCTTTGCTTTTTTCATAAATTCTGTCTGATAACCTCCAAGTACAACTACATGAGGAAATTTTGTGTCCCTTATTGCAGTACTCTCTTGTAAAAATTCTGGATTTGATATCAAACCAAAATCTTTTCCAGCTTTTTTATTTGATTTATTTTCTAAAATTGGTAAAACAACTTTCTTCATTGTTCCTGGAATAATGGTACTTTTGACAAAAATTATTGGCTTTTTCTTGTTTTTTTGCAGATTTTTACCAATAGTGGAGATAGCTTTCTTGATTATAGATAGATCAATTGAACCGTTTGTATTCTGCGGTGTACCTACTGTTACAAAAATAAAATCACAATTATTAATTAATGAAAAATTATAACTTATTTTTAATTTCTTTTTTAATCCATTTTTTAGCATCTTTTCTAATTCAGGTTCAAAGAATGGTGAAATTCCATTAATAATTTTTTTACATTTCTCTTTATCAACGTCTATTCCAACCACATCATATCCTTTAGAGGCTAATACACTAGTAAGTGATAATCCTACAAATCCAAGTCCTACTATTCCAACTTTCATCTAAATCTCTTTCTTTCCAACTATGCTTTCCTAAATGTAATCTCTTGTGAACTTTTGTATGATTCGACAGTACCTACATCAATTTCATCCTCATTTTTATTTAATGTGATTGCTAAAACTTTTTGTTTTTCTCTAATTAAATTTTGAATTGCATCTGTAAGTTGAAATTCACTTCCTTTGCCTTTCTTTATTTTTTTTAAACTGAAAAAAATATCTGATCTAAAATAATATAGTGGTAAAATTCCAAAATTTGATTTTGGTTTATCTGGTTTTTCTATCACTTCTTTCACTGTGAATAAATTATCTGATATTTTTTCTACCGTTGGTACCCCATATTTCTTAAAATCCTTAATCTTTTTACAAAGTAGTATTGCTTTTGCATCAGGATTTTTTCTAGCTGTTTCAATTAATCTTATGATGGGATGTTTTCCACGACTAAGAATGGTTACATCACCTGCGTGAACTATGAAGTCTTCTTTTCCTACATATCTTTCAGCACGTTTTACTGCATCACCAAATCCTAATGGTTTATTCTGATTAATCCAAACCAAATGTGAATTCTCTAATTTTTGGTAAAACTTCGTTATGAATTTTTTATAATCTCCAGTCAACTCCTTCAAGTATGTTTCATGTGGAGTAAAATGATCTTCAATGGATCTCTTTTCCCTACCTACAACAAAACAATAATCCCTAAAATTCATAGAATATAGCTGTTCATAGATATATTGTAACAATGGTAAAACTACTCTATTTTTTGTGAAAGTCTGAGAAAAAATTGGCATCATTTCTTTTGGCATTTCTTTTGTAAATGGCAATAATCTTGTGCCTTTTCCTGCTGCTGTAATTATTACTTTAGTCACAAAAATCCATTCTTAGTCTTATCATTAAGTTTTTAACATTTTGGAATAAAAGCTATCATTACAAAATTATAATAGGTAAAAATAGGTTCAAAATACAAGCATCTGTGATACCCATGTCAAATCTGAAACTTAATATGAATAATCTTGAAGATGTTCTGAAATCATTAGAATCCAAAACACTTCGAGTTTGTGTTATTGGTATTGGGCGAATTGGTCTTCCTACTGCACTATCATTTGCAAAATCCGGTCTAGACACAATTGGTGTTGATATCAATAAAAATTTGATAGATGATATTAATTCTGGAAAATTTCCTTTAAAGGATGAACCCGGATATGATGAAATCTTTTATGATGTCATAAACAACAACAAATTTTCTGCAACCACAAATATTGAAGATGTGGTTCCTAATTCTGATTTAATTCTTTTATCACTTCCAACACCTATGGATAAAAACAATATTCCAGATTATTCTGCATTGAAAACTGTTGCATCAAAATTGTCTGATATCTTGTCTCCAAATTCATTGGTTATTGTTGAAAGCACAATAGAACCCGGATTTATTGAAGATGAAATGGTTTCCATTATATCAAAATCAAAAAGATTGGATATAGAAAAAAATTTCTTCATTGGTGTTTGCCCCGAAAATGCTAATCCTGGAGAAATCTTGCATGATTTTACAAATCTTCCGCGATTAGTGGGAGGAATTAATCCTGAAATAACAAAAGTCATTAAATCAATCTATAATTTTGTCTTTTCAGTTGAACTTGTTGAAATGCCAAATTGTAAGACTGCAAACGCTGTAAAATTAACAACCAATGTATTTCGTGACATAAATATTGCATTTATTAGTGAATTATCTCTAATGTTTGAAAAACTTGGAATTGATACAAACAAAGTTTTAGAGGCTGCTAAGAAAAAATATAATTTTCAAGTACATTATCCCGGTGCAGGCGTTGGTGGTCCTTGTCTTCCAATTAACTCATATCAATTACTCAATACTGCAAAACGTACTGGCTCAAATCTTAGTATTATTGAATCAGGTAGAAAAATTAATGAAAAAATGCCAGAGCATGTTGTAGAACTTACAGTTGATGCATTTAATGAATCTGGAAAATCAATTGAAAATAGTGATATTTTGATTCTTGGAGTTTCTTACAAACCTAATGTGAAAGATATACAATTAACTCCAGCTGAACATATTATTACAAAACTAAAAGATTTAGGTGCTAATGTGCACATCTATGATCCATATTTTTCATCAACTAAAATATTTGATATTCACGTTTTGGACTCTATGTCTGAATCACTACTTAAACAAATTGATGCAGTAATAATAGTTACAGCACATGATGAATTTAAACAATATGATGTCTCAAATTTCAGTACCATGCGAACACCAATCTTAATTGATTCCAGAGGAATTATTGATCCTGTGAATGCTAATAATTCCATGTTAATTTTTAGAGGATTAGGCCGTGGAAAATAATAATCCTGAAATTAATCCATCTTCTTTAGTAAACATTCTAACATTAAGATATGATCCATATCTCAAACCAAATCTACCAAAAAAAACTTGGAATGATTTTGAACCAAATATTGAATCTGTAAACACAGAAGTTATTGAAAAATGCATAACTGATTCTATAGAAAAAAAACTCAAAAATTTTGAAGGTCAAAAAATATCAATTGCATTAAGTGGAGGAGTAGACTCAACTCTTGTTCTATCATTAATTAGAAAAATTAAACCTAATGCCGACATTCAAGCTATATCAATAAAATTTGCTGATAGTGTTGATGAAACAATTGATGCAGCAAAAATCGCTCAAACTTTTGATGCAGAACATCACATAATACATCTTGAAAACTATCTCTCTGAACTACCTAGGGCAATTAGTATGATCAAAATGCCATTTTGGGATCTACATTGGTACTATGTAGTCAAAAAATCACAGACTCTATCAAAAATCTTAATCTCAGGTGATGGCGGCGATGAACTTTTTGGCGGTTATACATTCAGATATAAAAAATTTCTTTCATTAACATCTGAAAACTCTAGTCCGTTAGAAAAAGTAATTGCATATCTACAATGTCATGAAAGAGACACAGTTCCTGATCAGGAAAAAATCTTTAATAAAAAATTAAATTTCTCATGGCAATCTATTCATAAAATCCTATTACCGTATTTTGATAATAAACTATCAAGATTAGAACAAGTATTTTTGGCAGATTATAATGGAAAACTACTATACAATTTCAACCCAATAAATACAAGTATAATTAAAAATTTCAATATGGAATTACTTGCACCGATACTAAATGATGAATTACTCTTACTTTCACCTAGTATAAAAAAATCTGACAAATATAGTCACATTAATGATATAGGAAAACTACCGCTTAGATCTATACTTAAAAAAAATGGACATGATTCGTTAATTGGTAAGCAAAAGTTAGGATTTAATGTAAATACAATAAACTTATGGAAAAAACATGGTCAAAACTTGTGTAAAGACTTTCTTCTTGATTCAAGAGTTGTAAAAGATGGATGGATAAATGAAAATTGGATTATGAAGTACATAGATTCTTCAGAATTAGATGTAAAATATGTGAATAAGTTTTTTGGGTTGCTTGCATTTGAAATATGGTATAGACTATTCATTACAAAGGAGATGGACAGTAATACTACACTAGATTAATTTACTATCTAAAATGATTAAAATAGTGAAAAAAGATATTGTTGCCGGATTAGGAGAAATAGGATCCCCAATTTTAAAATTAATTTCTAAATATGAACCTGCTATTGGATACGATCTAGATAAAAAATTAATGAATGAAAATAAATTTAAAAAATTTCAAGAGATACAAACCCGTTTTTTACACATTGCTATACCTGTAAATAAAAAATTTGATTTTAATGTTATAAAACTATATGAGAAATTTGCACCGGAATGTATTGTTATACACAGTACAATTAGTCCTGGAACTACAGAGAAATTACAAAAAAATCTTTCTATCCCCATTATTTTTAGTGCTACAAGAGGTGTTCATAAAAGAATGTTTAGAGATCTACAAAGATACACCAAATTTTTTGCACTATCAAAAACTGCACCAAAAAAAGAATGGGCTGCTACTCAATATAGTAAAACTATGAAAAAATGTGGAATTAAAACTAAAAGAATGTCAAAACCAGAAACTCTTGAATTAGCAAAAATTCTATGTGACACATCTTATCTCGGTTGGTTGATTAACTATGCTCAATTAACTAATACAATTGCAATTCAACATAATGTTGATTATGATGAAATGTGGCAATTCTCTGATGAAATTCATAAAATATTAGGAAATAGGCCAAAAATGTTTCCTGGTTTCATTGGAGGTCATTGTGTTATTCCAAATCTAGATCTCATGCAAAATAAAACTCTTAGTTTAATCAAAACAATCAATCAAAATTATTCAAAAAAAGTAAAAAATTCTAAATCTATTCATAAAAAATACATGAAATAATTTTATTAATTATTTATTAATGGTTTGATATTATCTAGAAATTTTTTCGCTACTAATTCCCAATTAAATTGTTCTCTGATAAATTTTATACCTTCTTTACCCATTCTTGTTGCCATCTTTTCGTTTTCTAACAATTCTAATAATTTTTTTATTAAATGTTGAGAATCTCCCTCTTTTACCAAAAATCCAGTTTTTCCATCAATCATCATTTCTTTATCACCCCCAACATCTGTTGCAATAACTGATTTTCCCATCAATTGTGCTTCTTTTAATGTAAGAGGTGCAAGATCCATTCCAGTGATTAATGCATATACATCAATTCCTTCTAAAAATTTTCTGATCTGATCTGGATACTCTAATCTTCCTAACCATTGAAAATTTGAAAATTTTTCTAACCTATCTGTAATTTTTTTACGGTAGTATCCATCACCTGCCCAATAAAAATTCACTTCAGGCATTTTTTCAAGAACTTTCTCTAAAATTAAAAGTTCTTTTGTCTTTCCCCACCAATTTGCATCTTGTACAAGCCCAACACAAGGATGTTTTAATTCCATTTTTTCTGTATGATGCCATCGTTCTGAATCAATTCCTTCTAAAAATACTTCTGTATTTTGATAAGGATAAAGTTCTTTTACAACATCTTCTAAATACTTACAAATTGGTAATATTGCAGTTGCTTCATTAAAAACTTTATTTGCTATTCTATTCCTAAACCATATTGCAATACGTGTTTTTACATTATTCCCAAGTGTTTTCATTGCCCAAAAATATTCTTGCCAATAGTGTCCACGAAGTAAAACAAATGTTGGAATTCCAGCTTTTATTGAATGTAAAGCAAAATGTGTTTGGCGATCTGTAAAAATTGCATCAGGCTCAAAGTCCTTGATTAATTCTTTAAATTTATAATCTCCTTTAAACCACTCAGAAATTTTTTTACTTGGAAATCCCCTACTATAATCTGTATCTTTAACCAATTTTACTTGAACATTTTGTTTTTCTAGTGCGTTAGCAAATTCTTCCAAATGAAATAATTTTCCTAAACTTCCATAAGCAATTAATAATTTCAAATCAGTCATATTGAAAAAAACCAGTATTAAATTTAAACCACACAAAACTATGATTCCAATTTCTGTAAAAAAACAAGCCTGATTATTGCAATTAATTACTAGTGAAATTGATATACTTGATCATTTCTGAAAAAACATGAAGCCCAGTGATTTTATCTATAGAGCATGGTATTATTTCAGGAATGGCTGGAGTCTATATTTTGCCTTTATATTCGCAGCCATAAACACATTGACTGTCACATATTTTCTCGCAATAGATAATTATCCTTTTTTACAGTCGATTTTTCCAAGTTTTGCTCATTATGTCATCACTCTTTCAGTTATAGCAATCCCCTCATTGATTATCATAGGTTATGTTCACTGGAAAAGATCTGGTGCTAGAAAAGCTGAAATTGATATCAATTATGAAGTTGATCCTTATCGGGCTAGAACTTTAGTAAATTCTGAATTAATTCTAAAGATTAATCTTAATTTAATTCAGTTAACAACAAAACTTGTTTCTGATGAAAAATTAGGTCCTGATGAAATACAAAAAATTAAAGCTTTACAAAATGAACTTGAAACATTCATTGATGAACGAACTTTAAAAAATAAACTTGATCTAAAATATCTTAGAACTGAAACACAAGAAAAATAAATTGTATAAAAAAACTATATTGTTAATTAGTTCTGTTGCCATCTTATTTTTTTCATATGGCATTTTAGTTGGTCATTATAATTTTTTTCCATTTGATATTATTAGTAATATTAAAAACTCTGTATCCCCTCAGTCTGAACCAGTCCCTAGAATACAAATCCATCAAGATTTTTCACAGATCAATGAACTAATTTTACTTGAAACATCTAGTGATATTCTAATGAAGAAAAAAACACTAACTGAATATGTTTGGTCTGATCTTGGTTTACCTTCAAACCTACCTATAGATCATGATGTCGATGTTTCTGATAAACTATTTGACCTTAAAAATTTAGATAGAATTGATTCATTTACTGTAGAAATGGATTATGGAATGAATTCTATCTCTTATTTGTTTCTTGCAAATAATTCTAATAATAAATTAATAATCTATCATCAAGGTGATGATAGTCAATCATCTGAAAGCTTTGATAATCATTCTTTTGAGGAAGATCGTAGAATCATTCAACATTTTCTAAATGAAAATTATTCAGTTCTTGTATTTTCTATGGTTGGACATGGAATGAATAATGAACCTATAATTTTTCATGATACTCTTGGAACTATCAGGTTAAACTCACATGAACATTTTGTATTACTTGAAACAGAAAAACTCAAACCAATAAAATTTTTTCTTGAACCTGTAATTGTTACACTTAACCAAATTGATACTGATTATTCTTTTGATTCGTATAGTATGGTAGGTAAAAATGAAGGTGGTTGGACTACTGTTGTGGTATCTGCACTTGATGATCGAATAAAAGAAAGTTATGCAATTAGTAGCTCATTTCCTCTATGGATGAGCTCCAACTCAAAAAACTTTGGTGGATATGAACATCATCAGCCATCATTTTACCAAATTGCAAATTATCTTGAATTATACATAATGAGTGCATACGGTGATGAAAGACGTTTAATTCTATTCTATAATGAATTTGATTCATGTTGCTTTCGTGGTGACTTGTATGAAAAATATCCTTTTGCGGAAGTTGTAAAACACAAATTAAAATCTTTAGGAACTGGTGAGTTTAAGGTGCTAATTGATAAGAATCAAACGGAAAATATCATATCCAATAACATTCTTGAAAAAATTATTAATTCAATGTCCGATTAAATATTTTTAAAAATTTGTATTTACTGCTAATAAATGTCCTCTATACTTTTTTTTGAAAGTAAATCTGCTATTTAAGACACGTACTTTAAATCCCATACTTGTAAGTCTTTTAATTAAATTTTCATTTCCATCGTGAAATTCTATTAATATCATCTCAAATCTTTGCAGATATTCTCTTGATGTGTTAAGAATTACATTATATTCGCATAACTCACAATCCAATTTTAAAATTAGATCTTTTTCATTAGGTATAATATCCTCTAAAATCATTTTTGGAATTTTAACACCTTTGTCTGTATTCTTAAAAGAAAATTCTTTACTATCTTCTTTTTCATTAATTACAAAAAAACCTCGTTTATCATCTAATCCTGCATTGAAAATATCTATTTTCTTTTCCAGATTATTAATCTCAATATTCTTTTTACATCTGTTAAAAAATTCCAATTGTGGCTCTAACGCAATTACTTTTTTTGCCCCTAATCTAGAAAATAAGATTGCTGTGTCTCCAACATTTGCTCCTATATCTAAAACAATCTTATCTTTAACCATCAAGGATTCATATTCATTATCCATGAAAATTTCTTTTACACTTACAGAATCTTTCCAATTTTCTAAAATTATATTTTCATTATATTTTTTATTGTATATGAAAATTCGATTTTCTTGAAATTTTATTCCCTTACAACGAGATAATAATAATGATGCCTCTCTTGAACTATTTGTATTAATTACTTCACCATTTCTAAAATTAAACTTAACAGGAAATTGTTTTCTTCTAATTTGTATTAGTGTATTATAATAATTTTTAAAAATAAAAAAATTCAAAAAAAATATTCCACAGTAAAAAGTAATTGGATTAATTTTATAAATTTTAAAACTTGTTAAATGACTTAAAATCACACTTTTAATTGAAATATTTTTTTTATTATTAGTCATATCTAACTTTTAATTCATAGCATTGTATAAAAAATGTAGTAATCTTTAAATTTTTTTCAAAATTAATAAGACGTATTATACTAATTCTCAATGATATGAAAAAACAATTTAAAAATAAATTTAGAAATTTTGTCTTAGAGACACCATTCCTAAATCCATATGGATTTACTGTTGATCGAATGATTAGAAATCTTACTTCTTGGTCAAGATTACTGCCTGATGTCATTATTGTAGGAAATAACAAAAGTGCCAGCAATACTGTTTTTTATAATCTGATTGAACATCCACAAATCAAAGGTTCATCTCGTAGAGAAAATCGATTCTTTGATGCCAATTATTGGCGAGGTACTAATTGGTACAGATCATACTTTCCAACAAAATCATCAAAAATCAAATTTGAAAAGAATAATTCAAAAATGATGATCTTGGATTCTAGCCCTACTGCATATCTTCATCCGTTTGCAGCACAACGTATAAAAAAATTATTACCTGACACAAAATTAATTATTCTTTTTAGAAATCCTACAGATCATGCATACTCATTGTATCATCATCGTGTGAGAATGAAGGTTGAAGAAGAAACTTTTGAAACTTGTATGCTACAAGATCAAGAAAGATTTGAAGAAACTGAAAAAAAATGGCGAAATGATGAAGTTAGAGAATATTCATGGAAAGATTTACGTTTATCATATATTTCTGATGGAATTTATTTTAATCATGTAGAGAAATGGTTTTCTTTATTCCCAAAAGAAAATATTCATTGTATAGATGTTGATGAACTTTCCAAGCAACCTATAGTTGTATTAAACAAAATTTGTAATTTTTTAAATTTACCCAAATATACTTTTAAGAATTATGTTAAAAAAAATGTTAACAAAGAGGATCCTCGAAAAGAGACATACAAACCTATGAATCCTGATACTAGAAAAAAATTAATTGAATTTTATAAACCACATAACGCAAAATTGGAATCTTTTTTAAATATGAAATTTAATTGGGATGCGTAATTAGAAATGAAAAATGCATATAGAATTTTTCGATATGTTTTATGTCAAAGAAAATTTAGTGGTTTGACTTCTCCAATTAGAGTTCTTCCTGATTTTATAGTGATTGGTGTTGGAAGAGGTGCAACTACTACTCTACACCATAATTTATCAAAAAATCCTTGTTTATTTTCCGCTTCATATGATGAAACTGGTTTCTTTGATGATAATTATCATTTAGGATTAAATTGGTATCGTTCCCTTTTTCCAACAAAATTTACAAAAAATAAAACAATAAAAAACCTAAAAAATTTTCTGTCATACGAAGTTACCCCTTCATACATACGAAAACCTTGGGTTCCAAAAAGAATTAAAAAAATTCTACCTCATGTAAAATTAATAGTAATATTAAGAAATCCTGTTGACAGAACGTATTCTCATTATAATATGGGTATACATGAAGGCAACATCAAAAGTTCTTTTGAAGATATTATTGAAAATGATCTAAATCAACTAAAAAAATCATCTAATATCTATAATCCTGGCTCTGATGGTTATTTTCAAAATGTAGTAGAACACTCATACTTGGCTAGGGGTTTTTATGCTGAACAATTAAAAATCTGGTTTGACATTTTTAATAAAAAACATATTCATATCACAACTACTGAAAATTTAGCTAAAAACTCTCAACAAACTTTTTCTAATATTTTCAAATTCCTAAATGTTCCAGATTATAAAATTGATAATCTTGAAAATAAAAGACAGGGTAATTATTCATCAATGAAAAATGAAACAAAAATAAAACTATTAAATTTCTTTAAACCCTATAATGAAGAATTGTATGAACTGATTGATCGAAAATTCGATTGGAACGATGAATTATAAGAATATATTAAATCACATGTAAATAATGAAAATTATGCAAACTCATATTGGTCGCGGAGTTGGAAAATATATTGAAGATGAATTATTCAAGGCTAAAGATTATGTTAAAATTTGTAGCCCCAATATCTCATATTCGTTATGTAAAAGATTGTTTGATCTACTGAATAATGATGTAAAAATACAAGTTATTACTAGCGATATTATAACTGGGGATAAAAATTCAGTTCAGGCTAATTCCTTAGCTAAAGACACGTTAAAAAAACTCCATAATACTCCACACCAGTCTAATTTACAATACAAAGCAATCAGTACAAGTGACATCCCGTTAATTCATGCAAAACTCTATCTTATTGATGGGAAATGTGCAATTATGGGTTCTGCTAATCTAACAGAAAATTCATTTGGAAATTTTGTTGAATACATACTAGTTACACATGAAAATGATATGGTGAGAAAAATAGAGAACGATTTTGAAACTTTTTGGAACCATACAGATTCTTACCCAAATCAAATTACTACAAAATCTCTGAAAAAATTTTTAAAAAATTTTAAGAAAAAACCATAGTTGAATTAATGTGATTATAAAATGAAAGTTGCAATAATTGGAATAGGGTATTGGGGGAAAAAACATGTTGAGGAATACAATCAGTTAGGCCATGATATCATAATTTGTGATAATGATGAAAAAAATGTCTCTGAATGTAAAGAAAAATTTCCATTTGTAAATGTTAAAACATTAGAACAACTTCTTGGAGATACTGAAATCAAAGCAGTTAGCATATGCACTCCGAATGAAACTCATTTTCAAATTGCTAAAAAATGTTTAGAATCTAATAAACATGTTTTTTTAGAAAAACCTATATCTACGAATCTTGAAAATGCTGATTCATTAAGAAAACTTTCAGAAAATAACAATTTAGTTTTACAGATTGGTCATTTGTATCGCTTTAATAATTCAATTAAGAAAGCAAAAGAGATTCTTAGTGACATTTCTTTTGGTGATGTTCATTCAGTATATTTCTCATGGACAAATTTTGAACAAATCTTCCAAAATAGAGGAGTTATCCTTGATCTAGGAATACATCCTATTGATATTATTGATTATATTTTTGGAGGAAATTCAAAAAATATCAAATGTAGAGGTTGGGGAATAAGACAAGACAACCCAGAATTTGCAATAATAAATTATCAATTACATACTACTGATAATCGTATTATTTTTGTAAATATTGAACTAAGCTGGATTAATCCAATCAAAAAAAGAGAAATGATTGTCTTAAGTAATGACAATACATTAAAAGTTCAATGTGTTGAACAAACTCTTACTCTAATAAACAATTTATCAAAAAACCAGGATGAAATTACAATTACACCAAATAACACAATCCAGGATGAGCTTCATTTCTTTATAAATTCCTGTGAAACACAAAAAATGATTTCACCACCATATCCAAATTCAGAAATTGCAAAAAATATACTTGAAGTAGTTTTACAAGCGGAGATTGAGAATTCTGATAAAAAATAAAAAAATTCTGATTACTGGAATATATGGTTTTTTAGGAAGACATTTAGCTCAAAAATTACAGTCTGAAAACGAAATTATTGGAATCAATCAACCAAATCAAAATAAATTTTTTCAATTACCTAATCTTAACATCATTGAAGGTGATATTTCAGATGTGAAAACACTTGAAAATATAACTACTGACGTTGATTTAATTTTTCATTTTGGTTCTCCTACTTCTATTGTTTTATTCAAAAAAGATCCAATCAAATATTATGAAAATACGATAAATGGAATGAATAACATTCTCCAATTCGCGAAAAATAATTCAGTAAAAAAACTAATTTATCCATCTTCTGGAAGTGTTTATTCTCAAAACCCTAGACCGCATCAAGAAAGTATTATTCCTAAACCATCAAATCAATACGGTGCAGCAAAAGTTGAATGTGAAAGCCTTGCAAAAAAATATACTGATGATGTAAATTCTGTTGGGTTGAGAATTTTTGCAGTATATGGTCCAGGTGAAGAAAAAAAACTAAATCTTTCCAGCGTAATTAATCTATTTCTTAATGATCTTGCACAAAAAAATAATCCTGTAATTTTTGGTGACGGAAAGCAAACTAGAGATTTTATTTATGTCGATGATGCAATAAATGGAATTATTAATTCTTCTGAATCATCCTATCGCGGTATTATCAATATAGGAAGCGGAATTTCAACCTCATTTAATCAAATTATTGAAAAAATTAAAACTCAAACAGGTAAGGAACTTAATCCAAAGTATGTAAAAAAAGAACTATCATATGTAGAAAATCTACAGGCAGATACTAAGTTAATGAACTCTATTTTAAAAATTAATCCAATATCAATAGATTCTGGAATCAAAAAATTTGCTCAATATTTAAAAATTATTTTATAAATTCTTCCATTAAATCTACCAAAGACTCTACTCCTTTGTCATTACTTGCTACCTTTAGCGTATACTCTCTTCCTGCATTAGCTATTTCACTCCATTTATTATTTTTTGGATCACTCAAATATTCTTCAAACTTTCTTTGATAATTTTTTTCATTGATGAATATTGCATTTTCGTTATCTTTGAATCCTAAATATTGTCCGTGGTTTTTCTCTGTAATTTCCATAAATGTTAAACATCCTGCTGAAGGAATTTCAAAGAATTTTATTACTGGATAAAATGTACCTGTAGCAATAGCTGCTTGGTATTTTGACAAATACTCTGAATAATTCTCATTGATATACGAATCACCTTTCATTCCAGAATAATCAATATAGGATAAATTATTACACATAGTTCTTAATTTATAAAAATATGCTGCTGAATTGATATCCTTTGAGATAATCTGTCCTATTTTTGATTTAATACTGCTTCTTCCGACATTTCCAGAATTCAAAATCTTTTCATAAATTCTCTCATTATATGGTTTAAGATTTTCAAATTTTGTTGGCTCTATTCCCCAAAGTATTTCCTTAAATCTGAAATTTTTTGGATAATGCTTGAAAAAATATTCTTTTGGTTGAAGACTCCAATATGCATCAATCTTAAATTTTTCATGAAGCTCAATCTGATTATATTTTTCTGCATGGTGTGGATCACCTGTTTTTGTAATAACTGGTATTGTTGAGTCTCTAATTCCATGTAAAATCTCAGGTGTTGCATCAAATCTATTATTTGCTAACAAAATAATATCATATTTTCCATTTAGTTTTTTTACATCAAATTCATTTTCACAAGGAAAATATGAAATTTGTAACCTTTCATTCCTATTCAATGCTTTCATAAAAAAATCATTTGTTGTTTGATCAAAATGATTTTTATTAAAAAAATTATAATTATTTTTATAAATTAATGCAGCAGAAATTTTTCTATCCACGTATCTTGATTTTCATAATCTAGTTAAAAATCACTCTTAATTATTTGATAGTTCAATTATTATATTCCTAATATTCGATCAAAATATGTTAATCATATCTCAAAACATCACAAATTATCAAATTCCAGTTCCAGATAATGCAGTTTTTAGAATAAACTTGGCATGGGTTAACAATCTAGACGAGCTTTCAAAAATTTTAGAAATTCATAATAAAACAAAAATCTTTTTGGATTTACCAATTAATCGTACAAAACCTCCAAACAATAAATACACTCTGGATGAGATTATTGAAATAATTAAATCTCATGATAATATTGAATATTTTGCAATATCAAATGTTGAATCAAAAAACAATCTTGTTGAATGCATTGAAAAATTACCTAAATCTATTACATTGGTACCAAAAATTGAAAGTCCTATTGGAATAGAAAATATTGAAGAAATTGCCAAATGTCTTGATTACAAACCTCGTGTAATGATGTTAGATCACGATGATCTATATTCAAATTTATTAAAATCAAAAATTAGTCATGAGAAATTCACTGTTTATATTAATCAATTAACTGAATACTGTAAGTCTAATGATATTGTTCTACTTAGAACAATTGGTGTAATATTCAGTGATGAAGAAAAACGAATATCAGATTATGTGAATTAATTTTACCAACATTTAGTTTTAATTAATTCAGATAATTGTTTGTTATATGGTTCATAATATTGTAAGATATCTTTTCTAACATCATCATTCATTTCATTATAGTTTGTCATTTTTTGTCTCTCAAATCTTTCTATCAAAAAATCTGGCAATTGAAGAAATCCAAATATTTTTTTCATTGTATCTTCTGGATCTTTTTGAAGATCTTCTGTAAAAATAGTACATATCTGATTTTCATCAAACATCTTGAACCAAGTTTTTAATTGATCAAAGTAAAGACCTTTGGCAATGTATGATGTTTTAAAATCTTGATTTGTTAATTCTTCTTTTTTATCTTTTTTATTATTAATAAATTCAATGTCTTGTTTTATTGCATTCTCAAAACTTCTTTTTTCAGTACCTTCTCTCAAACTTAAATGATAATTTGAATACGCTCTGTCAGCAGGATTTCTTAAGATAACTATTAACTTAATTTTTGGTAATAAATTTTTGATTCTTTTCACAGCATCTTTATTCCAAATATAAAATGGGGTATCTTCTCCTGTAATACAATTGCCTGTCTTTTTTCGAATTGCATCCATTTTATTTTTTGTGGGAAACATTGAACGATACCAATTTAATCCCAAATGATAATTGTCATCAAAAAATCCAATTTCATCATATGCTGCTTTTTCTACCGATGGATGATGACATAAATTGTAATACAATGATGTTGTTCCACAACGAACTCCGCCAATAATTAAAAAATCCGGTAAAGATCTTGATGTAGATGTAATCCCATAATAATGACGGCCAAGAATTTGATATCGCAGTATCTGGTAGATCTTTTTTAAATTCATCATTTTTCTATTATCTCTTCAAATTCTTCAAAATTTATCTTAAAAATTTTAACATAGTACGTATAGCCTTCTGCCTTAGAGTCAAAAACTTTGTCTAGATAAGGATATTTTTCCTCATTATAAAATACATCTTGAATAAATTCTGGTCCATGTTCTAAATTGTCTACCACTATGTGATCTAATCCGTCTTTCTTATGTTGAATAATAAATTCGTGTAAACTTGAACTTCCCATTTTACAAACTATTGCAGAAAGTGGAGGACTAAGACTATCCTTACAAATTGTAACTGGGGAGATTTTTTTATTCTTAGCAGCATCCATTTTCTTTAATTCTGGCCATTTTTCTATCATGCTCGCAGTTGTTATGTAGCCACCATGTAAACTTCCAGCATTAATCCTGTCTGACATGTTAATTGCAATTGAAGTTATTTCAAATGCCTCCTTCTCAAATTCATAGTCAATTTTGTCATATTCTAAATATGAAAATGTTACAATTATGATAAAACTAAGAATTAAACCTAGCAATATTTTACTAGGAATTTTATTTTTAATTTTTTCAATTCCATAACAGCATATCAAAATAATAATTGGATATAATATCAAATAATATCTTATTTCCATTATTCCCCTACCATGTGCATATAACATAGTTAGACTTGCAAAAACTACAAATAAAATTAATGTTACATGTTTATAATTCATATTTTTTATTCTATCTTTTCTTAGAACAAAAAATATTCCTAATGGAAAAAATAAAATGAATATTGGAATTTGTATTAATCCTAAACTAAAAAACATACTTGAAAACGCATCACCTAAAAAATTATGTAACCTAAACGTATTTCTCTCTCCCGGAAAATCTTTAACATTCGGTGTTTCATGTGGCACTCCTTGAATTGAATGTTTAAAAATTGCGTTCATTGCTCCTGAAACATGACTAAAAACTCCATCTGCTCCCATGGTTTCAGTTCTAATCATCATCATTGGATATAAAATTAAAATAAAAATTCCAATACAAAGTAAATATTTTATAATTATTTTTCTATTTTTTCTAAATTTTACAAAAAACATTATTGAATAAGGTATTATAAGTAAAATTCCTTCATATCTTACAATAACTGCCAACGCTAAAATGGCAAATGAAAAATAAATTAAATTTTTTTTACTAAAAAATATTACCAACGATGTTATTATTAATAAATTAAAAAATGGTTCTGTAATCCCTAAAATAGAATTAGAAATAACTCTTGGTTCTAGAATAAATAGTGCTCCTCCTATTATTGAAATAATTTTTGGAAAAAATTTCCTACATAAAAAATACATAGGAATAATTGTTATTACTGAAAGAATTATTGAAACTGCTCTTTGTAGATCTATAAACTGTTGAAATTCGCCAACAGATAGCATTTTAAAAAATAGAGCCAAAAATGTTGGCCATCCATTATTTGCTAAATGAAAATTAGGAAACTCTCCAATTTTTGCCAATTCATATGCATATGAAAAATAATATGATGAATCTAAAGAAACCGGTATCTCATATGGAAAATAAAAAAATCTTATGATAAGTCCTATGAAAATTATGCCAATTAAACAACAAACTATGGATTTGTTTGAGATCTCCTGTTGAATATTTAATTCACTCAATAATTTCTAATCAAAAAAATTATGTATTAATATATCACTATGAATTTTCATTCTTTTTTATCCACTTTGACCAATCGTAATTGGCGAATGAGGTATTTTCCATCTCATTATCATTAGGTTTCCAAGCTATGTCTGCTAAAGCAAGAACTCTTGATGTATCGTTTGAAATATTTACATGAGCAGAAGCAATATTTTTTGGCACAAACACCATTACTGGTTTTTCATGACTAGATTCAATTTCTACATATTTTCCATTTTCATCTTTTAAAATAAAAATTACTTTTCCATGAATGCAGATAAAATGACTGTTTCTTTTTGTATGGATGTGTGGACCTTTTATCTCTCCTGAATTTACAGAGCTAACGTAAATCATTTTAGGCTCATTTTTAATAATTTTATCCCAATCTCTCCACACAACAGTTAATTCTCCATTAACATGTTCACCTTCAACATCTTTTGTTTGGTGAACCTCTAACTTTATAGCACTTTTATCTATTTTCAATATGTTTAGAACACATTATTTTGCAATAAAAGTTTGTACTAATTCCTATTATTGTTATAATTACATCTAATGTTTTATTAAGATTGAATAATTTATCCAACTATGAAATTACTTGTTACTGGAGGTCTAGGATTCATTGGAAGTAATTTCATTCTTAAATTATTAAAAGAATTTGATGATTATGAAATACTCAATATTGATGCTGAATTATATGGTTCAGATCATAGAAATTTATCTGATATTGAAAAATCAACAAAATATGAATTCATCAAAGGCAATATAACAAATAAAAAATTCATGGAAGAGCAAATTAAAAGATGCGATGCTGTCATTAATTTTGCAGCTGAATCATTTGTAGATAGGAGTATTAATGATGCAAATCCATTTCTAGTATCAAATATTCGTGGAGCATTTACTTTACTAGATATTATAACTAAAGAAAAAAAACGAATGATCCAAATATCAACTGATGAAGTATTTGGAAGTTTATCTACTGGAACTGCAAATGAAAATTCAAAATTCAATCCATCTAATCCTTATGCTGCAACAAAAGCTGCCGCTGAACTTTTAATTAATTCATATTCCGTTACTTATGGTTCTGATGTTATTATTACAAGATGTACAAATAATTATGGTCCGAGACAATTCATGGAAAAACTAATTCCAAAAACCATTGTTCTGGCTCACAACAATAAAAAAATACCTGTTTATGGAAATGGCTCAAATATACGAGATTGGATTTTTGTTGATGACCATTGTGATGCAGTTCGACTTGCACTTGAAAATGGTAAATCAGGTGAATCTTATAATATATCTGCTAATAATGAAATCAACAATATGACTGTAATAAAAAAAATTCTTGAATTGATGAATAAATCTGAAACTTTAATTGAATTTGTTGAAGATCGACCTGGACATGATCTTAGATATAGTATGGATTCTAGTAAATCCACAAAAAACCTTGATTGGAAATTAACATCAAATTTTGAAGATGGTCTAGAAAAAACCATTCACTGGTACCTAGAAAACCCTGCAATTTTAAATGACTTCACAAAAGCTTTAGAATTAACACCATGGAAAAATTCTAATTAATTCAAAAAATTATGGTATATTAGAAAATGAAAGGAATAATTCTTCATGGTGGTCATGGTACTAGATTGAGACCTCTAACTCACACAGGACCAAAACAACTCTTACCCATAGCAAATAAACCCATGTCAGAATATTGTATAGAATCTATACGAGAAACTGGAATTACTGATATTGCAATAATCATTGGTGGATTAGGTTCTAACAAAGTTAAAGAATATTATGGAAACGGTGAAAAATTTGGCATAAATATTACGTATGTTGAACAAGATGAGCCAAAAGGAATTGCTCATGCAATTAACCTATGTAAAGATTTTGTTAATAATGAAAAATTCCTAGTTTTTCTTGGTGATAATATAATACAACGTAAAATTTCTGATTTTGTAGAGAATTTTAAAAAATCAAATTTCGATGCAACATTATTACTTTGTAATGTCGATAATCCTTCAAGCTTTGGAATTGCACAAGTTGAAAATAAAAAAATTATAAAAATCACTGAAAAACCAAAAAACCCTTTATCCAATCTGGCAGTAACAGGAATCTATCTATTAACGCCTAAAATATTCACAATCATAGACAATCTGAAACCATCTTGGAGAAATGAATTAGAAATCACTGATGCATTGGATATTCTTTTAAATAAAAACAACAATCTAAGTTTTGAAATTATTACTGATTATTGGAAAGATACTGGTACTCCTCAAGATATAATTCATGCTAATGGAGAAATCATTAAAAACATACCTGAATATTTTTATGGTCAAAAATCAGAAAATACAAAAATTTCCGGCAAAGTTTTAACTGGAAAAAATTCTGTTATAGAGGAAAATGTCATAATTCGAGGGCCAGTAATTATTGGTGAAAACTGCAAAATTCATTCAGGAGTTGTAATTGGATCTAATACCAGCATAGGTGATAACTCAATTATTAGTCGAGGAAATATTGAAAATTCAATTATTATGAAGAATTGTGAAATAGATTCTACTGAAAAAATTCGTGATAGTATAATTTCAAACAATTCAAAAATTATCCAATCTGATAAATCAAATGGTGAAAAAATCTTTTTACTTGGAGAAGGAACAAAAATTTATCTCTAATCTAATTTTTTATTATCATAGCTTGTGATCCAGTTAATTCTATCACTTGTATCTTATTCTCAATTTTAAATTCTGTAAAGGCTTTTTGAATACCATCTGAATGATAGTCGTGTATTAAAATTATTCCTCCTTGAACCATTTTTGGAAAGAAAAATCTTAATGAATCAATTGTACTCTTATACAAATCAACATCTAAATGTACAAAACAAAATTTCTTATCAATAATTTCCTTTCCTGATTCTGGAAATCTTCCCTTGATGATGTGAACATTTTCATATTTGTTTAACAGCTTTTTGATAGATTCTACACTCGTATTACTAAATTCATTTTCATACCAATGTTTCTCACCAAAATGTGTGTCATCATCTGATACTTCTGAAAGTCCTGTGAATGTATCAAACAAATACAATTCTTTCCCATTCTTGACTTCACAAATCAATTTAGATGAACCGCCTTGATAAACTCCTACTTCTGCTAAATCTCCTTCTATAGCAGTTTGGGTTTTTACAATAGAATAAATCATAAATGCTTCATAAGGATAAAAAGCAAAATCCACTTCTTTTTTGATCTCTTTGATTAAATCCACAATCTTTTTGTCCTTGTAAAAAGACAAAAGTTTGAATTGAAAACTAGTAGCAAATTTACCTAAAATACCCCCAATACTCTTTGAATTATAAACAATTTTTCTTGTTTTATCTACCATAATATGACAAAGTATACGATGTAATTAATAATTTAACATTATTACTAGTATGTTTTATGCGTCTTCAATATATTATACCTTGTTAAGGATTTATCAAATTGGAGCTAAATGATGAAAATCCTCTGGTCAGCATAATCATCCTAAATTATAACGCAGGTAAATTACTTGAAGAATGTGTAGACTCTATTTATGAAAGTAATTATAAAAATTTTGAAATTATTGTTGTTGACAATAATTCGAAAGACAATAGTCATGTACAATGCAAAGAGAAATTTCCATTAATCAATATGATGGAAAATAAAAAAAATTTAGGTTATTGTGAAGGAAATAATGTTGGAATTAGAAATTCTAAAGGTAAGTTTGTGATCATTCTCAATCCTGATACAATTGTTGATTCTAATTGGATAACTGAATTACTTCTTGGATATCAGAAGTTTGGTGATGGAATTTATCAACCAAAATTTCTAACTATCGATAATAAATCAATTATACAAAGTACTGGTAACATGATCCAATTATTTGGTTTTGGGTATTCACGAAATAAAGGCGATCAAGATAAAAATCAATTTAATGATACAGAAATTATTAACTATGCATCTGGAACTTGTTTATTTACATCTAAACAAATATTCACACAATTAGATTTTTTTGATTCGTTTCTTTTTGCATATCATGATGATCTAGATCTTTGTTGGAGAGCTAGCATGCAAGGAATTCAATCTTACTATATTCCATCCTCAATTGTATTCCATCCTTCAGAGGGATTTAGTTTCAAATGGAGTAATTTCAAATTTTTTCTATTAGAGAGAAATAGATTGTACTGTTTATTTACTCATTATTCACGCAGTACTATCTTAAAATTTCTTCCTTCACTAATACTTGTAGATATTGCTGTGAGTTGTTTCTATTTGAAGAATGGGTTATTTTCTGAAAAAATTAAAGCGTCATTTAGCATTCTAAAAAATTTAGGAATTATAAACTCAAGGTATAATGAGATTCAGAAAAAAAGAATTGTTCCTGATAAAGAAATAATTTCCAATTTTAAAAATGAAGTAATTTTGCCAAAAGGGACTAACATAAAAAATAAAATTCCATTTAATTCTATACTCAAAGCATTGTCTCAATTATGTAGAATGGTTATCTAATTTTTCTTTGATATCGCAATTGCGATAGCATATTTTTTCTCATGAGATATTGAAGTAATGAAATCATATTTTTTCTCATGATTCTCGATCTTTATTTCGGGCTTTGAATTAATATGGTAAGTCTCAATTTTTTTGAATACTATGTTTTCTTGAATTGATTTCTGGACTGCTTCTTTTAAAGCAAATTTTCCTGCAAAATGGGGATATGGATCAGAAAATTTTCGGCAATATCTTATTTCTACATCGGTAAAAATTTTCTTGTAAAAACTCTCATTTTCTATAAAATTCTTTTTTCTAAATCTTTCTACATCTACAATATCTATTCCAATTTGTTTATTTTCAAACAATTCTCTCTCTTCTCTCTGCAAATTCTATCAAATTACAATTTGTATTTTTCATATTAAGCAAAACAAATGCAATTAATCTATCTTCAAAACCCTTTGTTGGTTCTACAATTACTCTTGCACCATTCTTCTTCATCCTCTCTACCTCTTCAAAAATATTCTCAACTTCAAAGCATAGATGATGGAATCCTCCTCCTGACTCTGAAAATTTTTTTACAGGAGAATTATCTTCAATAGGTTCAATTAATTCTATATACACATCAGATGTCTTTAAAAAACACACGTTTACTTTTTGTGATTTAATTTCTATTGGTATTGAGGTTTCCTTAAAATCTAGAAATTTTGTTAATTCACCAAAAGACTCTTGAATATTATTTACAACAATTCCAATATGATGTAATTTCATTATTCAGCTTCAACTCCATGTTTTGCAAATATTTTTTTTATATCTCCAATTTTTTTTATATCTAAAGTTTCATCAAGATCAAATTTAATATCAAATCCATTTTCTATTTCATCTAATAATACATAAAAATTGAAAGAATCCCATTCTTCTAAATTTTCAGAACTACTTTCATCACTAATTTTGTCAATATCGATATTGAATACTTTAGATACAATTTGATATAATTTTTCACTCATTTTTTATTACCTTGATATGTTCTGGTTTTTTCATTATATTGCCTGTATCAAAAACCCAAAATCCATTTTCTTTTTTAAATCCCAATTCTTCATAAAAATTTTCAGCGGGTTTATTTTTTGCGGTTGGAATAAACTCTCCCTTTATTCTCTTTATTCCTGATACTCTTGCTTTTTCAATAATTTCATTCATCATCATTTCTTCTACACCTCTACCCATGATTCTACAACTAAGAAGGAAGGTATCTATTATCCATTCTTCATTATTCTTTTTTTCAATAATGTATGTTCCAGTTATTCCGTTATCTCCAAATTTATCATTTACTTGAACACATTCAACAATTCTATCCTCTGATGATGAAAATTTTGAAATTTCTTCTTCTTGATAACGCCTGGTAGTTAGATTGAATTGATTTGTTTTTAATGTTAATTGGGATATTCGTGGTATTGAAAAATTATTAGCTTTTTGTACACTAACTTCAATATTCATTTGTTTGAGAAATTCATTAAAATCGTCAACTTTGTTCTCTAATTCTTTTCTTTTCTTTTGACCCAAATACATATCACTTCTCTTAGTATCTTCTTCAGTTATTTTCAAAACATCAAATTCTTTCATTTCTGTGATAATCTGAGCATATTGTGAGGAATCTTTTGGTAAATCAACAACTAAAACCTCGGGTAATGATTCTCTAACATATTCTTGATTAATTGGATCATCATCAAAGAATACCATACTATCTAATCCGATGTTTAATTCTTCTGCAATTTTCTGAAGGTTTACAACTTTGTCATCCCAATTAATTTTCACACATGCAAAATTATCTTCTTTTATGATCATGTTTGGATGTTTTTTAATTACTTCGATAGCATCATCAAAATTATTTTTACTATTTATCGCCAAAATTATTCCTCTTTGATTTAATGCAAGTAATCTTTTTTGAAATTCAACAAATGAATGACCTACAGGGCTATCTCCTAATTTAATATTATCAAATCCATCTTCACCAATTATTCCTCCCCATAATGTATTATCAAGATCTAACACAATACACTTTTTTGTTATTCCTGTAATTGCATATACATATCCCATTAGTTCGTTAACAAATTTTGGTATGTACTCTGTTGAAATTTTAATATCACCTGAAAAAAATTGTTTATAACTAAAAATATTATTATCGCCAAATTTTCTTACAAATTCATTAAAATCATATGTAAATATCTTACCAAATTTTTTCTGATACTGGAATAGTTCTGTATTAATTTGATAAATAACTTTTTTTAGAGACACTAGTATGCTTTCATCATTAATTCCATATGGCGAATAATTTGGAATTTGTAGACTTGTTACAACCAACTTTGAATCAAAATTTGAATTAAATGTATTGCATAATTGATTTATTTCATTAATTTTTGTATCTATGATTTTTGGTCTGTCATCATGAGGAACTGTATGCCATGAGAAAAAGTGTTCGCCTAGAATATGTCGTGTATCTAAAATTAGAAATGTTATGTCGGGTTTAAAATTATATAATTCTGAATCCTGATTTAAAATTTCTTGATTATATTGATTATAATCTGCAACATATGTAATACAATCAATTCCTTTTTGAAAACACTTTACACGCATTGTTTCTTCAAAACCATTAATGGTGGAACTAGCTAAAAATGCAACACGCAATTTCTTTCCTAATTCTCTAGGTTTGATAGTTTTTGCCTCATGCAAAAAATAGGCTAAATTTTCTTCATTTTTCATGCTAAATGAACAAAAACGCCCTTGAATTTAGAATTTATCACACAAAGTTACTCATTCATTTTGTTAGAAATATTTAGATAGATTAAGAAATTCTCTCCCATGTGAGTAATTTCGAAGAATTATCTAAAGACACCTTTAAAATTAATGAACAAGAATTGATGGAATATCATGGATATTCTGGGGTAAGTGGAAGGTTAAGACTTAGAATTAATTATGTGAGGTCATGGCTGCACCACAATCTAGCATTTCACTCTACACATTCAGGATTTGCTGTAAGGATGCAAAGATTGAGAGGAGTAAAAATTGGGGAACATTGTCACTTCAATCCTTATACATTCATAGATTTAGTGTATCCAGAATTAATTACTATTGGAGATAATGTAACATTAGGTTCCTACTCCATGCTATTTGCACACAATAATCCTACTGCAAATTTATTTTTAAAACAAGGTGATTATCC